>CEQB01003536.1_pt1 | contig 18105 bp, 20 predicted proteins | sample 530581 | NCBI WGS metagenome assembly CEQB01 (sample SAMEA2620588, study PRJEB7988) | marine metagenome | biome: marine biome (ENVO:00000447); feature: deep chlorophyll maximum layer (ENVO:xxxxxxxx); material: "saline water (ENVO:00002010), including plankton (ENVO:xxxxxxxx)" | depth 75 m
CTAATCTTAAACAATTAGCAAAAGGAGGAAAAGTAGATATAGATATAAAACTTGACGAAACAGGAGATCCTAGAGCAGGAACAATAGCGGGAGAAAAAATTCGACCTGATTTTCGAGAAGCTGCTTACGGTCCTGGAGAAGAACGATTAACAGAAAGAGCTGATTCTGCTAAATTAAAAGTTGGAGAAATTGAAAGAGAAGGTAAAAAGAAAACTGCAAAAACAATTAAAAAACTTGAAAAGAATTTATCTGGAGTACAAGATGCTGAAACTCCAGACAGAATGAATAGACGATTATCTGATTTTGGCTCTGAACAAGTAGGAAGACAAGATCTATATGCTAAAGATGAGACAGGTATAAAAGGATTGCAGCAACAATCAGGGCAATCTGAACTTGCTTTTAAAGTAGGGAAAAAAGAATATCGATTTGCTTGGGTAGCTGAAGATGCTTTAGGAGGACAGTTTAAATCTGAACCAGGTTCTTCTGCTTCTTATAGATTAATGCCTATAACTAAAACAGGTGCAATTTCTACCAAGTGGAGAGTACAGGATATCCAAGGTTATAAAGAATTAGCAAAGCATATGAAAAAAATTAATGTTCCTGCTGAAAAATGGTTTCCTGGAACTGATGCAAGAAAAGCTTTTACTTGGGATGATGTTATTAAAAGATTAGATTCTCTTGATAAGCAATTATCTGGAAGAGCTAAACTTTCTCCTGAAAAAATTACACAGCTTAATTCTGAAATGGGTAGGTTTGTAAGAGTTTTATCTGGTGCTGCTACAGATATTCCTCAAAGTATGCGTAAGGCATCAGGTAATGAACTAACACAATTGTTAGTGCAAAAAAGAAAAGAAGATGAGTTTAATAAAAAAGAAGCAGAGAAAAAACGAAGGGCAGCAGCAGGTGGTGCTGGCGGAAAACCACCTATAACTAGAACAGCGGGTGTTCCTAGTCCTGCACCTGCACCTGCACCAACTCCTGGCTTAGTGCCTGATGAAGGTGCTAAAGTTAGTGGTTTAGGTAAAGCAGCAAGAGTATTAGGACCACTTGCTGCATTGGGAGTTATTGGTCATGCAGGATACCGTTGGGCTACTAAAGATGAAAGAGCAGAAAAACGTGCAGCAGTAGCAAAGCAACAAGCTTTATTAGAATTACTTGCAAAAAGAAGAATGATAGCTCAAATGCAAGATCCTAATCAAGAAGCATTTAACTTATTACTTGCTCGTAATCAAGCACAAGAACAAATGTTTACTCCTACTTCAAGAATGCCTAATAGGTTTAGCCAAGCAATAAGTTCTTTTTAAAGGATAGAAAATGAGTTTAGCTGGAGCATTAAAAGGTGCAACTAAAGGATTAGGCGAAGTAGTAACTGGTCTACCTTTAGGAAAAGAAGCAATTGGTAAAGGGTTAAAAGAAGCTCCCCTGGGAACTTTAGGTTTTGGTGCAGCTGGTGTAGCAGCTGGTGTTCCTTTTGCTTGGCAAGAAGTAGGCAAGCCTATAACTAGAGGAATACAAGAAGACTTTATTCCTGAAAGAGATATCGAATTACAAAGAGAACTTTCTGAATATAGAAAAGCACAAGTAAGAGAACGCAATATATTAAATGAACTTCAAAGGAAACGAGAAGAAACTAGAAAGATTATCACTAGCCTGGCTATGATGAATCCCCAAAAATACAATGAACTTTTAGTAGGTCACACTCTCCCAAAAGATGCGACTGTAATTGGGGGGGCTGCTGATATGTCCTTATTAGAACAATTTGCAGCTCAAATGCAAGGATGAAAGACTTCAACGAAATAAGCACGTTAGGTGATTACGATCAGCTAAACGCTTACGATTATCCTATGGTTTTAATGAACCAGTTTTTAAATGATCAAATGACTATGAAAAGTGTCAAGGAAACTTTGATCGACAATGAAGCTTTATCTCCTTCTGAAAGGTACAGTCTTACAGAAAAATTAAAAGATGAATGGGCAGGTGAAAGTAAATTAGGAAGAGCAGTTATAGGTGTTCTTACTAATCCTTGGGTATGGCTTTCTGTTGCTATATCTCCTCCTGCAGCAAGAGGATTAAAAGCTACTGGAAATATATTTGGTCGTAATGTTAATCAAATGGCTAGTGATGTGGGGGACAACTTAGAAGCTTTGCAATCTTTAGGGTTTCACCATTTTCATACTATGTCAACAGGAACTAGATCAGCTACTATCTTAAGACTAGCTAAAGAACAAATGGAAAATATATCTCTTGAAGCAGATGCTGTTATTGCTCCTGCTATGGAGAGCTGGGCAAAAAAATTAAGTACTAAATACAATGTAGAAATAAAAGGTTCTGACTTGGCTAGGGGTAGAGTACCTAAACAAGTAAAGCCTGAATACGATGAAGGCAGAAGAATGTTATATGCTGCTCTTGAAAGAAGAGACTTGGCAACTGATAAAAATGTAAGGACTATTTTTTCTATCGATGAAGCTGGAGGGTTTACTGAAACTCAAGCGTTCACCCCCCAATTAATGTCTACTAAGAATATGTCTGATAACTTAGAACGTCTCGGTTTGAAGGATGTTGCTCGTTCTTTTAGAAAAGGATTTGATGATCGGTATGCTCGTCTTCTTTTGAAAGAAGATAAATATAAAAGAGGAATAATAGAATTAGATCGTGAAAAACTAGACCGTATATTTGGAGGTTTCCAGGGAGAAAAAATAGTTAGCGGTAAAAGAGTTGCAAGAGGCAACATGTTATTTAATAAAAACGCAGTTGAAAAAGTAAACACTACATCACGAGGTGTTGAAACAGTAGAGACTTTACTTGGGGCTGATGCTGCTTATCTTTATAAAACAGGAAAAATAAATAGAGATCAATTAGAAAGATTCTTAGAAGTATCTTTTGTAGAACCTTTTAAAAATAAAAGATACATGCCTCAAAATGTACTCCAACCTTTAGTAAATCATCCTGATAGAAAAATTAAAATCTCAGGTATTCATAACGCTGAAACTACTAAACAAATGGCAGAGTATTCTAACGAGTTAAAAATTGCTAATGGTTATGGGGCTACAGATGAAGCTACTCGTAAATCTAATCTGATAGCAAGAAGTGCTAATCAACAGTTATTAGACCCAGAAGATATAGCTTATTTTGGTAAAGAAGCAGCTCGTGTAGGTGACGATGATCTTACTCAACAACTAAGAAACTTACAAAGAAGAAGTGTTAGTGTCGCAACGAATGCTAAACAAAATGGTAGAAACGCTATCCTTGTAAACCCTATGGATCCTTTTAAATCTTATGACAGGTATATGAGAAATACAGGAGAAATTTATGCTTACCATATTGCAGGCAATGGTTCTCTTAAAGATCCTTTATTTAAAACTTTATTAGCTAACCGAAGAGATTCGGTAGATGAACTTGTTACTAAAGGAAAAGATAAACTCCAGTGGGGTAGGGGAAATACTAATAAAGATGGTTCTATAAGCCAATGGGAATTAGGTAAAGATATTAATGAATTAAAAGCTCCTAAAGGAGGATGGTCAGTTGCTGATTTTCTTGAAAGAGAACATACTTTATTAGGTGCTTATGGAAACGCTCAAGCTCAAGATGTAATAACTGATGTGATGTTGCCGAGAATGGCAAATAGATTATCTATAAAACATACTACTACTTTGCAAGCTTTATACTCTGTTAAAGAAATGGCAGGAGATTTTGCTAGAAGTTCCTTTGGAAAATCTATTAGAAAACATGCTGGCTCAATGGGAAATAAATTCATAGATAACATGGAAGAGTTTTCTAGAATCAAATTAGCTGACGGAATGACGGGTCGAAACGTACACGAAAATGTAGCTAACTGGTTGTACGTTACGCACCTCGGTATCAATATGGGTTCGGTTATGCTTAACTTAACTCAGCCTTTTCTTCATGCTGCTATGTGGGGAGATCTTCCTTCACTAGCAAAAGGTTATGGTTTAGCAGCTAGGGATATGTTTAAGTACCACAATAAAAGAATTAAAAGGCATGGGTTTGGAAGAATTTCTAATGAGCAAAGAGGAAGGTTATTAGAAGAAACAGTAGAACATATTGATTCTAGTATTCCAGGGGGAAACTTATTAGGTATTGAAGACGATGTATTTAAAAACTTTGATGATACTATTATAGCTTCGACTGCCACTGAAAAACCAGGACTGTTTAGGTTTGGTACTCAACAGTTACCTATGAAGTTTTTTGAAAAAGCAGAATGGATGAACCGTATGGTTACGGCTCACATGTACGATGACATTGTTCGTAATACAGTAGGTAAAAAAGCTTTTGCAAAAGGAACTCCAGAATATTATAGAAGACTTGAAGATGTTAAAAGGGTTGTAGATGAAACTCAGTTTGGTGGTACTTCTTTAAATCAACCTATGCTTTTTCAAGGAGTAAGAGAACATGCTGGTTTAGCAGGAAGAATAGGAGATCTACCTACAGCTAGACAGTTCCTTACTTTTCCAACAAGAGCTTTTACTTCTTGGTTTAAAACTTCCCAACAAATAGCTGAAGGAAGAAGATTTGTTAGAGGAACTAATATTGAGATCCCTCAGTTCTTAGGAAGATACACAGCTCCTGTTGCTGATCTTGCTAGATCTATGGGGATTGCTTCTGTTTTATATGAAGGAAGTAAAGAAATGTTAGGGGCAGATATGACTAGAGGTTTCTCTGCCCAAGCTTATTTTGAAGTATTACCTCTTACTGAACTTACTGAAAGACAAGGAAAGCCAAGAGCTTTTGGTACTTTACCAACACCTCCAGTAGTTGATATTGTGTGGAATATGTTTCAAGATTCTGGTGGAAGGGCTGATGCTTTTGCAAGGCTCTTACCTGGTGGCCTTGCAGTGTCACGATTAGTAAGTTCTGCTCCTCAGTTTGATTCTGGTTTTATGTTTGGTCTTCCTTCTGCTATGCAGAAAAGATATGTAGATTGGAATAATCCTTTAGAAGATCGACCAGGTTACTATCCTGTCTTTAAAGGGGACGGTAGTTTTATTGGATATGAAAAAGGATCTTCTCTTTTACTTAAAGGTATGGGTATGGATCTAGGGGCTAGTAAAGAAGCTGGTGCTTACGATGGTTATAATCTAAAACAAATTCAATTGCATAGAGAATTCAGAGCTAGAAAACTTAGAGCTTTGCATGCTAATGATCTTGCTGAAGTAGAAAAAATAGATAGGGAATATGGTATAAAGTTTAAGCATCCTGATACAGGGCAGCCATATCCTTTGACGGTTACTAAAAATCAATTAAAACAATACAGAGAAAACAGAAGTAAATCTAGAACAGAAAGAATCTTTGATCAACTACCTAAAAGTGAGAAGCCTTTGTATCAACAGATGTTCGGTCAACAAGCTGCACGAATGGGTATGCCAGGTAGCGTAGCATTTAATCCTGACTTAACTTCAGCATCTAAACGATCAGAATTCTTTAACAGAAATTACAATGTAACAGAAAACTTAACACCTGAGATAAAAGCGTATATAAATAAAATGATGAGAGAACAAGGGGAAGAAGAGCTATACGGGGAGACTCCTTATATGGGGTATAAAGGGTATGGAAAATAAAAAAAAGTCTAAGTTTGTAGCGTTTAGTTGTGTTCATGTGCCTTTTCATCCAGAAGGTATAATAGAATCTTTACAAGAAATTATAGTAAAAGAAAAACCTACCCATGTAATCTGTTTAGGAGATCTATTCGATGCTACTGCCGTATCTGTCCATCCCGATGAAGCCTCTCATACTCTTGAAGAGGAGTATTATCAAGGAGCTAAATTCCTGGAACAAGTTGAATCTGTATGCTCTGAGCATTGCAAGCTCATCTGGATGCACGGCAATCACGATGACAACATTCTTTACCCCGACCCTCGTAGAACTGATCATCGCTTACGTTCTCTGCTTGATTGGAATAGGCATTCTCAACTTGGCAAGACGTTTAGAAAATGGAGACAGTTTCCCTACATTAATTCAGAGAAGGGGATCTATAGACTTGGACCAGTCCTCTTTGCACATGGATTCAAAGCAGGGGGAAACAGCGATGAAATCGAAGCCATCCACTTCAACAACCTTATGGGAGGACACGCTCATAGACTCGTGGTACGAGGACACACCCACAGACCCGTCTCTCCAACGCAATGTATGAAGGCTCGTGGCATATCCTTGCCTATCTGGTACGCCAATGCGGGGACTCTAGGGCCTCTAAAGCCTGTCTATATGAGACGTAAGGATTCGTCTAACTGGGGACACGGAGCGATTGTAGGGGAATGTAATACAGGCGATGTTCGAAGACCCAGCAAAAAGGACTGGGACGCAGAACTTGTAATGGTATAATGCGAAGATGCCTAAACAAAAAAAAGTTAAAAAGCCCCGCTCACAGAGCAAGACCAAGAAGTCGCCTTCGTACTCCAAATCGAAGAGAGGCGGTTATTAAAGATGGTGAATCTTGCTGACTTGTATTCTATATCAGAGCAAGTACGTTTAATACAAAATGCACAGCAAGTAGCTGACATGGAATCAAGTCCTGATGATAGTGGTTACTTACCCTATGCTAAAAGATTAGGGAAAGAAAAACATCCTACTATAGGATACGGAACTTCTCTAGGTCACCTTGATTTTAATAGCCCAGTAGATAGACAAGGAAGATACAGGGTAGAAGAAGTTACTGGTCATGGAACTTACGATCAAGTAAGACAAGGGAAAGTACCCTTGCCTAAAGACCAGGGCTTACAAATTTTACTTACTACCTTAAGAGATTTTAGAGAACATCAAAAAAAGTCTGACCGATTAGGTGAAGATTTTCATAAAGCAAGTTGGCAATTAAAAAATACTATAGAAGATATTGCTTACCGAGAAGGAATAAGTAGTAGTCCTGAAACTATGAAGAAAATAAGATGGGCATTAAATCATCCTGATAGCGAATGGGGATGGAACCAAGCAGCAAAGGAATACCTTAATCACAAAGGATACAAGAGAAGAAAAAAAGAAAGTGATAATGATGGGGTTGTTAAGAGGATGGAGCGTAATGCACAAATAATAAGAAGTGAATATAAAAGGAAAAATCCAAAACAAATTCCTTATTCAGAATTAAGAGAAAGGTCTAAGCAATTAAGAACACCACCGAGATAAATTCAGAAGCTCTCTTGAATATGGATTACAAAGAAGTTTGTAAAATTTTCAACAAATATCCTGAAGTAAGGGCTACTTTGGAGAAAGCAATTAACTATTATAGGGTTCAAAAACATGAGTCAAAAAAAACCTGGAAAGAAGAAAGAGTTTACTCCTCCAATGTACAAGATGGTATTCGTAGTATGGATAGACAGTTGTGAACCAAGTGATAATGCTGAAGTTGAAATGCACGAAATCCCTACCCCCCAAGTTATCCAACAGATAGGTCTTCTGGTTAGGGATGAAGAAAAATATATAACAGTTGCTGGTGCTTATAAACCTGAACTTAAAACTATGGACTATGTGATCACGATCCCTAAGTTTGCTATCACTTCAATGCATTATATTGGGGGGGTTTAAATAGGTTCTTCACTTAGGATCTTAGTACTAATGACAGGTCTTGGATGCTCGTACTTTTTATTTAAAGGAAACGGGCATACTTCTTCCATGTAACGAACATCAAACTCTTCCATCCTTCTGCTCATTAAATAGTCGTGGGTGTTTAGGTTATCGAAAGTATTGTTTCTTAATCCAGTTATCTTTGTAACGTCTACCCCATAAGCATTCGCTATCATAATTCCATACGGGTTTGTAGTTTGTAAATGATTAGCTGATCTTATAGCATGGATGATTTCATCTGGATTAGCATGGGGATCTATGATCAACATACTATCTATTACCCAGTTCTGATTAGAATAATATTCAAACTCTGCTCGGTCGGAAGGTAGTAGTACTACGTCAAAGTCTCTTGTTCTTTCTGGTAAAAAGAAATAAGGAAGTAAATGCCAGAAGAAACCACAAGGTTGTTCTCTTAAATACTTATAGCTAGAAGAAGTAAGTTCGCATAATGCTTGAGATTCTTTACCCCATAAAGCTAGAATGTCTACGTTTGGAGGTATACGATCTTGCCTTGAAAAGAATCCTGACCCATAAACAATCGTGCCAGGTGCTGCCATATGTGCTATCGGATGTCCCCCCAACACCCACTTCTGTGTGGTTACATCATCTTCTTCTATCTTAGCTACCTTTACAAAGAAATCAGTAAGCTTAAATTCAAAGTGATCCTTATGCATAGGCTCTAAATAAGGACAATTCTCTGGGGTATATCTTACAAATCGCATAGGTACTCCTATTAAAAAGCTATCCCAGTCTATTAAAACTGAGATAGCCGAGAAGAGAATTGCAGACTCCTGAGTACTGGCCTCTGGTGTTGAGGCCAAATACTCTAATTGGGGGGAGACTTATTATACCATGCCTTGTATAATTTACATAGGGTAAAACTATGGAAGGCATGACGGGGTTAATAAAAGCCATAGAGGCTATAGGTTTTGAAGCAGCTATGGCAGTGGCTGGGTTCTTAGCATTCTTTTTCACGGTGAAATGGATGATGAAAACCCTTACAGATAAACTCGATAAACAATTTGGGATGATCGTAAAGCTGATCGACCGCATTAGAATACTTGATAATGATATAATAAGATTGGAAACTATGATCCGTATCATGAAAGATATGCCCCCTGATTGGGAAAGGCTAGGTAAAAGAAATCCAGAAGACATACGAAAAGACTAGGTGTCTTTATTGTGGTCACAAAGATGGGTATGTTTACATTCATTCTCATTATCAATGTGCTCACTGTGGAATCAATGTGGATCCTTGTTGTCAGGGTGTTCGAATTCAAATCCTTGACTCCGAAAGTATTCGGATATGTAAGGATCCTTTCGAAAATGATTCTGTAACTTCTTAAAAGCAAGTCTGGCTATTTGACGACACCGTTCAGCAGACACTTTATTCCCATCAGTTTTACTGATGTGGTTTGCAATATTCTTCCAAGTTGGCTTCGTGCCTTCAGGTTGCATAAAAGATATCAGGGGGATTTCTCCCCCTGATGCCTAGAAGTGGAAAGATGAATCTTATTAATTACCAACCAAGTATTGGATGTACTCAGTCTTATAAGTCCGAGTTCCTTTTTGGTTATATTGGCAACGGATCATAGCTACCACAGCACTATCTCCATTGAACTTACTCTGAACAGTATCAATAGCTGAAGGCAAGTCAGCCATGTCACCACCCATTAGGGTCTTGAGATGTCCTTTGAATCGTTCCATCTCAATTCGGGTTCGAGTCTTTGACCCATCGTGAGTAAGGTTGCCACTGTCTTTAATAAGATTGAAAGGAGCACCCTTCCAAATCAGTGGAGTAGAACGATCAGGGTCGTCTACTAGTTGGTATTCAAACTGCACCATAATGGATGGGAACTCCTGTCCATCTGATGACTGTCGAAAGCTTGCGTTGTCATCTATTGTCATACCAAGAACATAGCATTCATGGTTACCTGCTGGAGGCCATTCGCCCAAGCTGCCTAAACCTTGATCTGCTGTTGCAGTATTATATTCCTCTTGAAGAGACGCAAATATTTGTGATGTACTCATTCTGTATTTCCTTTTGTAGCTTCACTATATTTTTTTACGAAAGATTCCCAAGCACCAAACTTAGGAACTTCAAATTGATCTGGCAAGGCCACACGGCATTTAGTAATTCCACTAAGGGCTTCATCATTTACTTTGATAAAGTGTTTATTTACTTTTTCAGATACAGTTTTCTGCGGACCTGGCTTACCTCCTGGCCCTTTCATTTGGACTGTCTTTGATTCAGTTACCCATGAACTTTCAAAGGCTATGACTAATTCAAATAACGGAAACAATCTTTTATAAAAGCTATCAGTTATAGTTAGTTCAGGTCGTATTACATATCGGTCATCCCCTAGTGGAATCTTAGCATTCACAATATGACATATGTAATAGAACCCGTATCCATACTTTCGGATATCGGTAGCGAATCGCACTAGTTCTTCATAGACATCATCCCATGCCCTGCGTCCATCCATCTCTTTCCAAGATTTCTTTCCTGCTTTCTCGGTAACGTGTTGTTTTACCATAGCAATTGCGGGGTTCAATGAATCTATAATAACTGTTGCTGGTCGAACTGCTTCTTTCTTAGCAAGTTCTATAAGCTGTTCTTTCTTATCAAGTACAGCTTGCCAATTAAGAACCATAGGTTTGCTACCTACATCTATGGCTCTTCCCTCCTCATCTACACCAGGCCACATACATGCTTGCGGTTCATCGTTAGTAGTACTGCTTGCATCTGTGTTGATAATAAATGCATCGGGGTTGGATTGTATAAAGCAAGACTTGCCTGCTCCTGGCATACCAACTAGTAAACCTAAAAGTTTTCCAGGTGGGTGTACCATTTTTCTAGCAGCAAACCCTAGGTCTGCGTACTTAGATGGTTTGTTATCTAATGTTGTTTGTTTCAAATCTCTATACCTCCAAACTTTTTGAGATCATTCATTGTTGGCTGGGAAATATTAAAGCCAGAATCTTTTTTACGCAAGTCCTCTTGCTTATTATTCTTTTCGTTTTCTTCAGAAGAAACTCCTGTTTTAATTCTTATCTGAGTTTCAAATTCTAAGCCAAGAGTTTCACACCATTGCTTGAACATAGTTTGTTTAACAGTGACTTGATAAGACTTAGTAAACCCATCGTATAACTCTTTTATATTCTTGGGCATCTTTCCTTTCTCTGATACCTCATTAAGATATTCATTTACATATGGGTAAATAACATCTCTTGCAATTTCTTCTATAAACTTTTTAGTCCAACATGGAGAGGAGGCTACGCTCCCCGCACCTTGGGCGGGAGCGGATGCCGACTTAGATGAACTCTTTGATTTCGTTGTCTCTGTCATGAACACTAAATCCTTTCTCTATTAACTCAGGCCATACATTGGGGGGTGTAAAATAAAAGTCTGCATAAGGTGAACGAGTGCCATGACTTTGTACATACTTAGATGACTTCATAAACTCATCTGGGTTAGCAGTCTGAGTAGCATGTAAAGATATGAACTGAACTTCTTTTTCGTATAGCTCACGTTCTCTATCTGTTTTCTCTAAGGTGCAAGCAGACAAAGCAATAGGAGGATTAGATTCTCTTTCAGGTTTCTTATCTAAATAATCTCCTTCACCTGCATACCAGTTCTTACATCTCTTAATGTAGTTATCTACTCTAGGTTCACCATAGTATTTCTTTTCTACTATAGTCATACCTTTCCTGGGACCTCGTGTTATTGTTTTCTCATCGAGTTCATAGTCCCTGTCTTTAACTCCAAACTTAATAGTAGGTTTTTGTATAGCAACATGAATGATCCCACCAATCTTTACATCCTTTGGGATATCGTAAGCTTTGCATATTCTATCCTTGCTGTCTTCCAGGATATGTGAATAGTGCCTTGATTGGAATTCAATAGGACAAGTCTCAAGCCTCATATCAGGGGAGATTCCTGTAGTTTTATAATCTATTATCCATAAACTATTTTGGTTTCGATGGTATAAAAGAACATCAAACAAAGCAACTCTTGGAATAGTATGTTTTGTTTTAACTGCTACTTCTGTACCTAAAAGTTTCCAATAGTCTTGGTTACAGTAATCATAGAATGAAAATCCATTACTCATTCTTACCTGATACAAAGCCTGAGCCCATGCCCTAGCTTCTTGTGCTGTCCTTTTCTCTCTTCCTAATATGTTATCTCTTGAATCTCCAATGATTCCATTTTGATTACAGATCTTTTCCAATTCCTGACAACGAATATCTAACGTGGAATTAAACATCTCTTCTCTTGCAGCAGGTTCCACATAAAAATATTCCATGTAAGTATGGAACCAAGATCCATGACTCAATGCTTGTGACCATTGAAGCTTAGGGATTAAACCTAATCTTCGAGATAAATAATATTGAAAAGGACAATGAAGAAGTAGTTCGTAATCACTGCTACGTATGCTAGGTGTTCTAGCAATATAGCCTTGTGAATCTAAAAATGTTCTCGCTTCATTTCCTACATAAGGTTTTGTATCAATCATCTTCTTCTCCATATAATAACAAAAGGGTAGGAAGTTTACACCCCCTACCCCCTTGCACACTGGGGCAAAATTATTTTAATTAATTAAGCTATTCTTGTTCTAATTCTCATTTGAACACTGCAAACATGAGCAGCTGCATCAGCAGTACCAGCTACTACAATATGTATCCAACTACCTGCAGGTACAAGATTGTTATCAGTATCAATAGTTCCTGTTACTGTAGTATCTGCTGTAGTAACACCCATTGCATTAGTAATAGCAGTTGCACTACCTACAGCTGTTCCACTAGGAGCATGTTTAAGAGTAAAAGTTAAATCAGAATCAGCATCAATTGATACTGCAAAAGCTGCATCAACTATAGTATCACGTTCACAATAAAACCATGCACCTGTATTATCTGTAGTTGTACCATCTGCAAAAATCCTTGTATGGGTTTCACAAATTACATCTGGGCATTCTTGAATTGGAAGAGTTTGTTCACCTGCCATCTTCGTTATCCTTTCTTACAGCATTCGCTGAATCCGAGCATTTTTTTGATTTTGCAGATGATTGGTTGCCCGAGAAAAGAGCCCGCCATGAAGCAGGCGACCATCCACCCGATGTTTCCGAGGAGTGAGTCAACGTTGATGAATCCAAACATCTTTTTCTCCTAACCTTAATGAGTCGTTTCCAAACGAAGAAACCTAGTATACCAAATCCACCAAGGATTGATGGTATTATAATCCATTTTGCATAATTTGCCATAGCAACATTAAAAAGTATTACTGCTCCTGCCCCCATAAGAGGCCACCATCCTCGTTTACCACGGGTAACAGTTAACATTACGATGCCAGCCCCTATGCATAGGGGAATAATCCAGTTGTAAGCACTGGTTGTACCTGCTACATCTAATGGGTTCCCACCCAACCCATCAAGAGGTATGTTTACCCCAGGTACTGGGGTAGGAATAGAAGGTACGCTTGAGCAAGCCATTAAAAAATTGGTAAGACCTAAACCCGAAATGATTTTAAGTCGAGTCCAGTAAGATGGTCCACCCCATATTGGTGTATTCATAAAATCAAGCAAGATACTTAACCCCCATAGTCACAATAAAAGAAATGATTGCTGCTCCAAAATAAATCTTAGTCTGAATAATTCCAAGATGCCGTTCAATTCTATTCAACCTTCCATCAATATCATCTAACTTACTGCCATTTTTTTCTAATCGATAAAGAACTTCTGACTCCCGCTTTTCCCATTCACTCACTTCTCTCATCCTTTATGTTTAACATTTGTCGTACATTATAAGGGATCGTAGGATTATAACTTAATTTATTAGTAGATAATGTTCCTTGTGCTACACAATGGCAAGTAGTTGGTGGGCCATTTTTATAGGCATGAACTCCTTTAGCCCCATCAGAAGTATCTACATCATCTGGAAGTGCTGTATTATATTTCCAAGAAAGGTATCCATCTAACAAATCAGATATCTCTTCTCCTAAATTACTAGCTCCTCCATGAATAACAACACCTTCCCAAATAGTTCCTCCAACAAGTCCTTTATTTTCTGCTCCATTATTTCCAAAGAAAAAACCACCTGAATCATCAATATCAAAAGGAGATTGAGAGTCTGTTTTTTCTGCCAATATTGTTCCGTTTATACGTACTTCAAAATCACTACGAGTTGTGGATACTATTCGTCCCCCTCCAACTATCCATGTCTGAGCAGCATCAGTATCCCATTTGCCTCCACTCATATTTCCAGTAGTAGCAGATTGTGCAAGGTCATCTGAATGTCCTGAACTAAGAGTACCTTCACTAGAATTATTTGTTCTGCAATAAATGTTTGTACCATCAGCACTTTCACAAGCAGTCCATACCCCATTAGCACTAGCTATAAACAAAGAAGAATCTGAAACAAGAGTATCGTTTCCAAAAAAGTACTGGTAATCACCATCAGCAGTTGTTCTTGCTACGATATAGCACATATAAGTACCAGTACCTACATCCATAATACCTGAATGGTCACTACCATCATCGGTATCACTAGTGAAATAACTTTCTGCATCACTATTCATTAAAGCACCAGAGTAACCGTTTAAAGTAGCAGCTCCTGTAGCAGTTGGTTCTGCTGTTCCTCCTGTTTTTTTAGTACCTGTTAAAGGCCAACTAAGTTTGCCATCATTTTGCCAGGTTGTAATAGTTCCAGAAGAAGGCAAAGTTTCTGGGCGTACCCACATCTTGCAACCATCAGAATCCCCATCCCCTAAATCATTTGGTTTCCACAAGGGCATATTAAATTCCTAATGAACAAGTGAAAGTAATGCCTGCAGTATTATCTCCAGAAACTGCTACCTTCATGTAAGGCATAAGAGTTACTACATTATGAGAAGCAGTATCTTCTGCTTGATCAGTGATAGTAAGGATAACACTATAGTCATTAGCACCTCCTGTTAAAGATCCTTTAAGCTCTATTTTATTAGCAGTATCATAAGTTCCGCCATCTGTTTCTACAGTAAGAACCTGGAATACTCCAGTTCTTTTGCCTTGTACCATGATGGGACGCATTACAACAGAATCATAGGCACTGGTAGTACCTACTAAGGCTGTATCTCCTGTTGCTTTTTCAAAGTTAAACACTTCCATTTGACCACCTATATCCGTTTATCAGCAAACGTGCTGTCCAATCTGCAAACGCTTGGCGGTGGCACCTTGCCCCCGATGGCATCAGCATAAGTTGTATTCTACGCTCCAATAAGAATTTCATCAAGACATCTAATACAACTTCGGGCTTTTCCACATAAGTTCTTTTTTTTAAGAAGGCATATGGTGTTCCTTCTACTAAAAGGTATGGGTTTCTAGCCTCTGCTAACCTATCTAAAGCATGGAGAAAACGCTTGTTATCTTTAGTTATGCAGTTCTTTGAGAGTTCTTCAAGGGATCCTTTCCTCTCAATCACTGTCCCGTTTGGGTCTTCCTGAAGGATATAGTCTCCAGTCTCTAGCTTCTGTTTTATTATGTGGATCTGTATGGTCTGTGTTTTCTTTGCTCCTGCTGGCTTGCTGTCGTTCCAGAACACTATGTGCTGTGGAAAGAGTAATGGTCTCTTTTCTCTGGTGTCCTGAATTATTGTGTATGACTTCTTCAACCTTCGCCTTTGCCATGTTATAGATAGAGGAGATCTGAGATGCAGTATAGCCATATGAAAAGGATTTCATAATCTGTTCAGCTACTATTTTTGTAACTTTATTATAAGGCCACTCATATTTCTTAGCTATCTTGTAGGCATAACTGATAGATATCCCGCATTCATCAGCAGCATGGTCGATGTCTACCCCTTGTTCCAGCAAGGTATAAAGTTTTTTACGGGTTAACTTACGGGTTTCTTTATTGAATCGGGGTCCTGATTTCGCAGTCATACTTTAAAGGTATCCTTCTTTTATAGGTAGAACAAAGAAAATTCCAATACAATTCGTCTTGTACTGTGTTGACTGCCTCTTCGAAATAGGCTTTCAACTCTTCTACTTTATTTAAAGGACACTCAAAATACAAGGCATCATAAATATTTAATAGTAATCTTATATCTGTTTCATACCTTGGCTTCTTTAAAGTCTTAAGTTTTTTATTCATCTCGTTCTGTATACCAAGAAGGGTATTGCTGGCGGTGGTTTGAACGGGGAAGTTCACCATCTCTGACACCATATACTTGTCTCCCCCTCTAAAGAAACGGGACTGACCTATGAATGGAAGCTCATATCTCCCCTCTGTTTGGCAGGTATCAATAACATTTTCTTGCCATTTCCATAGACCAGGTCGGTGTTCCTTTCGGGTACGAACAATCTCCTGGAAAAAAGCTTTCGGTTTATTCTGACCTGTCATAGAAAGAACAGTTGACTGCATAGTATCTGAACCAGATCGAAACAGATCGGCAAAGTTAATGCATTTTCCTACCTGTCTCTCATCATTTGTTACCTGTTTCTTACCAAAGATTTGAGAGGCACGTTCAGCATGGAGATCCATATCCTCTAGGTAAGCAGAACATAATGCATCATCTCCTGACAGGAGAGCTGCGACTCGGAGTTCTATCTGGGAAAGGTCGAACGCTACGATGGCGTTTGTTCTGGTCTGTATACCCTTTTTTATAATTGGGGGGAATGTCTGAGCACTCGGTCGTTTGCAGGTAATTCGGCCTTGTAAAGTACCTCCCTCACTGAATCTTCCTCCCGTTATATACCACGTTGGATACACTCTCCCCCCAATAATCTTAGAAGATTGGTCGTCTGGTCGGTTGCGTCTGTGTCTGAGTAGGGGGTAACAGTAGGAAGAAAGGATTTTCTGGTTACTGCTGTGCTGTTTGCACATTAATACCAGGTCCACCAGGGGAGAATCAGATGGTAGTTTAGATGATAAGAGGTTTCGGTTGTTGTCATTATAGCTTATCTGTTTTGTTTTCTGTGTGTACTCAAGCATAGGATGCTCACGAATATCTCCTCCTATGGTATCGCATAAGAGGTTCATGAATTCTTGTTTCGAAGTGGCAGAACCTGTGCCTTCAAGAAGAAGGTCGTGGTTTGTACAAAACTCCAGGGCTTCCTGGATCTTTTCTTGTGCATCTGATTCAACCTGTTCTAGGTAGTTAATGTCCATTGGTATACCATCTTCTGACATACGAAGTACTGACCATAGAACATCTGAATAAAAGTCAAGGCAATATTCACTTGCTTTGGCTGTGCCAGGGAAGTCTCTAATGATTCTTCTTACGAGTTCACGATAAGCAAGGACAGTATTATGGGTATCCAGCACGTTGTAATAATGTAAGTCCTGATCTTTACTGCCCTTGAACCTGTGGTTTTGAGCGGTGAGACCAGTGTATTTGTGGGTACGTAGAACGGGACCGAGATCCTTAAGCGATTTTTCTGGGCGTGTTTCATCATGGAGATAATTTAAGATCTGTAGATCTATTAACCTTTTTTCTGATAGGGACAAACGGAACATCGAATTAAATTTACGCAGATACATTAGGTCAAACAATATATTCATACCAAGTATGGTGTCTGACTCTGCGATCCAATGGTTTAATCTTTTTACTTCTGACTCTTTCTGCATGTCAAACGACATGGAATAAGTGGGGTTCAAGTCATCTAATTCTCCTTCGCAAAATGTTATAGCTGCTGTATGAATAAGGTTACCTACGCTCACCTTATCTGTATGCAAAGATCTGTCTGGATGGAAGACAGTTTGTTCGGGCAAATAATTAATAGCACCGTATGTCTCAATGTCCAGGCTGATAATCAATGGTGTAATCCTCTGGGTTAATGGTCACGTATTTAGCAGGACTCATGGATCTAATCCAATGAGGTGCTGTTGATTGGGGGGAAGTATTATCTAGCCAGTCTCTTACCATTGCCATGTGAGATTCAACTGAGTTGATATGGTTGTGGTCAAAGATGCAGGCTGTTGGATGAAAGGTAGAGAACACATTGATTACACATTTGTTATTCTTTATTTGATAGGAAGCACCGTTCTCTAAGAAGGCTTTCTTTAAAGACATCTTAGGTATACCTAATATAAATTTGTAAAAGGATTGTACTGCTGGTGCTCCCAATAATACAACGGCAATATCTTTCCACATTAAATTTGTAGTAATAAGATCTTCGAATGTATATCGATAGCACTCTCGGTACTGGGAGTTCTTAACTTTTGTTTCTTTATCTGGAGCACAACGAACCATTGAACTAAAGAAGATGGTTGCCTTGTCGGTGAGGTTGCCTCCTTCTGCATAGGCTTTCCATAAGATGTTCGATAGTCTTCCTGTGAAGGGAGTGTTCTCCTGGGATGCAAAGTAATTAGGTGCATGACCTAAAAAGATAATACATTTATCTTTAAAAGGCTTAGACTTATGGGTTATTTGTACTGTTGGGTGTCCAACTTTAGGTGTTACTTCACAAAGGTCGCAGTTTGTACAGTCATTATGTGAAGGAAATTTTAATTCGCTCATCCTCTATCATCCATTATCCTTTTCATTCTTATTCTTCTAGTA
>CEQB01028486.1_pt1 | contig 17955 bp, 18 predicted proteins | sample 530581 | NCBI WGS metagenome assembly CEQB01 (sample SAMEA2620588, study PRJEB7988) | marine metagenome | biome: marine biome (ENVO:00000447); feature: deep chlorophyll maximum layer (ENVO:xxxxxxxx); material: "saline water (ENVO:00002010), including plankton (ENVO:xxxxxxxx)" | depth 75 m
GGCTCATAATCTTGTTTCTTATAAAAAGAATAAATAACATCAGTAGGGTTTAATTGTATTTTTAAACCATCTTGAGACCACTGCCCATTTTTAATTTTGTCTTGAGTTTCCGAATCTAAATTATCGTAGATCATTTTATCATGATCATTTTTGGGGTTCTGCAATCTTTCCAATTCATATTCAGAAAGTATTTTTTCATAAACAACTTGTTTCCAAGAACTTGTTCTTTTAACTGTCAAGTAAAAAGGATTTAATAAAGTATATTGTACAGGTATAGAATTTTTTACATCATAAGAGGTAGGATACTTAAATATCTTTTCTGTATTTTTATAATTTAATTCATCGTTATTTGCATAGCTTTGCAATATTCTCTGAAAATCATTCAACTGAAACTTAGCATTTATTTTGTAAAAAAATATGTTTCCACTTCTGTAATATTCTCTGAAATACTGATCCTTCACTCTCCACATCTTTACGTATTTCATCCATTTAGTGAAAAAATCTCTTGATTTTTGACTACCACCTTCTAATACTATTTCAGCATTAGAAAATTCTGACATTATGTCTACAGCATTTCTAAAAATAGCTACATTGGCATAAGCTTTTTGACACAACTCAATAGCGTCTCTAACATTATATCCATTGATTGACATCTCGAAAGGCAGTAAGCCTTCTCTGATGTTTGCATATTTATAAATCTTCGGCTTTACGGATATTCTATTTCTTCTTGTGCCAGTGGTAGAATCACCCCCTGTTCTAGAATAAGATGCAGAAGAGTCAAAATCATAAAAAGGGTCTCCTATAATTTGAGGCTCTGAAGACTCATTTTTAATTAAATCCTCTAAAGAAGCGTTTTTGTCGCTAGTTCCTTTAGAAAACTTGTTCCAATAATCTGATTTTTTTGTATACTTGCGAGTCATATTACATATAGTAATTACACAAAGTTACTTTTGAAGTGACTTTTAAACTTTTAATTTATAAACATAGGAGTAAAAGTTTCCTGAACAGCTTCTACTTCTGTATGTTTCATATCATAATATACTTTTACCAACCAATTTCCTAAAACTAATGCAGAATAACTGTCTTTTCTTGGTTTATCAGGCCCTGTTTTTCTTTTTAAGTTAGGAGGTAAATCGAAACTCTGCGTACCTTGAGACGTAGTAGTTATTTGTATCAAAGCGCACTCTGTTTTTGTCAAAAGTATCATATCTGACAAATGTTCAACAAAATCTATCATTTTAGCTTCTTCATTTTGTTTATCAGAATCTGCCATATTAGAGAATTTTATATTTAAAATATTTATTTTCTTTTTGGTTTGAGATCTAAAGTTATTGTCTATAGCTCTGCTTCCAAAAAATATACGTCTATGATCAAAATTAGCTTGTAATAATTCATTAGCGACCCTAATCCAACTAGAAGTTGGTTTTCTTAAAAATACGTATTTACAACTAGATTTATTGTATTCATTTTTTGCAGCTATTAAATTTTGAGCATAATCTTCTGGCTTTTCAAATTCTGTAGTCATTTGTTTAAGATCAATATTAGCATCTTTAAATAATTCACTTTCATTGCATGAATTCATAAATTGAACGCCACCGTTGTAATCCATGCAAACAGCCACAACGTTAAAGTTTTGTAATATATATAAAAGATATTTTATATGCTCTTTCAGCGAAGAGCCAGATAAAGCATAAGAGTGAACCAAAGTGCAAATTCTTTTTTCTTCATTTAATTTTAAAACTTGAATAGCAAAATCATCTGAAGATTCTGTTTCCGACCAAGATGGATCAACAGCGACTATATATTCATCATCTGGTCTTCCCACTACTTCTGTAGAAGGCATTTCACCGTCAGGAACAGTGCATAAAGCCATTTTAGAAATTTTAAAATATCCAGAACTGTCATCAGTAAATTGAGCCCCAAATTCCCTCATAAACTGCGACTCACTCATTGTCGCCTTTGCCTGATTAATAAGATTTTGATCATAGAGCTGAACAGGAGCGCAATCATAACTAAATTGCATAACACATCGCCTTGTTCTTTCTTTATTTTTGGGATTAAAAATTAAATTTTCATATTGCTCGTATAGTTTGTATAAATATTCAAATTTAAAAGATGCAGATGAAAGAGCTATTAATTTATTATTGGGCCATTGATGTCTATCTTCTTCAGAAAGCTTTCCTTGTTCAATTAACTTATTTTCTACTTGATACAACTCTTCTCTTTGTGTAGGGTTTTGAACAACAGATAAAAACGGCACTATAACTTCATTATAAATACGTTCTGGCATAAGCAAGAACTCATCAATAATAATGCGATGAAAACGAAATCCACGCAGCTTTTCACCATCACCTAAAGGTAAAGCACGAATTCTACTTTTTCCTATTTCCATTACCCATTCATCATTACTTTTCGAAACATGAGTAATACATTGTTTTAGTAAATAAGCCTCTGGTTTTGCAGCTATATCTTCTATCTTTTTAAAAATCATTTTTGACTGACGAAATGATCTAGAAAGAATTCCTGTTTCTACGCCTTGATTCAGTATTGCATCTAGTACAGCATAAATACCTGTTGTATAACTTTTACTCATGCCGCGAGACCACACACCTAAAAAGTAATCACTTTCCAACATGCTTTTAATAGCCATATGCTGAAAAGGAAATAGCTGCACACCAGTTATCAAATCAGTAGCAAATGTTACATTATTCCTTAAAAATTCATAAAACAATAACTTAGCTTCTTTTTCCTCTAAAAAGCCTTTCTTTTTCAATAAGTCTTCATTCGATATGAATTCTTTTTTTCTATTTTTTTGATTACCTGTTTCCCAACTCATGATCTAAATAATATTGCACATCTACATCCCATAATTTTTTTCCATGATAAAGTAAAAGAGGGATTAGTTTTAAAGATTTTTCTCTACTACCAGTAAAAACAAATTGTATCTTTCTAGGGTATTCATGCATTAAATCCCTCATGTTATGAAATATATATTCTAAATTTATTTTTCTTCTGAATCTACTTTGATTTTTTTTAATACTGTCTATGCTGCTCTCAGTAACAACAAACAAATAAGACTCTAAAGCTACAGCTTTTTCTAATTCTTTTTTAAATCTAGAAATACCCCCACTCATTGTTCCTAAAAAATCTGATTCGCTTTTTCTATCAACATAAGTGTAAGTATACTCTTTTCCTTTGATTAAATAATCTCCTACATAAAGTTTTTCTATTTTTGTTTTCTTAAAAGGCAGAGGATCTTGCTCTCTAGTATCAACCAACATTTCTAAATCATCAACTTCTTCTAAAGCGGTAAAATCTTTAGGCATTGGCTTATTTAAGAGCGGCTCTAAACCAATAGCTTTACATGCTTTAGTATAAGATTTAAAATGTTTTTTTAATATATTAATAGGAGGCAAATTAAGCGTTTTTAATTCATTGTGAGAGGGTGCGTAAAGATATTTTTTCTGCTTCACTCTTTTCTCTAAAAGTTCTACGCATTTTTTTCTTACATCTTCAGGATTAGAATTCTGCTCCCACAACAAAAACTCATCTATATCTAAAAATTCTTTTGAGAAGTAATCTTTCTTATTTATAAATGGTATCTTCTTTTTATGAAATAAAGAAAATCTAGGATAATGAGTGCAATAATATTCTGCTTGATAAATTCCGTGTTTTTTAATGTGAGCGTGTAGAGCTTTATCAGTTTCAAATTCTTGATTACATATCTTGCATTTTATCATATTGCATCTTCTTTTGATATGCCTAATATTCTCGCTTTCCAAGAAGACATATTCTCTAACTTATCAGCTTCTTCTTCTATCGCTTGTTTTTGCATTTCAGCTATTTGAATCATCATGCTTCTTTCTTTTTCATCTTGAAAAAGTTCTACAAGATTTAAAATAGATGCGTTTTTCTGATGATGCTTTTCTACCCTCTTCGCTCTTTCCCCGTTTAACTTTTGTATACTCTGATCAATGCGTCTTGCGCACTGATTATATTCTTCACTAATTGTTTTTAAAATTTCAGTTAAACGAATTGTTAAATCATTTTGCTCTTGCGTTTCGCTAAACATTTGATTAACTTTATTTTTTTTAATATCTATCTGACGCAAATTTATGTAATCCATACAAACATTTATATACAAATTAATTTCATCCATTGTTAAGTCAGGCTTATCCCAAACAGACCTTACAAATTCAGCTTCAAAAAGATCTTTATCTGGAACAGAAGAATAAGCATCATAGTTAGCAACGAACCTTGGACTACTTAAATAAATTAATAATTTTTCTAAACATTTTCTGTGCTGCAAAGACATTTTTTCTTCATTTATATTTTGCCCACACCATCTATTAACTTTTCCAAGAACAGTTTTCAAAGATCGAGGAACAGAGTATTTCTGATTAACACCTGATTCATTCTCAACCAACAAAGTGGGATGTTTTTCTTTTATGTATTTATGTACAGCTCTATATTCTGATGTAGCATAAATATTTGAATTTTGAGCGCCTTGAAATTTACTACTAAATAAAAGCTCTGTGATCTGCTTTGGACTCATCTCAGATTCTATATTCTGCTCAATAAATTCTTTTTGATTATCTGTTAGCTTTTCTTTTACTGGAGAAAAATTTTGACGCTTCTTCTTTTCAAGCATTCCAGCTTCAACGAGATAATCTCTAACTATTTTTGCTTGCTTAGATCTACCTGTTAGCTTCTCTTTTTTAAAAAGCAGATTAGCTATGACGACATAATCATTTAATCCGCTTTCTATTTTTTCATTTATAAAAATTTTATTTTCTTCTGTTAACATAATTACTCAGAAAACAAATCATTTTCCTTCATCAATTTTTGAGCTTTTTGGTACAACATTTTTTTTAAGTTTTTGATTTGTTTGTATCCAGCCTTTCGACCTTTTTCGTTAGTTTTAAAATTTAATATTTTAGCTATTTCATCGTCATGCAAGCAATCAATAAAAAACATTTTATAAACAAAAAACTGTTTATCACTTAAACATGATTTCATTAATCCATGTAGCCTGCTTTCCGCTTTTCTATAATCACACTCCGCAGTAGACTGAAATGACATGTAATAATTTTTATGATTTTCTAAGCTAACAGTCATTTTTACATCAAAAGCTGGTTTTTTCAGCTTTTCCCATTTAGCATAAAGAGGACATTCATTGCATTGAATTTTACTAGCTGTAAAACCACAAGAATTTTCGAAAGTTATTTCTATTCCTTTGCTTGTATTAAAGGGGCAAGATAAACAGGGTTTAGCAAAAGAGGTGTAATTATTCCTTATAATATTTTTTATTTGATTTGTAGCTATTCTATTAACCCAAGGTTCTATAGGGCGAGACTGATCCCACAAATGCCATTTTTTATATATATGCAATTTGATAATTTGCTCTATATCTTCAAAGTCAAACCAAGTAATAGCTTTTAAACGCCATTTAGATTTACGTTTTTTTATTACGTCGTCAATTATTTCATACATGTCCTCAAATTTTTTCCCCTTACGTTTCATTAATTTCTTTTATATTTTTTACAGGGGCGCATTCTTTTAAGGATTCTGAGAGTAATTCTTGTTCAGACATTTTTGTTTGTTGGCCTATTGGTCTTTTTATTTTACTTCCTTCATCAACAGGGTTAGAATTGAAAATATCTTCTGCTTTATAAACGTTATTTCCACCCCTATCTATTTCGTAAGCTAAACCTCTTGGCCTCCTAAAACTTTCTTCAGTTTGAACTTCAACATCAGCAATTTGATTCACTTGGTTTACTTGTCTCGACAAAGCAGACAAAGCGTTGCCACATGAAGAACAAAATTTTGCTCCAGCTTGATGCTTGCTACCGCATTGCGAACAGTATATGCTACTCATATCTTATTATATATTTTATTTATTATTTATCTAGTTCTTTAAATACTTCTACAATATATTTTAAAATCTCGCTTCTCACTATATCCTCTTGACCAAACTCAAAACAATGAATGCCTTTAGATTCACTTTCTTGACTTTTAAATAAATTATAAATTTTTGTAAAACCTGATTTAGTTCCAATATCAGATTGCATCGAATCTCCACATATAAACATCTTAGTTCCTTCTCCTATGCGTGTCAGAAGCGTCACAAGCTCCTTTGTGGAGTAGTTTTGAGCCTCGTCTGCTATAATCACCTTATCATTCCATGTAGCGCCTCTAAGGAAGTTTACAGGAAACGCCTCGATATACCCTTGGTCTTCTAAATACTTAGATTGAGTAACAGGAAGTAATTCATCCAACTTATCGTACAACGGCATCATGAATGGATTAAATTTTTCATCTACAGTTCCGGGCAGAGATCCCAAACCTCTTTCTCCTGCTTCTGCAATGGTTCTAATATATTTTATTTCATATTTTGGATTAGCATTTAGAAGATGAAGAGCAGAATAAACAGATAAAAATGTTTTGGATGAACCTGCCACACCATTAACAAAGATTATTTTAGTCTCCCTATTAAAAGCTAACTCTACGAAATTTTTTTGTTTTTTTGTTAGTTCGAATTTTTTTATTTTTAATTTAACTTGTCTAAAAACATTATCTTCTAAAACTTCCTTGATTGTCTCTTTAGCCGTCCTACGTTTTTTTGTTGACATATTGTAAAATATATTACACTATATATGTATGATTTTCCATTGTCTTAGCGTTCCTTATGCAGCTACAGATAAAAACACTTCATTATGCGCCTTTGTTCAAAAAGTCTATAAATTTTGTGAAGAAATGACCAAAAAAGGTCATACTGTTTATCATTATGGGCATAAAGATTCTAAAGTTTTATGCACTGAACACATAACGGTCACAGATAATGAAGTTTTAAAAAAAAGCTATAAAGATTTAAATTCTTGGAAAACAGAAGGTTTTAATCAAAATGTTGAAACGGAAGCAGTAAAAACATTTAATAAAAATTGCATCGAAGAATTAAATAAAAGATTAAAATCAAAAAATGAATTTATATTGTGCTGGTTTGGGTACGCTCATCAACCTTGTGTTAAATATTTTCATGATAAAGCTGTAATTATAGAACCAAGTATAGGTTATGATTCAATGTTTGCAGATGTAAAAATATTTGAAACTTACGCACAGCTTCATAAACTCCACGGCGCAGCAAAACTAAATATACAATTCAATAAAGCTTTTGTTGTTCCTCCGGGGTTTAAAAAAGAAGACTTTGAATTCAAAAAAGAAAAATCAAATACAGCTTTGTTTTTGGGCAGAGTTACAGAAGCAAAGGGCGCTAAAGCTGCATATGACATGTGCAATAAAACACAGCAAGAAATTTATTTTGCAGGACCTAATATACTAAAACTTAAAGATACTAAATATTGTAAATTTTTAGGTTTTGTAGGTCCAGAAAAAAGAAAAGAATTATTAAGTAATGCTAAATTTTTATTGGCCCCTAGTTTTTTTACAGAACCTTGCAACTGGACCGTCATTGAAGCTCAGTTTTCCGGCACACCAACTATAACAACAGACTTTGGAGGTTTTACAGAAACAGTTAAACAAGGATATACTGGTTTTAGATGTTCTACTTATCAACAATTTAGTTTTGCTTTGAATAATATAGATAAAGAAATAAACCCAAACGATTGTTTAAAAAACGCTTTACATAATTACACCATAGAATTACAATGTAAAAAATATGAAATGATTTTTAAATCTTTAATTCAACAATAATCTTTGTAAGACTTTTCTTCAATAAGTTCAGAGTTAGTTTGTAAATTTATTTCTTTTTTTGTTTTCGAGCGTTCGTCATTTGTATAATAAACTGCACGGGCTAGATCAGTAAATTCATCATCAAATTCTTTGTTTTTTTCTTTTAACCTAATAGCATCTTCTATTTTCCATAATTTTAAATTAATATTACTTAATTCCCTGTACAAATCATAAGGAAATAAATTATCGTCTTTATGAAAAATCTCCATGGAGGCGCTTTTTAAATATTTGTGCTCTTTGATAATATTATCTTTTTGATTTTCATTATTTATAAAACGCATTTTCAATTCTAAAATTGATAATTTATCTAAAATCTCTCCGTTTGAAACTTCTATTTTCATGAATAATTATTTTTTATAAGGTTATCTAATTTTTCTTTTACTACTGGAAAAGATATTTTTTTAGTACATTCAAAATTTTTCTTACGCGGACACCACAACCAATTAGAACTGTCGAATTGTTCTTCATTTAAACATCCATGACAAATACTTTCGTCATAAATTCTTGTTGTATTATGAGTGAACTCGTACCAATGCTTTGTTACATTCGATACTAATACGACATGCTTGCCACAGGCATGAGCCAACCAACTCAAACCTGTTGAAATTCCTACGTGAAATAAACTGTTATTTATATACTCTATGCATTTGTCTAAAGAAATGCCGGTTCTATCAATAGCTTTTTTAGGTTTTAAATTATAATGTTTTTCTACACCCCATTGAGCATCACGATCTATACAAACAGTATGAATGTTGTATTTTTGTTTTAAATATTTTATTAAAAAGTCCCAACCATTTTTATTGTTCCAGTATCTGCCTTGATGAGTAGATTGCATCGATAAAGTTATATATTTTTTTTCAGGAAATGGTGATTGCAAATCTTCAGGTATATATACTTTAGGTGTTTCCTCCTCGTATTCCATGCCTAAATCGTCTGCATAACCTTTTTGCAAAGGTTGATTGAAAGAAAAATCAATATCTATATTTTTTTCAAATAAAAAATTTTCTGGATTGAAACTAATATTTGAATAAGCTTTTTCAAATAAGCTTTTATATCTATCGCTTATAAAAAGCCCTACTTCATAACCTGTTAATTTTTGAAATTTATCCACTTGAGGGATTGCTGCAATAGTATCCCCTAAAGGATAACTTTTTAATGTAATTTTACATTTCATACATATTATAAGTTATGATCAGATATTAAATTATCTATACTATTCTTTACCATTTCAAAATAAATTTCTTTTGAACACTCAAAATTTTTATTTTCTGGGCACCACATCCAATTTGAAGAATCAAAATGTTTTCCTTTGTTCCAACAACAATTGCAAACGTTTTTATTTTGCACATAGTAAGCCTCATCAAAATGATATTCTTTTTCCAAAAAACCGCAAATCATAACCACGGGTTTAAAACTAGACCAAGCTAGCCAAGATAATCCAGAACTTAAACCTATAAAAAATTCGCAATAATGCAAACAATTAATTATGTCGGCCAAAGATTCTCCGGGGTAATGGATACAATCTTCAGGAATTGAATTCATTTTTTGGTCATTTCCAAAATCACGATCTCTGTCTAAACAAATTACTTCATAACCAATTTCTTTTAAATATTTTATTACCTGTTCCCAACCAACTTCATTATTCCAATATTTTAATTGAGCTGTAGAATGCGAAGCGATACAAACATATTTTTTCTCAAAAGGCCTTAAAGTTATAAATGATTTATTAATTTTAGGTCTTATATTATTTCTTAATTTAGGGATGCTTAAAATTTCACAAGGCAAATCTTGTAACGGCACAGAAAGAGACTCTTTATAAAAACAACCTATTCTTTTAGTATTTTCTAATTCTTTTTCTCCAGCAATTTGATTATAATTTTTAAACTTTATATTCGGATATTCATTTTTATCAAAAATATTTGCATAAGGAGTGAAAAAGTTAACTTTTTGAGTTTTTAATTTCGTGAATTCATTTACTACAGGAACCCAAGCCAAAGCGTCACCTAAACTTCCAGATTCATTAATTATATTTAAATCATCGGGCCAAAAAGTTTCTGTTTTGCAAGTTATACAATTATAAATTAAAACTTTAAGTTTACTATTACTTGCGCAAGAGCTCCACATGCCATTTGTTATTTTTGTTTGATAAAGTATTTTATAAGTTTCTAAATCAACAAATTTTATTTCATAGTCGCATACTTCATGACCTATAATTTCAACTTTAACAATATCATCTTCTCTGTTAACTGAAAAAGTATTACTATGCAAATCTAAAAATTTACTTTCACTCATTAAAGGTTTTATTTTGCCCTTTATATAATTAAATAAATTTAAACCATCTATAAATTCAACATTTTCCGTGTGTTCATATTGCGACTGCAATGTTTCTATCTTTGAAACAAAGCAAGGCATACTCCAAGAAAGAGCTTCTTTTATGGAAATAGGATTTAACTCTTTTATTGAAGGCATAATAAACAAATCCATGCACGACATAAAAATATCTACATTATCTTTTTCTCCCCATATTTTACAATTTTGCTGTTCTTTATCTACACCGCAGTCATCAACAAAACAAATGTTTCCTACAAAATGAAATTGAATGGGAGCGTTTATAAATTGTTTGGCTAAATCAAAGGTGAACTTTTGATTTTTATTTTCGTGAAATAAACCTACCTGTAAAACATGGTATTTATTAGGATCTAAACCTAAAGAAATTAAAGTTTTATCTCTGTCAGGCTTTTTTTGCTTATTAATTTGCATCTCTACAACTTTTTTAGGCACGTTTAGGTGATCAGATGATTTCAAATGGTAAGGTGTGCAAAAATAAAATTCATCTGGCATTAAAACCTTGTCTTTAAAATCGAATTCAGAAGTATGACAGGTTTCGTAAATCTTGAATTTTCTTTCAGGAGAATAAAGAAAGCTTTTTAATTTTTCCGTTAACTGTTTAAGTGAAAAATTCTCACCTATTTCGTTTAAATGGATTTCGGAAGGATTAATATCTTGAACCTTTTGAATCAAAAAATCAGTTCTATCTATAAAAACTTCATCAGAGTCATTAAGCGCTGCAAAATTAAAGAAATTATTTTTACCTATTAAGTCTATAATTTTATTTCTATGAACTATATAATTTCCATAGTAACAATATTCTATAACAAAAGCTTCATAACCTTGTTTTATCTTTTCTTGGATTAACCATAATAAATAAGCCGGTGAACCTCCTGTTGATAAGTGGGGAGCTAAAAATACTATTTTTTTATTCTTTTTTTTTAAAGCGCTAAATGTTATCAGTCCCGCAGGATCTGGTCCCGCATCTATAGAAAACTCAAAACCAGTTTCTTCAAGGAAATTTTTCATGTAACTTCCTTTTTGTGTATCTAAAGAGAAATGAATTTCTCCAACAACTTTATCAACTTTGTCTTCAAATATTTTTCTATTATCTTCGTGCAAAATAAATAATTCTCCACCTTCACAGTCTATTTTTAATAAATCAATTTTATCTATATTATTTTCTTCAAGAAAAGTTTGAAATTTTTGAGTTTTGACGGTTTTGTAAGAATGAGAATTAAAACTTGTTCTACCTGAATGCAGCGTTTTCTCCAACATGGAACGACCAGAATTATCATAATCTTCGTCTATAAGAAAACTATCTGTTCCGTCATGATCAGATATTGCAATATTAGATATGTGCAAATTATCGATTACTTTATTTTTATTTATTGATTTAAATTTAGATATGTTTTCTTCGTTAGGTTCTACCGCGTATATTTTTTTAGCACCTTCAAGAAAAGATTTTACAGAAAATAAGCCTACGTTAAAACCTATATCCACGACTACATCTCCTTCAGAAACTTTTACCAAACCTTCATCATAATTATTGTCTATAAACACTTCAGAAAGAACTCCTAAAGAAACACCAGATAAATCAAAATTTTGTAATTTATCACCTAATTCAATTAAAGGATTTGAGGGATTGAAATGAGGGTAAGAAAAATTCTTTTCGAAAACGCAAGAATTATTTTTCAAAACTCTTACTTTGAAATTTTCGTTCATCTTGGATTTTGCAAAAGTAAAATCTGTCCAAAAATTAACTCCCGCATGAGAAATATTTACTAATTCTTGATATATTACGATGCCAGAACCTTCCTCTTCTATGACTATATTGTATTTACCAGCGTATTTAGAATCTGACAAACTATAATTTAAAGCTAAACGATTATTTTCGTAAGAAAAATCTACATAATTTAATACATTGTGTTTTTCAACTATTTCGGATTCTACAAAATCAAAAACATTTTGCGGATTAGGGTGGCATTCAAAAGTAGGCTTGTTTTCTAAACAATTTATCAAAGGAGGCACACCTTGAATAGTACCCCATTCTTTTACTCCATATTTTATATCTGAAGCGCAAAATATATCACAAGACCCACTTATATATTTGTATTTATAATTTTGAGAACCTTTTCTAAAAGGAGCCCTTAACTCATTATTTAAAGAAGATCCTAACTGAACAATGTAAGTATCTGTTGTTCCAGCTAAATGCAATAAACCAGAGTCCATAGTTATTAAACACGTAGCTTTATCAATAACATGCCAACACTGAGATAAAGTTAACTGATTTGTTAAATCTAAGCCTAAATTTACGTTTAAGTTAATTGTTTTCTTATCTATATCGTAAAAACCTGTTTCATGATCATTTTTACCCACTAAGACCACACTTATATTGTCATAGTTCAATAGATTTATTAATTGCTGCCAATTGTCCTTAGAATACGTTCTAGAGGGCCATGTAGATCCTACATGTAGTACGACATAGGAAGAAGGCAGATCTTTGATCTGAACGTAATTGTCGGGCGTATAATCATATTCCATTTCATCACTGGATAGACAAAAGCCTAAATCAATAGAATGAAATTGTCTTATATCAATTGTATTGTGTTTTTTTTCTACTCCAAGATGATTTTTATGCCCAATACCTAAAAAAGTTTCAAATACTTCACAATCTTCTGTTTTTAAAGATTGAAACTCATCAAAAGACAAAATTTCATCAACATAAGGGTTATCTTGAAAAATATTTTTGTGATGGGTAATTACGCTGATAAGCCCATCATAAGTTTTAGATAATTTTCTTAATGTAGGAGTAACAGCTAATGTGTCTCCTAAAGATGGAGAATTTACTTTTAAATATAATTTTCTCATTTTTTGTGTTAAAAATTTGTATACTTGATCATTTACTCTTCTGTGAAAAAAATAAAGATCATTTATTTTGTTTTTTGCAGGAATAGTGCAATGATTTGTAATTCGCTGCAACTCTTGACTAGGATTTTCAAGATGATGCATCATTTCTTTCAATTCTTTTTTACCACCTTCAATAACATTTATTAATGACTGCCCTAAATTATCTTTTACTTTATCTCGCCATAAAAGACAGTTTATAACTGTTTCTTCATGAAAGGGAGCAAGATATTCTCTATTATTCAGTACTAAGTTAGAAAAACATAAATCACTCCATTCTTTAACAAAATCTATGCATTTTTTATTAAACATAAAAACTCCTGTTTGTAAATATACAGGAATTCTTAAACTTACATCAATTCCTAACTCTTTTAGTAACGGAGCCTCTAAACATAAGTTAGGATCTTCTTTACCGTTAGCAAAAGGATTACCTCTGCCATTGCAAAGCATATACTGCTGACAAGCTATGCTAAGTAACGGATAATTTTTTATTTTCTGAGCGTTTTTAAATATAGAATCACACTCTTTTCGACTAAAACAATCCGCGTCTAAGTAGCAAAAGTTATCATCTGATGATATTTGCGCATATTTACCATCTAACAGCCCCTCTACAATCAAAGGTTTTATAAAGACATGAAAAGATTTTGAATCTCCTCTAAAAGGTTTGTACAAATCGTTTCTTTTTTCTTTAAAATTTCTTAAAGCATCATATTTTATATTAATAACATTTTTGAAACGATTTTTATAATCAAAATCAACTGAAAAAAATAAAATTTTATTTTCAGAATCCTTTTTTAGTGATTCAAACAATCTTTCAGCATATTTTATATATTTTTTATCACAATGTGTTACAAAATAATTCATATCAATAATTATTGAATTTCACATGTAATTCTTCATGTTTTAAAACAGTATTAAATTTTTTAATAATAACATTAAAGAAAGAAACATTTCTTAAATCAAAACTAGGAGCTATATAATAATCTCCACATAAATTAGCATCACAAGAATAAATAGTATTATTATCGCTGTCAGCAATAGCTACTTGATAATCATCAGGATTAGTAATATTAGTAAAATATATTACATTTTTAATTTTATTATATATAATATCACAAATATGTAAACTATTCACAACACTTTTATGAATGTGAGGCAACTGCATGTTTCTTTTTTTAAAAAATGTCTCGCTTATCATTAAATTATCTTGCGCGTCAACTATATATGCGCATTTAGCATCTTGTTCGCCAGCATATTTTATATTTTGGTTGTGTATTTTATCTTTTACTCTTGGATCATCCTGTATCCAAGAATAATGATCTATAAACGCCGTGTTTTTATTTATAAAACCAATATTGTTTTGCGATAAAGAATTTAAATTATCTCCATTATTATATTGAATATCACAATCAAAGTAAAAAGTTTTAATTCCTTCTCTTCTATTTGTCCAATATATTGAAAACTTGGTGAAATCATCATCAATCCAGTATGGATGTTTTATACAATAATTTTTATAGAATAATTTATAACAATCAGGTTCAGGGTTTTCTTTAATATAAGATAAGATATTGTATATATCTTTTTCTGTATATATTTCATCGCAATCAATTACCCAAATTAGATCAACTTTCTGATCTAATAAATAATAAAGCATGTAATTACGACCCTGCTCTTCTGACCATCTGTTTTCACCGCAAGAATGTAATAAAAAATCTAAGTTTTTACCTAATAACTTTAATAAAGAATGAGAACCCTTCATGTCGTCAGGTTCTTCAGGAGACAATATATATCTGCCGTTAGTTGCCGCTAATATTAAATTAAGTTCTTTTTTTAATTTTAACCATGGCTCCAAACATTCATCAATATATGCCGCGCAATTGTATGCAGAAAATAAAATACCTATCTTCACTATTCTTCTTCCTCTTCTTCTAAGCTTTTAATATGCTCATTAATAATTGTTGTAAAAAACTTTTCAAAACCTATATTGTCTATGCATTTATGTATTTCAGAAGAAGTTATATACTGACCTTCAAATTCCGCTTCAAAATATTTATCATCAAAATTGGGATCATTCATTACTTTATAAAAGTCCTTGCTTCTTAAAACAATAACTTCTCTATTTGTCATTTCTTCAGGATATTCATCGAATTCTGTTGAATTTTTATATACCCCTTCATTATCAGGTAATGCTGCCATTTTCTGATCATCCTCGTCCAAATAAACTAATAAATAATCCATTTTATATATAATAAAAAAAGGTTGGCGGCTGTCAAATTTTATCAGCTTATTTTTTTTAAGCGAAGGTTTTTGCTGGTTTTTGTTGGTTTTGTTTTATTTTTATTAAATAGGGGGGCCTATGGCTGGAAAATGAATTACATATTGAAGAAAATGTCCCCCCACCTATTTACAGAAATACGATCTCGTAAAAATTCTAAAAAAAGGGTGGGGTTTTGTCAAGACATTTGTCATAATAAATCTCAAGCCTGAGAAAAAAAAGCAAAACTTTTTCTTGCACTGAATAAATATTCTGTTATCTTATAACCATGAACAACGACACAAGCAAAGAATACATTGCAATGCTAGACATCAACGAATACAAAAAAGCTCTTGTCAATTTCTTCAGCTCTGACTACCAGAACGATGACTCTCAGCACTACGCAGCACAAAGCGACAGATTGCGTTACGTCTTAGAGCCAGCCTCTCACGCTACACCAGAACATAAGAACCTGTGGAACCAATACAAAAAATAATTGAAACTTTTTCTTGCAATCATCGACTGATTCGACTACCTTATAAGTATGAAAGTTAACGAGACACTGACTGAGATCCGCAAGGAGTTCGCCACTCATAACGCGCACATGAACGGACTGCTTCGCAAGGAAGAAGAAGAGAAGGACGCAGCTCGCAAAGCTCACCTCGCCAAGCCATACAAGCGCAGCGTCAAGGCTCAACCTTTTAGCTGGGACGCATAAGATGAGCGCAGCACTTACCAAGATCACCATGGATGAAATCAACAAGAGACTAGAGGACTGGCTGTGCGACTGCGCCACCACAGAGGAAGAGTGGGATGTGATCGCAGAATACAACTTTCACCGAAAGATCAAGCTTGTCAACAAAATGTATGATGGAGGAATCGCAAATTTTCTTGTTGACGCCTTCCCTGAATCTAAATAGACTGTGGTCATGGAAATAAAAATACGCTTTGCCAAACCTGTTAAGTTTAAAGTTACTATAATAAAAAATAATTGAAACAACTATGAACAACACGCAACACAAGCTCTTCGAGCTAGCCTCTAGATATCAACCCAAATTCAAGACCGTCTCAACGTATACATCAAGAGCTGGTAAGACATGTAGAGTCACCGATGGTAAAAGGTTACTTTTCGATTTAAACAGCGAGCATTTTGCAAAATTTGAACTCTTAATGGAGTTAGCTGATAGTCCATCAAGAATTGAATTTTTTAGGACTATGATTGACACCGCATGGCAAGAAACACAAAATAAGGAGCTAGCATGAAACCAGATAAGATCACTATCAAAAACTTACGATGGAACAAAATAGATGGTAAAAGACTTCAAGTAAACGTCGCTCTTTCTCCTGAACTGGTGGCGCAAATGCATGAATTGAAAGATATTTTAGGTGTTGCCAATCGTCAAGATGCCGTCAGATGCGCTATTGAATTCGCTCATAGTGAAATAAAAAAACATTTGACACTAGCCTAAATTCTGTTATCTTATACATATGAAAACGATATTGCTTTATGTCTTACTTGTATCACAATCAATCACGGCACTGGTCGCATCAAGTGAACTTACTAAAGAACAAAAAGTGGTCGCCATTACGATCCTTGCAGAGGCACGGGGTGAAGGTGACAAAGGAATGGGAGCCGTTGCAGCTGTCATCGCTCAACGTGCAATCGACCGCAAGCAGACATGGGAAAAAGTCTGCCTAGCTAAATGGCAGTTCTCCTGTTGGAATGGCAAGAAGATCTCAGACCTTGATCATCTGTTGAATGTGCCACAGGCAAAGATGGCAATCTATCTCGCCAAGAACATGCATCGCATTGATCGCGCCAAGATCGGCAACGCCAACCATTACTATGCAGACTATATCAAAGCACCGTATTGGGCGAAGGGCGAAAAGCCTGTCGCTAAGATTGGACGCCACATTTTTTATAAATTATAATTGACTTTCTTCCGTAACTTGGTTTAGTGTTATATGTTATGTTTCTTGGTCATAAGTGCAAGGAGGGAGCTTCGGCTCCCTCCCTTTTTTTTATAGTATAATATAAATTATAATTCACAAACCCCTCAGTATCAACGAGTTACGCGATGGGGGGCCCCAATGTAACCTGTTGATTATCAATGACTTACGCGATGTCAACACTTTTCTTTTAAAAACTTTTTTCACTTTTTTGGGGGTTGGACTGTATTTGTCCTACCCTATTTGTTATGCTTATAGCATGAAAAATACAACAACAAAGTCAATCTCAATGGAAGCCTACCACGCAGTTCTCGTTCCAAATAAAAAGAATGCAACTTTTTACATTGACGATTACCCTGAACATGGAGCGCTTGAAGCTGCTCTCGAATACATCTCCAAATTTGGAGGGAGAGTCTATCGCAATGCAGACAGGGTTGACAATTTAAATTGTGAAATTGAAGTAGATTTTTCTTGAATTTAATATTTAATATGGTAAATTTTAAATATGAAAACAAACATTGAAAAAGTCACTGAATACATGGAGCAATCTCCACTGAACCAAGTCTTCGTTATGCAAGCTCTTGATATGTATGCAAAACAAATCAGCAGTGATAAAGCTGAAACAATCAAGCAAATGGAAAAATCAATCATTCATCCTGAAGCTTGGATTACTTGCGCTGAAGATTGGACAAAATAAAAATTGACAAAGAATAAAAATTGCACTAAATTACTTGTATGAATAAAGACGTTGCAAACTACCACTACGA
>CEQB01050590.1_pt1 | contig 17811 bp, 17 predicted proteins | sample 530581 | NCBI WGS metagenome assembly CEQB01 (sample SAMEA2620588, study PRJEB7988) | marine metagenome | biome: marine biome (ENVO:00000447); feature: deep chlorophyll maximum layer (ENVO:xxxxxxxx); material: "saline water (ENVO:00002010), including plankton (ENVO:xxxxxxxx)" | depth 75 m
GTGTTGTCACCATCAAAGAATGACATCTGCCAGAAATAGCATCCACCAGTTAGTTTGAATATAGCAGACTCAACTGGTTCGTTAGCAGCAGTTATACCAAGTGATCCTTGTACTGTTGGATATGGTACAAATTTAGGTACAATCTTAGTTCTTCTGAGGTCAGATCCGATTACAGACACACCCCTTGGTGCGATAATTCCACCACGAGTTGAATTGAATTTATAAAGCTCGTTAGAGGGGGAAGTTAGGTCAAAGTTAGTATTCTCGTTAAATGGTTGAATTGCGTTATAGTCAGCAATACCTGGTCTATTATCTACCACATACTCTGATGGATAGAGGTATATACTAAATGCGTCAAATTCGTCGTTTGAAAGACCAACCCTATAAGAGAATCTTGCTACTTCAAGGAAAGCACGTTGCAATGTCTTGAATGGACGCAATGCTGAGTTACCTCTATTGTCATATGCGTCAGACGCATCAAAGTCGTCAGGGTTGACGTATATAATACGACCAGTCCTTGACGTAATAATATTCTTTAAGCGGGTTAATGCCATTTATTATTATCCTTGATGTAGTTATTTAGGTGCAATATTAAGGTGCAGCACCACCACCGCCACCACCAGTAGCGACTTTAGTCAATTGTACCACTGGGAAGTCATCTGAGTTTGTTTCAAATCCATTAACCACATAACTAAGATCTGCTGCACTAGAATATACAAGTAAATTCTGTCCAGGTCCAACTATAATAGAACTGTTTTTATCGGTAACATTTGCATCTATTGCTTTACCATAGAAGAAATAATCCTCAGCATCATATATTCCTGTCTGGTCTGTATGAATACCAGTACTGATAGTTGCCACATCAAATGTTAATGCAGCACCTCCACCACCACCTAACTGAGAGTCATTGATAGTGAGAGTATCTGATCCAGCATGACCATACCCACCATCTAATAGGGTGATAGTCGCTGCTCCAGATCCATCTACCACAACAGTTACCTTGGTAGATGCAATGTCTCCAGACCCACCTGTTGAGTTAGGAGAAATACTTGTGTATGTACCCTGTGTCCTTGAGCCATCAGCAGCACCAACGTTATTAAACGTTAGCATCTTACCATCTCTAACAGTGGTAATTACTCTTGTACCATTATTAAGAGTAGGAGTATCATAGAATGCATCATTAACAGCAAATGCCTGTGACCCTTCTCCTAAAGTAACTTTAAGATGACATGACATTGGATACCATTCTTGGACATATCCATAAGGTCCTACTTCAACACCATTTGCCTCAATAGTTTGAGTAATCTGGTTAATAGTAAATGTGTCAGCAGCAGCGAGTGCTTCACCACCAACATCATAAACATATATGTCTGTGTATGTTGGGTCTGACTGGACTGATGCTTGGAAACCAACCCCAGTTGTAGATCCAGCAGGGGAACCATCTGCATAGGAGAATAGTAAGTTGGAAGTAGTATCAGTAATTTCAACTGAAGTATATGCTCCTGCTGTACCTGCGGTACCTACCTTACTTACTCCTGCTGTATACTCAGTACCTGAGCCATTAGTACCTTCAGCATCATCTGCTGAGAATTTCAGTGGGTAGTTACTACATGTAGCATCTGATAGGTCATACTTATATGTCCTGTCAATATTGAATGTAGGAGCATCAGCTAAAACGTGGTCAGTTGCGACTGCACTTGTCTGTGATATACAATACTTATTGTCAATCTGAGCAGCAGCGTTACCTGGGAATCCTAGAATTGCTGTTGCGTTAGATGAGGATCCAGTTATTGTCTCCGCTTCTGTCCAATAGTTTAAGAGATATACACCGTTATCTGTTAAAAGAGTAACAGCAACACCGTTGTTGTGGTCAACATCAGCAGTACCATAACGACCTCTACTTACACTTAAATCATTACCGTTGACTGCATCAATGGTCATTATCTCGTTATCAACTTTGATAACACCACCACCAATGAATCCAGTAGAGTCAGCGACTGTTAGAGTTTGGTCACCAGCTGCATATGTTGCACCCTCATCAATAGTTGATGTTGTTGCAGATTCAGACCATGCATTAACCTGTGACCCTGCCACAATAGCAGCAGCAGTGGTACCAAGAGCACCTCTTGTAATAGTAAGAGTATTAGTCAGTGTATCAATACCTGAAGCATTGATAGTTACAATTTCAGCAGCAGTAACACCACCAATGGTGATATACATTCCATCTGCAAGACCAGTATTACGAGATATCTTTACGGAAGTAGCACCAGATGCTATATCTGCATATTCAATATACATTGTAGGACCTACACTTCCTCTAAAGTTAGCAGTAAATCCAGAGGTAGAGCCTGTCAGGGTTTCTCCACCGTCGAATGTACCTGCCTGTGAGTCTGCTTGTAAAGGAGTAGAAGAAACTGGTAGGACTTTAGTGTAGTAAACAGCGATGTCAGTAGGTTTGAATACATCTAATAACTTTGCGGTTGCACCGTTAGTGGTAGTAAATGTAGTACCAGGAATAGCATTACTCATTGTAAATCCTGGGTTAAGGGTCAACTTATATGCTGATAGCGGGTTACCCTTTTGAAACTTGTATGCGGATGAGTTTAATCCATCCAAATGTAGCACTTGGTCATAATCCCTAAGTGCAGTCCTATATGTAGCAGCACTACCTGATTGATTGCAAACATTTAAAACTGTGCTTGCTGATCTCTCCGTATTGCATCGATATAGTACTGTATTTGTGGTTGCCCCTGGTTTGTCAGCGGCTAGTCTTCCTGCTGTCATTTGTTAATTACCATCCTGACATGAAATGTTGTTGTAGTCTTATCTGTCCTCCTAAGACAGGTGCTGCTAGTGCTCCACCGAAGGTAATAGCAACTTCTGAGATGTTATTCGTAGATAACAATGTAGCATCAGCATTCGGGAATTGAATGTTTACTGCCTCAGTAATATTTGACATGTCAAATGATACTATTCCATTGACATTATCTGGGTTATTTATCTTAGCAAGCTCGAAGGTTTTATTCTTCAAAGTTTGTGTCTTTAACTCTGACACTAAGATGTTTGTACCCGAAGTATTTAAAGGTGCTTCTGGTGGGTTATCTGGGAAACCAAAGACATATGTTTGGTTATCCTCTATATTAGATAGATCTAATTGAATCTTTCTACCTAATCCATCAGCAGGGTCAGTATCTGCAAAAACTGCTCCTTGATATACCTTATTACTTAAAATCTGTGTTGATTCAGTACCTACAATTACTGTATTCAAGTCAGGAAATACTACTGTCCTATCCTGAGTTAGATTTGATGCATCGAATATTACATAACGTGTAGGATTATTCTCATCATCAGAAGGTGTATTAGAGAATGTGGGGTTAACCATATTCTTGTTGAATACATTCTGAGCTGTTATGTCATCAAGTAATGTAGATTGTGTCTGTGATGCACCAAAGTCAGGTAGTTTATATGTGTGAGAACCTGGTGATTCCCATGCGTCAGTTTCAAACTTTGCTATCTTTGCTGTATCAGTGGTACCTGTAATCTGTAGCTCAGCATCCTTTATAAGGATAGTCTTATTAGTTAATGTCTGAAAAGTATCATTAGCAACTAATGTAGTAGATGTATTAACACCAACATTAGGTAAATCAAATCTTCTTGTACCTGACTGTGTAGAAATATTATCTACGTTAAACTGTGCTCTCTTAGCAGGGTTTTGGTCACCTGAAAGTAAGAAGTTAACATCAGTCTGGATTATAGGTGCTGCAACTGTGAAATATCCACTACCTTGAGGTTGCATCTCTATATTAGAAGTTGCCGATGCAGTATCAATTCCCCTAATCAATAAGGTACTACTACCATCGGTATTTGCTCTTCTGCTATTGTACAAAGCAGCAGAGCCAAAAGTTAATCCAATCTCATCTATTGCAGATTGGTACACTCCTGTGTCTCGGTCTAGGTCGAAGGCTATTCCTGGGGCTGTCTGTGATCCTGCACTCACTCCACGGAAAAGTTGATTAATCTTTGCTTTTCTATTCGGTATTAGCGGGTCAGAGATAACAATAGGCATTATAGCTTCACCAGTTACCAAATCATTAGAGATTGTTTCTAACTGTGATATTCTTTTAGTTGCCACTGAAATTCAAGACAATTTGCTACAGTTTTATTTATAAGGCTTATAACTGCCTATTTTTATTGGTGATAATGATGCAGTCATTGGCATAATCTGCTTTCATATCTAACTCATCATCGGGATCCCAACAGAGTTCTTCGTAGAGCATATTGAGCTGCTCCATGTCTTCGTATAGTTGATTTGGATTAGGCATAAGTACGTAGGCATTTATTTTTGTTAATATCCTGATGTATTTGTTGATACCAACACATAAATAGTGGTAGAATTAGAGGATAACAAGATGACCTAAAAGGTATATATCATGTTTCAATTAAACTTTAATTTCAAAAACTATGCATAATATAATTTCGCAAAATCAACTAGCTGAGTGGAAGCATTTCGACAATAATCGTTGCGATTTCACATCACAAGAGGAGAATATTGATGAATACTTCGCTTGTATGATAGATGCAATGAGTCCAGAAGCAAAAAGAATATGTCAAAGTCTTCTTTGCTAAGAAGTCAAATGTTTTATACTTAAATCACAGGAGTTAAGCGAAACTGCATAGAAAAAGACCCCCTTATGGGGGTTTTTTTTATCTAATCACGATATCATCTTCGTGAAAGTCACCTGTTGGTGGTGGCACGATTGGTAAGTAAAATCCACGTGGAGTCTTTGGTTGAATTATTTGAATAGTTTCATCAAACCATCTATTCAAAGAGTCGGCCATACGACGAAATCCGTAACCAACGTAAATTTGTCCTGCGAAAACTGATACAGTGCATGCACCCCAGAAAATATAATACCATCTACTCTTCACTTGAGCTCTGAGTTTCTCCCTCTTCAGTTTCGACTTTAGTCCTGTCATTATCTTTATCCATTTTCCTAACTATTCTATCATAGTCTGCTGCACTGTCAAGTAGTGCCTTTTTGAGTTCGTCATAACTCCAATTAATATCTTCCATCGGTTGAAAAACTAAGTGATACTCTAGGTCCATGATTAAATGGGTGATGATAAACATAGGCAGGTATGAAGATAGCATCTCCAGGTCTTAACCTATGACATACACCAGTATCAAATTTGTATGAGGTTTCTCCTATTGCTTGTACAATAAAAACGTCCATGTCATCATTATGACGACCGAACGTATCTGATAATTTACTGAAGGAAATATAGGTATGCATACAATTCATACCTACATCCTCTATTACTGCTTCGTATATTGGCATTATATTAGGTGGGACATATTGTCCTGTGCCAACTATTACTGGGAGAATTTTATCAGGCCATTTCTCGTTAGAATACCCCCAATCTCCATCTAATACATCTTCATCTAGTTTCTGGATTACATCATCCCATGTCACATCAGGAATGGGATAATATTGTTGTATAAATTCAACTCCTTCACTAGATAGCATCTAAATCTCCACCATGTCTTAAACCTGCTGCATATGCAGGTGGTTGGAAGGGTTCCCGATTAATAGTATTCTGGACTTCTGCCCAATCAGCATCAAATAATTCTAATCCCTTATCAGTAAGCACATGCTTATATAAGTTACTGAATATTTTAGGTGGCATGGTAACAACGTGTGCACCATTCCAGAATGAGCGAGTCACCTTATATGCGTCACGAATAGATGCTGCAAGTATTTGAGTCTTTGCTCCTTGCACTCTATACACTTCACTTATTGATCTGACAACCTCCAATCCAGCCACGCTATTGTCATCCAACCTCCCAATAAAAGGAGAGACGTACGTAGCACCTGCCTTTGCAGATAAGATAGCCTGAGCAGCATTGAATATAAGCGTAACATTAACTTTGATTCCCTCTTCTGATAGAATTTTACATGCTCCGAGTCCTTCTCTAGTGCATGGTACTTTTATTGTAGCAACGTCACCAAATTTCTTTGATAAACGTAAACCTTCCTGTAACATTTCTTCGGCATCACCCACTACCTCCATAGAGATATCTGGTACACCAATGTCCTTTATTTCAGAATAGACATCCTCTGGATTTCTACCTGACTTCATAATAAGTGTGGGGTTAGTTGTTACCCCATCAACGAGACCTGTTGCAAACTCCCCTCTAATGATGGAAGTCTCAGCAGTATCGAGGAATATTTTCATTTTGATTCTTGCTTTTTAATGTATGCACGTAGCTCAGGAGTTTCATCCCACTCCCAAACTGTTTTTCGGCCTTTGGAATCTGTCTGTGTCCACGATTTTCTTATGGTTTCTGATTCACGTAGTTTCATAATAGTTTACCTCCTGGAGCCATTTCAGATAGTGCTTGAGTGACATATGCCTGTGTCCCTACTGGGTCAGGTTTAAAATCCTCAGGACTTGGGATATTTATCTCTGGATTCTCTGGGTCTCTGACTTCAGAGGCCACAGGTGAGATTAACAACACAATTCCACTAGGAGTTGTTATCTTAAGGGTATGACCCTTAGATGCTAGAGATAGAGAGAAATCTACATTCTCTGCAAATTCTTTTTGGTCTAATGCTATTATATTCATGCTGTGTACGTAATCATATCTTCTGGTATAGTCTCACGGAAATGAGCAAGAGTTTCCTCGAAACCCTCTGCACCCTCACCATCAAACTTCCAAGAAATTACCTCATCGTATCCTTCATTGTCCATGATCTTTACTTCACGCTTTGAAATATTAACAAATACGTGTTCGAGGTAGGTTTCGGTATCACCAGTGATGTCCATAGGTCTAGTGTATGTATCCCATAGTATACATCAGTTTAGCATAACTGGCAAGCCATATATCTGGGTTGGACCACCTGCACAACCTGCTGCGAAGTAACCTGCACCTACAGAATATGATGCCATCCCAGTCCCCACCTGGTTTATCAAGGTACCCATAGGCACAAACTCAGAGATAACACCAGTTGGTGCTGCTACGAATGTGGCATGGAATCCATTGGTACTACCTGCGAGTATATCTGCCATGGTAGCTGGTAAGGTCTGTCCAATGGACATCCTTATCTGTGTTGGTGGTGCAACCGCAGGGAATGGTAAATCACATGTGATATCAATTATAGCACCTTTAACAAGACTAAACTGTCCAGTAATAGCAGCGAATGGGTTGAATAGAGCAATAAACTCAAATCTACCTGCATTTAGGAATGATGTAATCCAGTTTGCTTGGTTGACTATCTCACCATCAGCAATGTTCTCAATAGTATTACCTTCTATCTTAACGTTTTGTGAGTTAACCATCAAGGACTCAATACCTGTCATGCTGACCTTAGCACCCTGTATCTTAACCTCACCAGTATATGCTATATCATGGTCACCTTCCTTTCTAGCAGCAGACTTCTGCTCAGTATCATCTTTTAAATCACCTGATAATTGAGGACCATTAGGTGTCCTTCCCCACTCATCAGCATCAGGTGGATATGGTATCTGATCTATTGGATAGAAACCATCTGAGCATTTCTCTTGTAATGCTTTATTCCTCTTATAGAGTAAGAAGTTACCTCCTGACCCTAAATCATTTGCTTGTGACTGTGTATCAGAATCTACAACACCTGTAGTAACGTTAGTATCTACATCATTTACAGCACCACCAGTAGTATTCGTATCAGGTGATTTAGAATCTCCCTCTGAATCTGACTGTGGACCTTGTGAATGATTTTCATTCTTAGCACCTGTTACTTCCTCATGGAAGTTACCCATTACCTTAAGATAGAAGTCACCCTCTACTGTAAGAGTATAGTTACCTTTAATAGTCTCACACTTATCCTTAGCAATAATCTTAGTCTCATTGTTAGGTACATTAGTATGTCTATTACCCCATGAGTCTTCAAAACTACTAACACCACCTGGACCTGATACTATCCTCTTCTCTTTACCTGGAGTTGCATCATTAATAATCTTACTACCATTAAGTGATGTCTCTGTCTGCATCAACTGTGGGTCTATCTGTTGGAACATCTGGTCGATGTAACTGGTAGCACCAGTGATAGCAGCAGTTAATGAGTTAGCACCCGATATTACTTGATCAAATAGACCATCAACATCTTTATATGGTGTCCCTTTGACTGCATCCTCTAAGTTATCACATTCCGTGGTACCAAGCAGAGGGTACCACGCTTTGGACTTCGGACGTTTTATCTTCCTCCCACAATTCTTCTTAAATAACATACCAAGAATAGCAAGAAGGATTTGAAGTAGACTTCCCCAATCTAATGATGTGAAATCAAACTCCATAATCATACTGACTGTATCACCGAGTGCCCTTGCTGCTCCTGCTAATCCCTTAGCAGCACTAACAGCAGACATTACATCACCAGTAACGTCTCTAACACGATTCATTGCGTTAGTGATACCACTAAGAATACGGTTGCTTAATCCTTTAACTGCACTATCAATCGCTTTACCTATGGTACTACTGGCTATCTTATCTACCGCCAGGCTCGCCATTTGGTTAGCGAAGTTCGCCGTATCACTCAGTGCTCCCTTCACCAGTCCTAACCACATCGGTGTCTTAGCACAGAATATATCAAATATCTGTGTCAAGAATGACATGATAGTATTGATAACAACGATAGGTACAAACTGAGATATAATCTTAACAACCATACCCACCACCTCAGCGATGAGTTTAGCAAGCATCTCTTTAAGTGGTGCTAAGATACCAGATATACCTGAGCTCAGGAAGTTCATTACCTTACCAAGGTGCTCTCTCACCTTGTCTCCTGCCATCTTATTACCAGTAATAACACTGACGAATCCACCTGGACCTGAGCCCATAGATGCTGCCATCTCACCTAACTCAGTTAACATCCTTGTTAGGTCAGTCTCAAATCCTTTACCTGCTGGACCTGCAACACCATCAGCAATACCATTAGCATTAACAGGTGGTTTGATAGGGTTAGTTACTACATTACCTGGAACAGTTTGCTCCGCAGTACTGATAACACCTCTTGCTTCCTCTACATTACCATCTGTATTACTAGGAGTAGTTGTCTGCACCTTAGGATAAGGGTGACCATCCTTCTGCTGCTCTCCTGTTAATGATTTCTGTCCTGGAGTATTAGTCTTCTTCTTCTCTGCTATCTTAGGGTCTGCAATAGTGGTATCAGCATCTGACTGCTGCTGTTGGAAACCTCTAAATGAACCCAAGACACATGGTAACTGTGCTTCTTCACCATCAAGGAAGAAACCTAGCACCCATGCACCTGGTTGTAATTCTGTTGTAGTACCAGCAGATTTAGTCTGTGGTTTATCACATGGTAGTAGTACAGTAGCCCACGGTAGTATCTCAGTCGGGACTTCTTTTAGAAATGCTTTCTCACCCTGTACACCAGTATACCACCCAAGAATACGTACCTTGACCCTACCTAACTCGGAAGGATCCTCGTTGTCCTCAACTTCACCTACCCACCAAGTGTAGGTGTCTCTGCCCATGAAATCAGTCTTGGTTGACATTTATATAATAGTTTTCTTTTATTTATCCAACTTAACGAAGAGAAATTCTCCATCCTCTTCAGGTTTACCCCAACGGAAGTCTCCTGTTGTAACATCATAACCTGTATCTATGGCACGATATTCACCTGGTCTGAATCTTATTTTTGAAACCAACCTGATTCCATTTTGAATACATTCTCCATCTGGAGTCCCGTTCCACCAACCATTCTTCCAAAGCCAGACGAATGGACAAGTATTGGAACCATCAATAAGATTATAACTTTCACAGTAGACGATATTTTCATCCACATGTCTCCACTGATAACGTATATTATTATATGGTTTGTCTTCACCCTTATACTTGTACCATGACTTAACCTCTAAGGTACCATGGTTAGGTTCAATTATTCTAATATCAATCTGAGGCCACGTGGATGGATTAGAGAATGCTTGTCTCTGATTCCTATAGTGACCCACCACTTCATTGAATCTCATCTGAAAACAGCAGTAACTCCCATGACTGTAGCATTGGGATTTCTAGCAAGGGCAACTTTCTTTGCCTCATCATAGTCACGAGCCTGCACCTCTTCTTTGAATACAGTCCCTGCAACATATAATGTAACTTCACACTTCATCTATGTATCTCACAATATTTGCAATCATCACACTCATACTCACGTGAGTAGTCATCTAGTTTAGATATCAATTGATCATACTGACGAATCCTCCATGGAGAGTCAGCAGTCTGTTGATAATGTATACACGCATCTCTTAGTTGGTGTATATCTTGCTCATTAAATCTCATCACATGATTCTGTCATAGTTTCAGCCATCTGACCGCCTATTTCTGCACCCTGATTTCCACCAAACATTGCTACCCAACCTGCTGCTAACCATCCTACGAATGGTATGCCTGATACAGTAGGTGCAGCTGCTGCTCCAACGCTAGTGCCGACAAGTCTTCCAGTCTGTTCGCCACCACCGACTGCCTTTATACACTCTTCGGTTTTTGCACTGACCTTTCCCATGTCATCTGACTTACCTCCTGTGATAGCAAGTGCTGCGGGGTCAATCCATGCTGTAGGTGTAGAGACAGGTCCACCATGGTGTACTGCTCCATCCATAGTATACTCCTCAACTGTCTTAACTGTGTTGTTAGCCAGTCCTAGGAATCCACCCTTCTTCTTGATGTCCTTGGTGATGAACATCGTCTTAGGATCATTCGCTTTATATCTTATTCTATATCCTTCTTCCGAAACTTCTGCTTCATAGGTCGTAAAAGACCCTACTGGAATATCTAGGCTCGGCAATTTACTACTGTTACCTCCTCGGTTAGCAATAATACCGATCATGCCTAGATGACTAACGCCTATAGCAAGGCCAAGTCCTCCTGCAAACCATTTATTCATTTCCTGTCACTTTGAGCTCATTATTATATAGCAATATTAATCGTCGTATACCAAACACTCTGGTTCGTCAGGGTGTTGGTCGCAAAATAGTTCTAAAGCATTAGGATCGTGATGGTCACCACCTTCTATCTCAGATTTGTGGTGCTCTTGATACTCTATAAGGTCGTGCAACTCTTCTTTGTAGTGACGACGTGCAGCAGGATTAGTCATTGGATCCTCAAGGATCTCTTTATCATGCTGTATGTGTTGCTCTATAGTAGTCATAAGTTTTTACCTCCTTGTAACTATTTAGGCAAAGAGTCCCTAATTAACAGCAATTCAGTACTAAGACCTTCTTTTTCATAGGTATGTGTTAGAGCCGCAACAACATATAATCCTGAAAACTTCTTGTCTTGTTTGACTGTAGTATCAGATTCTTGTCGTGAAGCTGGAATGATTACCTTGATTTTATATCCTGCACCTATCCCTGTATTACCTGGTATCTTTACCTTTAACTGTATCGATTTAAGTAAATTATACCTCCCACTAGCATATTGTGCAACTGCCATCGCATCTATGTCAGGGTTTCCACCCGTACCAACATTAGTCTTTCCAGGTGGTAACTTAGTACCTTTAGGTTGATTCTTCATACCAGGAAGAGCACGGAGTTTCATCCTAGTAGGTTGACTGTTATCAAAAAACTCTGGTAACTTATAAGGTGGTACCTTCTCTACAGTAGTTGCCTTACCAAATATACCCATCATCTCAATCTCGAATGCCTGACCAACGGTACCACCTGGGGACGTTGTATTATCACTGACGTTATCACTACCACCATCACCTGACTTACTACCTGAAGTGGGAGTGAAACTAGCAGACTGCACTGGTAATGCTATACCTATAGCAGCAGACTTATATGTACCCCTCCTCATATTCTGAAGATGATTTGCTTTATCTGGATAGTCTATAGATTCAATACCATAAACACCACCATCAGCAGGGTCAGTACCTGGCTGCACGTAAGTATAGGTGTAGATATATTTGGTAGCACCACCATCAGCAATGGAGTCTATAGATTTAAAATTAAACCCATTCCTATTCTCAAAGAATAAGTATCCAGACTGTTTAACAGCCCCTTTACTACCAGTCAACCTAGTTACCTTATCAGTCATGTATGCTATAGCATCACTAGGTTTCCAGTTACATGATATGTAAGTAATCTTAGAATGATTCTCAAAGTTTTCAGATACTGCCTTCTTACCTGCCTTTAGATACTCCTTACAGATATGCAGAGGAATATTCTCTACATCCTTAGACCCTTTACCTGGACCAAATGCTTTTAATATCTTAGTCATTTCATCATGGAACATCTCAGGAGATACACAATACAGATTATACATCTGTCCTCTCTCAGACTTAATGATGTCACCTATCTTATAGACCTGTAACTTTACCTGTAGGGGTATCCTCTTAGGATCCTTTGCTCCTTCTTCAGAGATTGCACTAGCAGTCTCTATATCCAATTCTATTGTCTCTGCACCCTGCAATAACTCATTGAAATCTATTGCATCTATCATAGTAAACTCAGCACGTAAGAATGATGATTCTATTGACTCATAGTATTTAAACTGAGCCACCATGTCCCTGATATCATAGACATCATCGTTCATCATGGTAATCTGCATCTTAGTGATTACCATCTCAGCATTGTTACGAGCTGGTGCGTAGGTTGTCTTCTTTACCTGTGACATTACATTAACTCCACGGGCTCAGTCATAGCATCAGCAATGACCCCAAACTTAGGTCTAACAAATTTATCTGAGTCTAAATGTTTCTTACCTGGAAGTACAATTGCTTGCTGCTTACCTGCACCACCTAGAGTAATAGGTTCCCCACTCTCATTAATAGTATAATTCTCAGGGTTATGCATAGCACCATGTATCTTCTGGAACTTCTCTACCTGTTTCTTAATTCTTGCTTCATTGATCTGGTTACCAACATTATCCTTTAATCTCTTAGCACCATCCAGAACATTACCACGTCCATCCAGATCAAACAGATTACCAGTCATCATGTCAGCAGCACCTGCCATCCATCTCATCAGACCACCAGGTTTTCCTTCCTCATTCTTCTGATTTATTACATTCTTTATACCATCCTTCATGTCACCACGTTTGTCAAAATCAAACGCATTACCAGTTAACATATCAGCATACCCTGCTAGGACTCTCTTCATCCCAGTAGGTCTGTCTTCACCTTTAGGTTTACTTACCTTCTTAACTATAGCAACAGTGCCACCCTGTGCAAATGATGGAGCAAGTTTATCAACATTGACATTATATACAGGTCCACCTATGGAATAAGGTAAACTATACCCACCTCTAGCAGCTTCACCCATTCTCCGACTGGTGAGAGAACTATCCTTTCTTGTAGCAGGAGTGTCGAATGGTACCACAAATGCTCTACCACCTGACTTTCTTCCTACCCACTCTTTACCATGCCCAATGAATGAGGTTTGCTTACCATCTAATGATACTGGGTAACCAGACTGAGGACCATTAATCCATCCACCCTTGGCGAAATCCATATCACCATACTTCTCTTTTGCTTGTTCTGATGTTAATATTTCCCATCCACCATTCGCTCTATTTGCTTCGAGACGTGCTATCTGATCTTCATACACCTTTCTTTCTTCATCATCCATACCACGATGCATTCTCATCCTAACCTTAGCAATCCTTAGATCAGTCTCCTTATCGGCAGTCATATCACCAGTATACTCTCGCTTCCCTGTCTCTGGATTAAAGGATGCGGTACCCTTGCTACTGCTCTTAGTTACTGTCGTGTCTGTCTGTGTTTCTTCTCCTCCACCACCTACTTCATCCTTAGGACCTGCGTCCTTCATAAAGAATTTCATAATAGCAGTCAATGCTTTCATACCCATTATCAGTGGGAAGAACATTACTTTAAAACCTGTACCTAATATCTTAGTAATGAGTGGCATATGTGGTTCAATTGCTGCCAATATCTTCGACATAAAAGCACCAAGAGTCTTGAAGAACTGCTCAAAAGGTTCCTTTATCTGTCCTATGACATCATTAAATACCTTACTGACCATACCAAACCATTCTTTCAATGGTCCGATAATGGGTTCTAGCATCTTACCGATACCCTTACCTATCTTACTTCCCGCTAATCCTCCAAGTGCTCCACCTATTGCTCCCGCACCTGGAATACCAGTAGCAGCACCAAGTTTAGCACCGATCATCTGACCTGCACCCGCACCAACACCCGCACCAACTGCTTCTGCTCCACTACCACCTGCTGCTAACGTTGCCATTGCAGCACCAGTACCAACTAGAGCTCCGTTAAGAAGTTTACCATACTTACCAACAGAAAACTTTCGCATCTTCTGTCCTGCCTTGGTAAATTTCATCATGTTCATGATGCCCTTACCTAGGGATCCAACCACCCACTTCAATGCTTTAAGTGTTGCTAGTGGTTTCTTAAGGAATGCAAACCCTAAGAATATAGGTGCAGCACCTATTAAAAACTGTGCAAGACCAAAGATACCTTTAAGACTTATAGGATTCTCTAAGAATTTTGTAATACCATCCAGAGCTGTCCCTGCTGACCATGCTAGTACATTATATACAAACTTACCTATAGCAGCAAACCCCTGAGCAAGTTTCTGGACTTTATCTGGATTCTTACTCACCCAATCTAGTATCTTATATCCTAGTAATAAAGGTATAGCCCAACGTATTAATTTTAAGAGTCCACCAAACAGTCCACCTATCCCTGCTTTAGCACCCTCCTTGAACATCGTCTTGATCTTCTTAAAGAGTGGTTGCTTACCTTCATTATTCTTCTCTGTCTCTTCTCTGGCTAAAAGTTTTCTTCTCTTCTCTTCTGCTTTCTCTCTATCTGTCTCTCTCTTAAGTTTTAACCTCTTATACTTGTCTTCTTTCTTAGTGAGAGCAGCATTATCTGATATCTGTGACTTAATACTATCTCTCCATCCCTCTAACATGTTCTGGGAATTGATAGAGATACTGTTCAGGGTAGCACCAAGGGAGTTAAGACCCCTTGTCATCGCACCCATACCTGTATTAAAAGACTTCTTAAACTTACCCATCTCAGCAGCTGCTGTTAGGGGAGTATATTTTGTAGCACCAGAAGTTGCACCCTTATAAGATATCATCTTATAGAGTGTTGCCTTTTGTACTTTAACTGCGGGTGTTGCCATCTATTAACAACTCAACATTGGTGAAGGTTTAGTGTATACAACTTTAGTTGCACCGCTTCCCTGGTTATTTATTATGGGCTGAAGGACTTTCCTTGTAATAGTGATAACCTGTGGTGCAATGTCATCCATTGCCTCCTCAGCGAAGTGGTACTCAGTCATTTCTTTAGCAGCATCCCTATCCTTAACCATCATTTCCATTTGAATGTTGGTAGGGACACCAGTATGATGTATAGAAGGTTCTGGAGTTGGTACTATAGGAGTTTCACCACCCTTGGAGAAATTCTCATTGTATATTGAGTATGCTCTTACCTTCTTATTACCTTCTGAATCAGTATAAACTAAGTCATAGTCTTTTAAGAACTTCTTATACTCAGTCTCCACACGTTTGTTCGTCAGTTTCGCTGCAACACTATTATTAAGTATTGGATAAAGTATTCTAGGATGTATCTTACCTTCTAAGGATCCACCTGGAAGTATATCTCTAATAGTATGATGAGGTTTCGCTTTCTTGAGTGCTATCAACTCATCCATAATATCCTTATTATGTTTTATCAGTTGATGTAGATCAATTGACCCAAGATGCTCTTCATATTCTTCGGAAGATGATACATCAACTACTTCTCCATTAAGGGTCTTCTCAATATGCTTAGTTCTCAACTGCTGCCAACTATAAACGAATTGATCTGGTGTAGGTCTACCAACGTAGTCAGTAATCTTAACAGGTCCAGGGTTTCCACCACCAGCTAAACTTTTAACTAATTTAATAGCACCACCTGCTGCTGCATAGAATACAGGTACATTACGTTTAACAATTTTTACCTCTCCACCTTCTGCCTTCTCCTCTGCCAGGTCAACATTAGCACCTGGATCCTTACCTCTTATAACTCTCCATGCAAACCCTATAGGATTAGCTGCGAACGCTATCATATTCTTGACAGCACCTATAACCATGCCAATAATCTTCCCTATCAATGATATAGCAGGTCCCATCACTATCTTAATGAAGTTACCTAGTGGTGCGAGTATGGTCATTAACCATTGACCTAACTTACCAACAAACTTGAATAAGGTACCAAGGAAATCCCAGTAACCAGTCTCTTTCATTAAACCCTTCACCAGATCCCACAACATCCTAAACATCTTACCAATAGGTTCAAATAGTGGTTTGATTACTGGTAAGAATGTCTTACCTACCCACTCACCTAAGAAACTACCAATAGCATTACCCACTATAGGTGCAAATGGTCCTAAGAATGGTCCTAATAATGCAGTACCAGCAGCAGCACCTAACATACCACCTGCTGCCTGTCCAATACCTGCACCTACTGCTTCAGTTGCATCCTCTCCACTCTGTATACCTGAGAAAATACGTGTTGCACCACCTAAAATAGCAACACCTTTCATCATTCCAGGGGAAGATAACTTACCACCAATCCCCTTCATCTTCTTACCAATTATACCCTTACCCTTTCTCCACTTCTTTAATGCACCTGCTTTGAGGTTACGTCCTCTCTGTTTAACAGTAGGACCTACTCTCTGTTGGAATGCATTTTCTTTACCTGCACGACGTGCAGACTTACGCATATTTTTATATTCTTTCTCTGAATATATTACTCCTGTCTTTTTATCCTTATATCCTTTCTTCCTCCAAGCTGCCTGTGCTTCTGCTTCTCCCTGTTGATCTGCTTGACCACCAAATACATCTTTCAATCTATTAACATCAGTTATCAACTTCCATGGCATCACCATGTAGGATGCAAACCTTAATGCTGCAATACCAGATGCAAGTTGAAGGAAACCTCCCATAAATCTGAAAGTCCTCTTAATTGGACCTTCATCAAATCCCTTACCAAATAGATTGGTAAGACCATCCATCACCTTATTAATACCAAACCCTACTACCGCCCAACCAAATTTAGCGATAGCAAATATTGCTTTAAATACTTTCTGAGCTTTCTCTGGGCTCTTTGATAACCAATCCAAAACACCCATTGCTAGGAAGAATTTGAATATAGGTGTTAAGAATCCAGTAATCATCCCCAGAAAGGATTTCATCGGACCTTTAGCTTCTTTCTTCTTCTTATCTACATCCTTATCAGCATCTTTCTCACCTTCCTCTGCTGCATTCTCAGTCTCCTTTCGTCTATTCCTCCTGAACATGCGAACAAAACGAGAGAGAAAACCTCTATGTTTCTTCTTATCGTCTTTATCTTCTAAATTAGCAGTATCTACGTCTGTCTCTTGCTTATCTGCTAACCACTCTTTCTCAAACTTTATTAGTTTATGTGTCTCAACATAGTTCTTACCAATAGACTCAGTAACTTTACCAGTCTGATTAATACCTTTACGAAGCTCGTTAAAACCATCCGTGAAAGCTCCCTTCTCGGATATAGGTTTAATTTTAACGTAACTACGGATGGACATCTACATTGACATTTTTCTTTCGTCTGCTTTTTGCCTACGCTCTTCCTCTTGGATATGAGCTAATAGCAGTTGTATATAAACATCACGTTCCCATGGTACCATATTCTCTAATTCAGTCAGAGAGTATTTGTGGTGCTGCATTAATGCGAAGTTAGTCCTAAAATAGTTTTCAAGACTGTCATGCATTAACGCTACTCGAAAAAACTTGCTAGTCCC
>CEQB01010227.1_pt1 | contig 17760 bp, 30 predicted proteins | sample 530581 | NCBI WGS metagenome assembly CEQB01 (sample SAMEA2620588, study PRJEB7988) | marine metagenome | biome: marine biome (ENVO:00000447); feature: deep chlorophyll maximum layer (ENVO:xxxxxxxx); material: "saline water (ENVO:00002010), including plankton (ENVO:xxxxxxxx)" | depth 75 m
GCTAAAAAAGAAAATCAATCGCCAAAGTTAATGCTTAATGATGTCGAGTATGATGTCAATGAGGACTTAAACGATGAGCAAAAGCAGATGTATTTACATCTAAAGAATATCGATGATAAGATTAATAGCAATCTGTTCATGCAAGAGCAGTTAGCGGTTAATAAAAATGCATTTGTAAAACTGCTTGAAGATTCGTTAGCTAAGTCAAAAGACCACTCACCTCACGACCCCGGAGACGAGAACGACTAATGCTTATACGTCGATGCTCTCAGGGCAAGGATATTGCCATTTACAAAAACACTAAGCCGGGTATGAAAAAAGACATTGAGCTTGCAGATGCCACTATGATTCAATTGACATATCCTAGCGCAGCAAAAGATTATTTTGTACTTGTGGATGGCGCAATAAGTAAAAGAAGTGACAGTTTTGAAACTTGTGAAAATTACTATATTGACATTTGCCAAGATAAATGTGGTCAGAGCCATGGGCGCATCGACATTGTTAAACATAAGTTAGTTAATAATAAGGTTACAGTAAGATGAGATTTATTATACTATTTGCCATGTTATTTACAAGCTGCACTTATAGTGTTATTGATTCAAGTCAGCCAAGTGTTTTTATTGAAATAATGGATACAGATAGCACAATACATTACTATCACAGTAAAGTATACGAAACGTCAAATTGGTGCTGGATACACAATCAATTTGAAGATTTAAAAATTTACAATGCAAAATGAAACATTAAATGATGAGCTGCAAATTCGTATATCAGTCAAATGGGCGGTTCAGTTGATTGTATTTGTAATTAGCTTGACTAGCGCATGGTTTACATTGCGCGGTCAAATTGACACTAACGCAAAGGATATTGTTCAAATTCATAAAGCGTTGATTGAGTTTGAAGAAAACTTAGACACTAGAATAGAGCCTTTAGAAGCGGAAAGAGAGGCACGGCTACAGAAATTAAATCAAAGTTTATTTGACAGGGTAATAGGAAAAAAAGAGGAATGAACGAGATAGCGGATTTATATCTACAACTAGGTAGCGCCGGATTTGTCTGTGTGCTATTTGGTTTTACACTCTACACAGTTTTGCAAGAGAATAAAAATCAATCTGAGGATCTTGAAGAAATCAAACAATCCATACGCAAAATGGAAAGCGTACTGGATTCTGCAATGCAAATAAACGTAAAACTAATCGATAGAATGAATCGCAGTGATGAAAAACGTGAGGAGTTTTGGAGAGAGATAAGCGATGATTTGTCTTTTATCAAAGCTAAGCTAACAAATGGTGGTGGTCGCTAATGTCCTCTCAGCAAGATCTATACTCAATGATGGTTAAACTTGATGAACGTCAAAAAACTATTTTTAATATGCTCGCAAGAGTAGAAAAGCACTTAGAAAAATTAAATGGGCAAGTTGCTGTACATGAAACCAATATAGCTCAAATGAAAGTTTATGGCAGTGTAGCCATATTTAGCTTACCAATAATAATCAATGTAATAATGAGGTTACTACCATGAAGAAACTAATTAAAATATTAAAAGATCTGCTTAACGGACTAATTAAGTCTCAAGTAAAAGTATTGCAAAGCGAAGCCTTTGAAAATCAAATGGCTAATGCAATTGCAGCCAAAATACCTGACGTACCGGGTTTTGGTGATTTGGAACAAAAAATGGTTGCAAAAATGGCAATCGACATGTGTACTGATAAGCTTGCAGAGTCTGTAAATCTAGAAGCTGATTAACAATGATATCTTATCGCGGAGAAAGATTTTCAGGCTATAATAAGCCAAAACGCACGCCGGGTAAATCTAAAAAATTCGCAGTGCTTGCCAAGCAAGGTAACCGCGTAAAACTAATACGCTTTGGTGATCCTAATATGCGAATAAAAAAATCAAATCCAGCTAGGCGCAAATCATTTCGCGCTAGACATAAATGCGATTTGGCTTCAACAAAACGAAATAAATTAACTGCAAGGCACTGGTCTTGCAAAAAATGGTGATATAAAATGGCAAAAAAAGTTAGTTGGATGTATGGCGGTAAAAGACATTACGGCACACTAATTAGAGAGACTAAAACGCACAAATTCGCAAGAACACAAAGTGGCAAAATAAAAAAAATAAAGAAAAGGAGTTAAGATATGCCAATGGGTAAAGGATATGGAAAGAAAGTTGGAAAGAAAAAACCAATGAAAAAACGCAAATTAAAAAAACGCAAATGATAAACAAATCGCAAATGCGTGAGGTCATCACGTTCACTTTAAATGCTTTAGGGCCTAAATACGCAGACCCTAAAGCTATTGATTTGGTTTACAATACTGGCCTTGTAGAGTCTAAATATGTTTACCTTAAACAGATTAAAGGACCGGCGCGCGGATACTTCCAAATGGAAGCTTTCACAAGTATGGATATTTGCTCAAATTATTTAAAATACCGCGAAGAGCTAATGAAAAAAGTTGCTGAAGTGTCAATGCTTGATTGGAAATACTTTATGAATCCGCAAGAAAGCGATTGGCAGCATATATTGACTAGCAACTTGTATGCTCAAATATGCATGACCCGAATGCACTACCGTCGCGTTCCGAAGCCTTTACCGCTTACATTGCTTGAGCAATCCGTTTACTGGAAGACCTACTACAATACCCACAAAGGAAAAGGAACTCCGAAGCATTTTGCTGAAATTGTATCTAAATATGGATGACGCAGAAAAGATTGACCGCCTTATAGAAGTGATGAAGCAGCTCAAAGAATTAGAGCTAATGTATGCAGAATGTGGCGATGTAATTATAATGAGCTTAATACTTGCTTTAATTCATAATACTCCAGTGCCGGATGTAACCATTTTAAGTAATAATAAAAGCATGGCAATGGCATGACACGATACGAAGCATTCTGCAACACAACTACAGATTTACAAGCAATTTGCGATATAGACACTTATGATCGCAAACGTGCGCTACCAAATAACTGGATTGCGTCAGGAACTACTAATTTATATTATCTTCATAATGCTGGATTTTGCAGCGTTTTATTTAAGGATGGTAAAGACCTTGGCGCAGCGCAAACTAATGAGCCTAGCAGTACAACTCAATGGCGCTATGTAAGCGCAGACGATAGGCTTGAATACTTTGAAACATCTAGCAGTGTAAGCGCCTTAGACGCTTCTAACTTTGAAGAGTCGATGGATTTTAGCACCTTAAAAACTCAGGTAGTAAATGAAAGCGCTGATTTAATCAGAAGCTATTTAAATAGGCCGATATACCGCAGAAAAAATGCAGACCTACAAGGTGCAAGCTCACGCGAATATGACTTCATAGTAGTGCGTATAAACGCCTTATTAGCAGCTGCTGACTTGGTCCGTAGATTTGATGAAACTAAGGCTGATGAAATATACGAAAAAGCCATAAGTCCGGATGGAGATGGTTTACTTGATAGACTAAAAAGAAGAGAATTTGCGCTATGGCACGAAACTACTAACCGTTCAGAAGATGGCATTATTCAAATTGTCACAGCCAACGCTAACTCAACTGGATTTCCACGTGATATTAAACAAAATGGCCCGCCTAATACAGACTTCGATGAGGTCAGGCTAGTAATTTCAACCGGTGGTACTTTTGCGCCGGGTACATCAAGTCCAGTTAAATATGATGTATATGTCAAAAACGATGATGGCCTTAGAATGGAAAAAGTGGTTGACGCTGAAACTATGAATGGTTCTTATCAGCCAATGGCTTACGGCGCAAAAGTAGCTTGGCAGCCGGGAATTTATACATCCTCAGATGAGTACTCGGTAATTTTTCAAAGCTCTGATGTGGCTATCGGTAGTGTTCGGTCAGGTCAGATCTATAGATAATGGCAATCACATTTACCAATCACTTAGATACAAATATTTTATCGCCACTGGAAGCGCTTATCACAGCCGAATTTGCTCAGAGTGTGAGCTATGATACGGAGTACGTACAACGTGGCACAAACTGGTTCAACTTACAGCCTATTAGCGACATCATTGAAGAAGAGCAAGCAAATGGGCATACACGTAGCTACGAAATACTGGTGCAGTATTATCGCCTTGTTTCCGGACAACATCGCAAGGATACTCATATTGATACAGTATCATCTATAATGGAGCGGCTAAAAAGATTAATTAGAAACAATACTTCGCATAGTACATTCTTTTTTAATGGCAAACTAGACAATATTAATTATGCCGCAGATACCGGCGATTTGTCATCCGATGTACTATTAGTAGAAGCAACATTCACAGCAAACGTATTTGAGGTTGTATGAAAGTAAAATTAAAAGATAAATGCGAAAGCATTCCAAAGCATAGCAGTCACTGTGGTTTATCAAGAGATAATTGGCAAAAGCTAAATGAGGGTAAATCTGTGAATATGGATTCAATACCGGAAGCTGCAAAACTATTTTTAGAAGAGGTAAAAAAAGGTAAATAATTATGGCTAATAATCTAACAGCATATCAACCCAATGACTTTGGAGTGGGGGTTGTAATTGAAGCAAATACTGGTACTGTTGTTGCAAATACAACGCAACTATTTACTGATAGCGTAAGTATGCCATCTTTTTCGCCAGATCAAGATTTATCAGCTAAAGCTGGCAAGTTTGTTGCAGATGAAGCTGAAATATATTCAAGCAGCAAGAACACTCCGACAGAAATCACTGCTACTGGTTTGCTAAATGACACAGTGCTTGCTTTGTTAGATGGTATTTTGCACACAGCAGATACAAGTGACGTAATTACTATAGATGATTCATATACAGCGCCGCATCTATATCACAATCAATCTATTGGTGGCGCTCCAGCAAAAGCCACTTACACAGTAAAACTATTATCGCCAGCAGTTACCGACGATGATGGTTCATCTAATTCTGTTAATAACTCTATTCATTTACCCGGCTGTTCTGTTACCGCTCTTTCTATTTTTGGAGATGCTGGAACTGATGGTGGTCGTTTAAAGTATAGTGTGACTTTTAAAACTGGCTATAGTCCAGCATTTACCGGAGCAGCTGGCAGCACCACATCTCCAGTAGTGGGTGGTTTTAGAACTATACACGATTTAGCATATCGAACTATTGCGGGTGTAGTAAGTCCAGTTTTGAGTAGTTTTAATTTAAGCATTGAAAATCCAGCTGATTACATAGGCTGGGATCCAGTTAATAATAGACCATATACTATTTCACGAAGTGTGCCGGAAGGGCCAGTAATAAACTTATCTGCTACCGTAAAGCTAGATAAGGACACGAGCGGTTTATTAGCTAATTTTATGAATGCATCAAAGCAAACTGGTTTAGTAAATCACATGTCAGATGATTCAGACCAACCAGCTGATTTATTAACGTCAGGTGGAGCATCAGAATTTGGATTTCACTGCGACAAGGCCATAATTACCGGAATGAGCTTAAATGAACAAGCCGCTATGATGTATGATGTGGAACAAAAACTCTTATTCGGTACATTTAAAGTAAGAAACAGTTAATACATGACATTAAAAACCGATCACGGCTCTTTCGAGATTCGTGACCTCACCTTTGCAGACCGGCGCAAATTACACCGCCTGGAATTATCTGCAATAGACCTGAAAACTGGCGAAATGAATTCAAGCAAATTCTACGATATGTTAGAATGGGTAATGAATTTTGCATTTGATAAACCTGAAGAATTGTTCGCTAAAATGGATGACAATATCATCGATGAAATTTTGATTGCAGCGTACAATAAGTACAAAGGTGGCGTATCTAAAAAAAAGAGTTAATGCACCGCATTGGTTTGTGGTGTAGTTACAAAAAAGCTCAACCGAACGAATTACAATTTCCATATACTGCCACAAGTCCAACTTTAGGCAAGCCGGTGAGGTACACCGAAGAAGAGCTATGGAACGAGATAGACCGTATTATCGCGGAAGATAAAGAGCATAAGTTTAGCTACGGTCAGCAATGCTATTACAACCTTATACATTGCGCTAATCCAGCGTATTTTCTTTCAGATGAAGTAGTAATGGCCTTAGAAGAATACATGACCATGAAGCGATTTAAGATTCCATTAGCCACTAATATAGATGAAGCGCTATACCATCGCTCCGTCATCTTTTCTGCTATAGATGAAGAGTACAATAAGGCGATGAAACAAGATGTCTAAATTTATAATCGAAGTAAGAACTAAGGGTTTTGGCAAGGCTGAAACAGAGTTAAAGCGCGTCAGCGAGCAAACTAGAACCTTTGCTCGAAGAGCAAATAAAAGCGCCGATGCCGGTGCAACATTTAGACGAGAAGTATCGCAGCTGCGTAACAACATGCTACTATACACATTTGCTATAGGTGGCGCTATTGTTGGTATGGGCAAATTTATAAAAGCGGCATCTGATGCAAGAGAGCAAGCTAGTCAGTTTAGAATAGTATTTGGCGAGTTTGCTGGCGAAGCTGATTCATTTGCAACCAGCATACAAAGTAGCTTTGGTATTGCAAAATCAGAAATGGTTCAGTTATTAGCTGGCTTGCAAGACACATTTGTTCCATTAGGTTTTTCTAGAGAACAAGCATCAAAGCTCTCTATGAGTATAGCGCAGCTTTCACTGGATGTAGGTTCATTTAAAAACATTGCTACTGGTGATGTGGCTCAACGGTTTACCAGCGCATTAATCGGTAACCACGAAGCGGTAAGAAGTCTTGGTATCAGCTTAACTGAAGCTACTATTAAGCAAGAAGCGATGAATCTAGGTATTATTCAGGCCAATGAAGAAATGACTCAGGAAGCTAAAATACTTGGTAGAATGAGTTTAATGTTCAAAGGAACAAGCGATGCTCAAGGTGATTTAAATCGCACACAAGAAGAATTTGCAAATCGGTTAAGAGGTACATCCGGTAGATTAAAAACTTTGCAAATAGATATCGGTAATATGCTTATACCATTTGGTCATTTAGGTTTGTCTATGGTGGATTTTTTACTAAACAGCCGAAGAGTTGTACATATTATAACTGGCATATCAGTAGCAATGGGAGCTTATGCAGCGTCTGCGATTGCTGCTGCGGTTGCTACTAATTCACTTAGCCACGCGATGCGAAGAAATCTAATTTTTGGAGCTATGACAGCTGGAGTGATTGCAATTGACGCATTATTAGAAAAAATTGGATTTTTTGGCGAAGAAAGCGAAGATACAGTTAAAAAAGTTGACGACCTTGGGCAAGTAATTGATGATCTAAGTAAGAATCAGCTAGATTTATCTAGCGGTACTAATGATGCAGCTGCTGCTTTGATTGCGGAAAAAGATGCCGTACAAGAACTAAAAGACAGTATAAGTGATAATATAGATGCCTTAGAATTAAGACTGGCCTTAATGCACGAAACAACAGAGCTTGGTAAAGTACAAGCAACAGTATTTGTTAATGAAAATCGACGTTTAACTGAAAAAGAAATTGCCATATTAAAAAATATTGACGCTCAAATTCAAATTAATAACGAGAATAAAGAAGCGATAAGAATTGCAAAAGAGCAAGCTAAATTAGATAAAGAGTCAAAAGATAGAATGCAATCTATGGCTGATGCAACAATAAGTATTAATCGTGAAGCTGCTAACATTCAAATGGAGCTGGATGGCGCAACTGAATTGACAATAGAAAAAACCAAAATAGTCCAAGATGGCTTGCAGCAAATGAATGATAAAACTGTATTTTCGTATGAAGAATTAGCGGCTAAAGTTGGTTCGTTTACAGATAAGTTAAGTATGGAAAGTTTGCAATTATCTTTTTCTAATGAGGAACATCAAAAACTTGCAGAAGCAATAGTCAATCTAACAAATAAAAAATTAGAACAAGCTGATGCTAATGCTTTAGTATCTGAAACCGAAAAAAATTTAGCGCAAGACATGAAAGATACAGCAAAAGAAGCTCAAATAGCTGCTGGAGCATTAAATGCTGTAGCTGGCGCAATTAACGTATTAAAAGCTAATGCAGATGACCCCAAGCAACAAATTAGAGGTTTAATACAATTATTAGCTGGCCTTGTGTCTACTGCTAATCCAGTTGCTGGTGCGGGTTTAAATATATTTGGCGCATTAATAGCTCATACTGGTGGTTTAGTAAAAAATAATAGTATACAGCGTTTTGCTACTGGCGGAGTTGTAAAAGGCGAAGACAATGTGCCGATACTTGCACAAAGTGGTGAGTTTATAATGCAGCGGAGCGCTGTGCAAAATATTGGAGTAGCAAATTTAGCGGCAATGAATCGCGGCGAATCATCCGGTGGAGTTACAGTAAATATTCAAGGCAATATGGTTGGAAATAAAGAATTTATACGCAACAATTTAATACCTGAAATAAAGAGAGCATCGCAGCAAGAGTTGGCGTAACATGGCTTTATCAAACGCTCCTAAACGGTCTAATGTAAATGAAAACTGGTTATTTCAATTTACCGCAGACAATAAAAATTGCATTGATTTTGATGGCTCAAATGACACCATAAATTTTGGAAATATTCTTTCCACTCCATTCGTCAATTTTACTATAGAATTTTGGTGCAAAGCTGATGCCATTAACGGCGGAGTTATTATACAATTAAGTTCAGGTTCAGGCGAAAATGAAGACGAAAATGTGTCTTTTAATGTTAATTTGCAAAGCGGCGGGGAAATGCAATTATTTTACGAGTATGGCAGTGGTTCAAATGAGCAAAACACTACAAGCAATTTTGATTTAAGTGCAACTACTTGGACGCATGTTGCGGTTGTTAGGGATGATTCAACTGGTGAAGCGTATTTTTATAAGAACGGAGCGCTTGTAGAAACCGAAACTGCTAGTAACGACCCAACTGGTGGCACAAGCTCAGATGCTAATATGACCATTGGTAATAACTTTGCTAACAGCAATGGTTATAATGGCGAGTTAGCACATGTGCGAGTTTGGAATATTGCTAGGCATGCAGATGATATTAGTAAATATTATAATAGATTAGTGGATAGCAGTCATACTGGATTAGTTGGGTATTGGAAGCTTGATGAGGGTACTGGAACTAGTGTAGCAGACTCAAGCTCAAATAGCAACGCTGGAACAATTAGTGGCGCATCTTGGTCTATTAGCAATTTTGACCAATATATACATGCTTTTGGTATAGCATTTAGAGATACTACTGTTAGCTCAGATTTTTACCCCGGTTCTGTCATTGATGACAATATAAGTATTCGCGATAGTATTGATTTAGTTAACAGTACTTCTAAAACATCAAATATTAATATAACAAGTGCAAATTTCAAACAGAATGGCACTGAGATGTATAAATTATTATTTAATGGCACAAACAATTATCATAACAAGGAAGTCCGCGTATTTGCCCAGTTTGACCACGAAGATACTTTAAGTAACTGTCAGCAAATATTTTCAGGTAGGCTAATTGAGTTATCACTAGACCAAAACGGCAATGTAGAAATGCAAATTAATAGCCATAGACCTTGGGATAAAATAGAATTTCCACAAGTCAAACATGCAAAATATAATATATATGAACCAGTTGTATATGGCGCATATAATTATTCTGATGCTACTGGTGGCGCTACTAATGATGCATCGTATGGCGGTGTATTTCCAGTGCCAATTTTATATACAAATAGAAATATCATTACAACTTTGATGCCAAAAGCTTACAGCAGCGGTTCGCATAGCTACTTACATCATTATGTTGGCTTCGATCATTTTTGTTCATTGAAAGAAGAGGGTTCTAGTATTGTAGATACTACCACTACTCAAAATGGTGTTAATATATTAGAGACACCAATAACACATAGAGCTATTGGCTGGATACGCACCAATCAATCTTCATTTGATTTTTCCGGTTCTGTTACTTATTTGACCAATCCTGAAAATGCAACTGATTACAATTTAACTAATGGAGCAGCAGACACTAGTACTTTTGCTACTGCTACAATTACAGCTGATGGAGATTTGCGCTATCTTGCTGTACAGACACCAAATAAACAATTTGCTGTAACTATCATTACCGGCGTATATATTATGCATAGTGTCACAAGCACTACAGACAATCAACAATACAAAATTGATTTTTTTGGCAATCAATATGATTCGTCAGCGGATGATTTATTATCAACACCAAGCACAAGACAATTAGCTACAAATATATCAACGCATTTATTTAGTTTTAACACTTCTCCAGCTAATGCCGTTGCTAGTGAAAACGCATTATTATGTCCGGATGAGTTATTAATAAAATGGCATCACGAAAACGCACCAACTGCATATGATCACGAAGACCACACGTTAAAAGTATACGATATACAAATGCGTTACGAAAATAGATTTAATTACAATGATGACGATGCTAAAAGATTAGGTGATTTAAATTATTTTTATTGTGGTGGTGCTGGACTTGCTGCGTCATGGGATTCAGGCGCAATTACACATGGTCACGACGCTCATAGAGACTTATTACAGCGCTTTACTGGTATATCTAGCGCAGATCCTGAGAATTGGAGTGATTTAAATACTGACAGAGCTATAGATAATTGGAAGATACGTCTATGGCAATTAGAACCAATATCTTTAAAAAGTGTATTAGATAAGATTGCTTATGAATTTTGTTTTGTTGCAAAATTTGCACCAAATGGCAATTTAAAATACATACATGTTAAAAAAAGTAGTGAATTATCTGTAACCACATCTGATCACAGTTTAACTAAAAATGATATTAATAATATTAATTTGCAAACAAGCGGATTAAATAATATCGTTACTGAAATGAATATTAACAATAAGCTGCATCCAGCTGAAGACAATAGATATTATGCTAATGTTACAGCTACCAATACAACGTCAAGAACAAAATATAATCTTGGAGAAAAAGAAAATATTAAAATTATTAACCTTGATTATAATGTAGGCACAATACCAACCACCGCGGATGCTGATTGTAATGCAGATTGGTATTCATATCAAAATAATCTTGTAAGCGATATGAAGATAGTTGTTACATGCGATGTAACGAATATTGCAAAAGGCTATCAATACGAAACTGGCGATGTAATTACTTTTACAGATATGCCGATTGAAATGTTTGGAACAAATTTTTCAACGAGTAAATATTTTATGATAACAGATTTAAAACGCTCATTAGGCAAGGTGAGCATTACAGCAAGGGAAATAGGATAATGGCAAATAATTTACCAATAGCGAGAGTCAGATTTTACTGCGACCAAATAAGTTATCGTTTATCACGCGGTATACCAGTTAACGGTCGATACGATGTGCAGCCAACTTCTACTGGCAATAATACTGTCGGTGTCGCAAGTGGGTATTCAGAAGAAGACCTTTTTGATTTAAGGCCATTAAACACCGTAGAATTTCTTACTTCTAGAGCGCGGCAAGACCATGTTGTTCTATCATTAGACATGATGGGCGAATCAACATCCAAGCGTTCATTTATAGCTATACTTAATCATAACATAAACACAGCTGGAGCTAAAATTCGTTTAGGAGCTAGTGACACTAAGTCTCATGTGGAAAATGATGACCTTACTGGCGCAACGGCAGTACTTCCAACAGAAGTTTTAAACGCTGGTAGTGCAAATGGCTCATCAAATATTTTTACTCCAGCTAGTGATGGTCATACATTGATAACTTGCGCGGAAAATGATTTAAGATATTGGGGCATACAATTTGAAGGTGCAGAAAACTCTGATGGCTCAAGCACTGGAGACTATTTTGATAGCTCTACGGATTTAACTGTTGGCTGTATTTTGGTTGGCGAATACTACGACGCAGCTCCAGTAGATGTTAACCTAACAAGAACTATAGACTTTGACGGTGTTAATGTTCAGGAAAGTGTTGGTGGGCAACGATTTAGTACCATGACGCAGCACGGCAGACAAGCATCAGATACCTCTAAATCGCCGTTTACGACCACAACTTTAAATCAACGCGTGTTTGGTGGACGTATGATTTATGACATGACTATGAGCCATGTAGCGCATGATGAATTAATGCCAACACAATACAATGACCACGACCCTACTGGTGATTCATTTGTTAACGATGTGTGGAATTTAACTAATGGCCCGCACTTACCATTTATCTTTTCAATTGATAATACGCATACTGGAAGTAACGCTGAAAGTTCTCATATTTTTGCGCGCTTTGGTCAGTCAGCTTTAAAGATGAATCAAGTGGCTAGTAATACTTTTAATTTCAAATTACGCATAGAAGAAGAATTTTAATCTGTGGAAAACTGTGGAAAATACCATGCATTTTTGTGCCTTTTTGTGCATATTTAGCAAAAATAGCGTATAACAAAAAACCCACTAAAATCAGTGGGTTTCTCGTCGATAAATCGCCAGTAGCGGAGGAGGGACTTGAACCCCCGACACGTGGATTATGATTCCACTAGTTCTCCGTCAATAAAACATATTTTCTGTGGAAAACTGTGGAAATATATCGTTGTTGTCTTCCATACTGTGGTTAATTATAGACAAAACTACTACACCATTCTAAGGTAAATTTTGGATTAAATTTTAACTTTCTTTGCAGTGGGTCATCAGCAGCTGCACGCGATACAATATTCAATATATAGTCTTTATTAGAAGCAGCGCATAATTCTAATATTTGATATCTTTTTGAAATTCTACCATGCGTTTTCCAACCCCAGCGCTCACCGGATGATGCATAAAATGAATTGCCGCCATCAATATTTTCACGCACATAAAACACATCAGATTTGTCTGAATAGCATTTTGTTATTTGAGCAAACGCTGCGCCAATTGATTGCCCAGCTCTTTTACAACTTTCAGGACACCAAAGCGCTGTGCCTAGTATTGTGAAATTATAATTATTAGCCATATACAAGCTTTCCAAAGAGCGCATACTGGATGATATTGTCAGCGTCGCCAGCATCAATATTGCCTATATCTAAAACTCTTTTTTTTCTAGCGTAATCGTAAACAGTCTCTACGTTATTATTTTTGTAAAGCCACATTTGCATACCATTTTTAAACATTGCTTCCGTTAGTGTATGTATTTCGCCATCTACGCCAATTTCTAAATCTCCACCAATAGCTAGCCATTCATATTCGTACTGCACTTTACTACGGCCCTTGGGTAGCTTGGATGTATCGCCACCTATGCCACGAACAGACTCACACCAGTACTCTACACCGCCCTCAAAGGCGGTGCAAAGCAAGTCGATAACATCTTCTACACTGAGTTTAATATCTAGTATTATATTTAATTGCATTACGCGACTCCCATTTTACGATTAAATGCATTATCTACACTATCATTTATCTTATCCATAGTCGTATGCGAGACTGGCGCATAATGATTGCTAACTACTGACTTGGTAGAATCGCCAATAGCGTACCCAGCAAGCTGTATATCGCCGTTTTCTTCTTCAGCCAATTGTGCCTTTAGCCTACGTAAATCGTGGCACGTAAACTCAATATTAGCAGTATCAGCAATATTTGCAATCATGCGTCGCAGCTTCTTGTAAGCAAATGGCAACGGCTTTTTATAGCCAGCGTCTTTCCATTTTTTTAGAATAGCCATAACAATTGGATGCTGCTTGGCTAGTTTGCGCGTCATTTTGCGCTTTGGTAGTAAGCTAATTGTCCGCTCATTAAAATCAACGTGATGCCATTCTAGCTGTCTTTTACGATTACGCCAATTAAAACCAAGTAGCTCTTTAGCTCTTGCTCCAGTATACGTGTATAACGTAATTAAGTCCTTTTGATATTCACTCAAGTCAGGATGATTAAACAATGTAAGTATTTCCTGATCGCTCCAAATTTTAAATTCAATGTCCTCACATTCAGATGCATTGTATTTGTCATTCTTTGTAACGACTTCAAAATTAACCATACCACGCCCTTGCGCTCCGCCATTTGTAGTTGCCCACATGAATATGCAACGCAAGTCGCGCAAATAGCTATTGATTCCATTGCGAGTGCAAGTCAATGAGCGATGTGCCTTGTAAATTTCCCAGCCCATAAGTCCATCACGCTTAGTGCCGCGTATATTATCTACTGGTGTATCAAGTGGAAATACTTCATCAACGCTATTCATTACTGCATTATAGCGACTAGTTGTTAACTCATTAAGCTTTGAATCAAGCACGTTAGTTGTGTATGCATTAAACACATCTTCTATGGTCACAGCTTTGTCAGCTTCATAATACAATGCGTGCCAAATTGGATTATTAGTTTTGTGATAATGAGCTATATTTTCCCAACGCCGCAGCTCCTCTTTTGCTTCAGTTTTTTGGCTAAATCCAGCCTTTTGCCACTTATCTTTGACCGGGTCAAAGTAAGAAAGTATGTACGGGTTTTTAGCGTTTTTTTCCTTGCGCTTGTTGATTGATGCCATGTTGTCTCCTTGTTTGCATTGTGGTGATTAGATTAACTAGCTATATTGTTGTATATAGTATTTTTTGTTGTAATTGTTGGACTCATTGACCAATCCACTTTACACACACACTCAGTGTGTGCAAATTTATCCTCTTTTTGATATAAAACATGAAATTTATAATAAAATGCAGATAATGTAAATTTATGCGTTTTTAATGTCTGAGGTATGGTTTGACCAAATTCATCTAATTCTTGATTAGTTTTATTAGAGATAAGTTTACGAATCGGATGTTCTTTTATATTGTGTTCTTGCCCAATCTTTATGTATTCATTCCTTAAATGATCGTCAGACATCCCTAGCTTTTTTGCAAGTATAGCGGTGTTATCCCAGTGTTCTATAGTTTGACGTAATGCTTTAAAGCTAAGTACGTTTTTAATTTTCACGACAGTTGTAAAATGTGGAATCGTCGATTCGTATTTATCGTTTAGACTAAGAATCATATTTTCTTCCTTAAGTCGCTTGTATTCTTTTTCTAATGCTTTAATCTTCTCATCTTGCAGTGTAATAATACGCTGCTTATCTTCAATTGCTTCGATCATTGTGTGATCCTCCTCGGATTCATGTTGTATGTGGTGATTGATAACGATGCCCTTAGAAGTTCTTTCCACATTATAATTCAGAGCAGCTGCTACTGACTCCAAAGACTTATTATGTATAGATTTTGCACTCCCGTTTAGCCATCTGTGTATTTGTTGTCTGCCGATACCTGACGCTTCTGAGATTTGCGTTATGGTATCGTCATTATTATTCATGTGATAGCTAATCATTGCCATCACAGCTTCATATTTTGATTTATATAATGTCATGTCTATCCCCAGTATAACTAGCGTAAGATATGCATAAAAATGCATAAAAAGCAAATTAATACTTGTAAAAGCTACAAACCGCAATCTATATTAGCTACATATGGAGACTAAAAAAGCTACAAATAACCGTTGGACAATTCATCAACTTATGAAACAATATAATTATAGCTTGCGTGATTTAGAGCCTATGACTGGATTATCTGCCAGTATGCTTTGTAGGCTATTTAACGGTAAAAGAAAATTTCTATCAAGGCATAAAAATATTATGTCACAAATATTTAATATAGACGAGCAGAGGATAATATGGCCACCCAAGCGGTATCGTACAAAGTAGGCTGGATGACTATCAAAGATGCTGCGCTATACCTTGGCGTAAGCGAGCGTGGTCTTAAATATGCAGTTAAGATAAAAAAAGAAAATAAAGGTAATCAAGATTTAGAAATAAAAAGCTACGGTAATCGTACACTTATTAAAGTAGAAAGCTTGGATAATATTGAAAAAATTGACATTAATACTCCGCATGACTAGGCGGCACTTACCTTTCCATTTATCTGTCTATCCGTCTCAGGTAAGGAGTGTCGCCTAGTGTTATATACAATACATATAAAAAATAAAGAAGAACGCATACGTTTAGCTGCTGATATAAAAAACATATTACACACAGCTGGCAATGAAGTCACGGAATACATACCAAGCCAAAATAAAAAATTAATTAAATCTGATATTGGCATAAAAGCTAATAATATAGAGAAAAAAACTTTGGCTCAAATACTGAGTCAAATAGAAAGACGTGGTTATTCAGTATTTAAAGCAAAAGGCCCGGACAATCCGAGCCTTGAGCTTTCTGCTGGTTCACCACAAACACAACAGAAGACAACAGGAGAAATTAAGCATGGGATTATTACCTAGCAATTATGAAGTACCGGAGTCAGGTGGTTCTGGACTCTATATAAAACTACAACCCGGCGAAAATAGATTTCGCATTTTGGTAGAGCCAACTACTGGCTATGTGGTATGGGAAGATAGACAACCAACGCGCTATAAAGACCGCTCAGATGTGCCTACTGGCGCTGAAGATGTTAAGCATTTTTGGTTTGTACCAGTTTGGTGGTATGATAAGGACAAAAACGGTAGTGTTAAGTTCTTAGAGATGGCGCAAAAAACGGTTATTCAAGACCTTGCAGCATTGGACGCGGAAGAAGACTGGGGCGATTTAAACACCTACGACGTAAAGGTAAAGAGAGAGGGCGAAAAGATGGATACAAAGTACACAACGCAGCCAGTACCTCATAAGCCAATTCCAAAAGAAGCGCAAGAGGCATGGGATAAAATGAAAGACGGATACAAGCCTGAAAATCTTTTTGTCGAAAATGGTGTTACGTACATACCAACGGAATCTTCAGATGATGAAGGATTGCCTTTTTGATTAATGTGCAAAAGAAAGGGTATCGTGGAGAAGTCGAGGTTCTTGCTTTATTTGAGAGCCTCGACATAAAAGCAATAAGAGCTTGGGGTAGCGATGGCCGTAGCATGATGCAAGCTAGTGATGTAGATATACTGGCCGATGTTGATGGCGTTGAACTTAAAGTACAAGTAAAACGGCGCAAAAAGCTACCCGCATATTTAAAATTTGGAAACTGTGACCTTGTAGCTACTAGACAAGACCGAGGTCACTGGGTTTATATACTTAGCGAATCATGTTTTAAAAGGTTACTTGATAAATGTGTTTCGTAATTAATAAGAATTGTGCTGGAGAATTAAAGATGACATATGAAATCAAATCTAAGGATGGCGACCTTGAAAAAGATTCTCCAGCCAAAATTGCCGATCATGTCGCAGTGCATGAGAGCGGGGTCAAAAGTGTTGTAAAAACTGGTCAAGGGTCGGCATTGGTGGAAACAGCCATGACCCCGCAAAGCTTAAAGGAAAGCAAATGAACGCTAGAGCTAATCTTGTACAAATTGTAAGTCAAAGTGTTGATAAAGTTTTAAAAAATCACAAAGTAAAAAACGAAGATAAGCGCACAGAAATCGCTACAGATGTTTGCGATGAAATATTGCGCTTTTTAGATAATCCAAAAAATTATAAGAAATACAATGAACAGTAAAGAATTCAACCAGCATAGAAAAGATTTTTTTGAAACTGCCATGAGTTTAAGCGATGCAAAGAGCATTGAGTATACTATATCATCTGATGATAGACTAGCCAACTTTAAAAAAGTAGCGGAAAGGCTAGGTATAACGCCAATGCAATCACTTATGGTCTATGTATTAAAGCATGTGGATGCTATTTGTAATGATGCTAAGACCGGTAAGCAGTTTAGCGATGAGACCTTTATTTCAAGGGCATACGATATTTGCAATTACATGGTGCTTGCGACAGCCTTGCACAAAGAACTAAAAAAAGAACCACATACAAATGAATCAGAAGATAACACTTACCAAACTGGAACTGAACATGGCGTTGCTGGCGGGAACGGAACGCATGATACAGAACCAACAAAATGGAAATCACTCAAAGCGTCAAAAACTTGATCCTGACATAAAT
>CEQB01010500.1_pt1 | contig 17522 bp, 27 predicted proteins | sample 530581 | NCBI WGS metagenome assembly CEQB01 (sample SAMEA2620588, study PRJEB7988) | marine metagenome | biome: marine biome (ENVO:00000447); feature: deep chlorophyll maximum layer (ENVO:xxxxxxxx); material: "saline water (ENVO:00002010), including plankton (ENVO:xxxxxxxx)" | depth 75 m
TACTAATGAATCATAGTAAACTGCAATGAGTTCTTTAGTATTAGTTCTAGACATAATAATCTCACTCATTTTCACTCTCCTTTTCTTCGTTAAAAATACTCTTTTTTCTTTCGATCCGAACATCGGCGAATATAAGTTGTCCCATACACTTCCTCTAAAAAATAAAACTCACTATTAAGAAGTGCTTCTTCCGCTTGTTCACGAGCGTTTTGAAAGCTACTGGCTTTTACAGAAGTAGTAACATACGCTTGTCGATAACCATTTATCTCGTACTCTTGAAGGAACATTTCAGCTGAAATGCCGTTTTGCGAAGACCATGCTTTTAAATCAATGTCTTTTTCACACATTGTTCATTCTCCTTTTCTTTTGGTACGCTAATAGTTATGTAATCGTAGTTGTTATCCGATTCTATGGCTACTTCAAAATTCCAATCCCCAAGAATATCTTGTCTAAGTACATCATGGAGATGTGAATTAAACCTCTCACTGTCTATTTTCACTCTCCCTGTTCTCACGTCTTCTAGAATATCCCCTGTTCCTATATCTTCAGCCATTGTTGTTCTCCTCCTCTTCTTTTTTTTGTGCATCTGTGTCACTTGCAAATGCCCAAGGTTTATTGTTATAAAAACACTCGTCGCACCTTTGAATTTCATCTTTCTCGTCTTGAGTGTTGTAAGTACTTGCATAACCTAAGTTGTTGCAAAAATCACAAGTTTCATTGTCGTTCTCCTCTGTATTCCAGTAAGCCCAAATTAATTTCGCCTTGTACTGACCCACCACTTTCCAAATATCAAAATGCTCTTGCCCTATGAAAATATGTGAATCTTTGCACTCGTGATGACTGTTAAGAATATTTACCAAGATATCTACACATTGTTTATCATTCCAAAGACTTCTTACATCTTTTTTTGTAACAGTGTTACTGTTCTTCATTTGACTAGACCTCCTTTGTTGTTGATGCCGCGTAGGTCATCAGGATTTGTAATCACTACTAGGTTTGATTTGTGCATAGGTACTATGCAACGTCGTATTGGATTTTTCTTATCCTCGATATTTTGGCAAGATATACAACGTTTGTAACCAAGCACTGCTCTTGCTTTACGAAAATAGTCCCCACAGTCCGAACAAGTGGGGTATCTACTGTATCTAGTTTCCATTTTTTCCTCACAAAATAATGTTAGTTTCTAGGTCTCTTCTCAGTGGCTTGAATTGGTAGGAGGAGCATTGTTAATATCTACATCACTACTACCTGACTCATCACTACTAGGTTGTGGTCTATCGTCCATAGCAATGATTACAGCATTAAGTCTTTTTAGTAGTTCAGTTTGTCTGGCAAGAGGACTACAGTTCTCCTCCTCGTTACGCCAATGGGATTGTATTTCAGCATGGGCAGTTTTAATGGCTTTGTGCATTTTAGTGGATACTGTGGCAGATAACCCATTCATTAATGTTTCAAAAAACTTGTCTCTACTAAAGTTTTTATTGTCTATCTCAAACAAGGTAGCAAAATCATCAGCTAGGTTAGTGATTATCCCAACCCACTGCAGAACAAATTCATCTTTATTGCGAAAGACAAGTGGCTTATCACCTTCCTGAGTTATTTTGTCACCAATACCTTGAGCAGTGAATATAGAGGATAGTATTACACTCAATGCCATGGTATGATCTTTACCTGTAAAAAGTTTGCTATCCCTACTTACGTTTGTGTTTCCGTCGTTTGTGTTGCCGTCATTTGTGTTTGACATGATTCTCTCCAAAAGTAAATGTAACAGTGTTACGTTTTAAAAAATGGTAAGTTGTAACAGTGTTACAAAACATTAAACACACTACAACCTACCATAAGCAAATATGACCCTATTTGTGGGGCATATATATTAGACGGGAATTTGACTATAAAGTTCCCAATATGCCTTTTCGTTCCTTCTGGATACTCCTGCCGTATTGATTATCGTTTTATGTTCTTAGCCACCATCTCGTCGAATTTAATTCTAAGTAATTCAGCTACCACACTGTCAGCTAACTCCTGAGGTAAATCACGCATCAGTTCACTCTCACTGGTAAAAAACTCTTTTATGCTTTTGCGGATTTCTTTTTTAAACAGATCGTGCAACGCCTGAGAAGTTGCAGATTTTATTAATGACTCTATATTATCTTTTAGTATACTTTCATGATGTTTGCTTAAAGTAGATTGGGCAGATCTTAACTCACGATTTAACTTCCTACGTGATACTGCACCAATTGTATGGTAACTGTGTTGTGGGTTTACACATCTAGGGTTCTTGCAGGAGCGTAGCACTTTACCTACCGAACCACAGTCATGAAGTTTTTTGTATATATAAGTGTTAGCATTGGAGTTCTTGTATCTGGCTATGTTTGTGTTTCTATCGAATGAGCCTTTCCAGTTCCAACAACCATCAATTTCCTGAGTTGAATTTTTATTAACCCACTTGATAAGTTTATCTTTGTAGTCTGGTTCAGACTCATTTGGTTCAGCTAGAGTGTCATTTTTTATCATATTTTTATGTTCCATAATAGTGTTTATCTAATCTTATCATTTCTTTCTGTATCTTACCGAGGACATTGTTATAGATACAGTATCTTTCATTTTTTCATTTTTTCACGGCATTTCAGCAGCTTGGGAAAAATATGCCGCTCTTTTTGAGACAACATTCGCTAAAAATGGTTCATTTTCAAAGTTCACATTTTAACTGTTTAGTTTTCATATTTTGCTTTACTAATAATAATAAAATAAATGAAAAAATGTAAGATATATATATATAAACAAAAGTTTTGGAAATATACAGGTAAGATTCGATAAGATACAAACTACAGGAGAGTTTCTAACAGACACCAGTTCTGCCTAAGTGGGGGTATTTTAAGTTTCTTATTTGTAACAGTGTTACAAAGCAAAAAAAAGGGCTAGGTAAAACCTAGCCCTCGAGAACAAATGTAACAGTGTTACATTTTCTTTGAGGTTAAAATACCCTCCAATTCAGCATCAGCCAATAGAGCGTGAATTTGCTCTTTGATCTCTGTGGAAAACTCAGTGTCGTCCACGTGCTTACTTAGAGTTCTAAGAGCAGTGGCACACTTATCCGCAGGAGTAGAATTTTTGACCAAAGATGGAAAGTATGCAGGATCGAGTCCAGAAAGTTCCACCATTTTCTCAAACATTCTTTTCCAACATTGGCGTGGGTTCGAGTGCTTAAGATCCTTCGCGATACCCTCGACAGTCTCCCTTAAGGATTTTAGATCCTTCTTCCAATCCCTAATATCCTCACCACTGAATCCCTTATTTAGAATTCTAGCCCTAGCCATTGGTGAATTTGCTGCCACAAATAGGTTGCCATTCTCAGTGCCATACATGGACAGCCCCATCTCAGCACATTTAACCCATTTGTTATCGGCAGTAATTACGGATTTAATGGTGTTGCGGATTTCAGTTTGTAACGCTGTTACGATTTTATTGTCATTCATAATATGCTCCAAAAAATATTAATGGTTAAAATGAACGCATTATTGCGAACATATATGTTAGACGCGAAACCACCTATAAAGTTCCCAATATTTAACATTTATTTTAAAAATTTAACTTTGTAACAGTGTTACGTTTTGCGATTAAGTAATTGATTTATAACAGATTTTAAATTTAGTAACATGAGGAGATTTTACAACGAGGAGAGCCGTTATTCGACACCAGTTCTCTGGCTTTGAGAATAAAAAAAAGAGCCAGAATAAATCTGGCTCTTGAAGGGAAATGATTAATTTATGTATCTGTAGACTTCAACTGGTTTGCCCTTTGCAGCAAAATGATAGTCTCATTAATCGATTCTTTAATTTCTTCGGAATACTCACTTTCCTCGAAATTTTTAGAGATAGTGACAAATGCTGCATTACATTTTTCGGTTGGATTTTTATCCTTTGTCAAATGCTTGAAATGGGCTAATCCAGATTCTATCCTCATATATTTAAATAAACGCTGCCAACATTGACGAGGGTTGGAATGTTTCATTTCCTTAGCGATACTCTCAACTGTGGATCTCATTTCCTTCAAAGTATCTTTGAATGACTTGATCTCTTCTCTACTAAACTTTGCGTTTAGTTGTTCTCTTGCTTGTGGAACGTTAGCAAGTAAAAAATTATTATCATTACCTGCACCATAACAAGTTAAGAATTCAGCAGCTGATTTCACCCATAAACCTGCGGATTTAACGTCACTCTCAATTGCTGCTCTAAGCGAATTATTCGCTTTTTTTACTGCGTTTGAAATGTCAACCATTTTTAAAACTCCTGTTTTTGTTGTAGGAATTAATAAGACTATGTGTTTTGTGTAAGGTTCCCAATATTTAAAAAAAATTTAAAAAAAATTTAAAAAAATTTAGTTTTGTAACAATGTTCCGCATTATGTTTATGTTTGTGTTGCGGTGCAACATGGAAGAATTTATGATCTGGAGATTTTACAACGAGGAGAGGGTTTATTTGATACCAGTTCTTACGAACAAAAGTAAAAAAAATGGGAGGGATAAACCCTCCCGGTTGTGATTAAGACTTAGGATAATCTGGCTCCTCTGTAGCCCAAAAATCTGATTGACCTTCCATAGGACCTTTAGCTGGAGTTAAAAATATTGGTCTAGAAAGCTGACGTGTTAACTTATGAAGAGTGGCTTCTAATGCTTGAACCTTTTTAGTTAACTCTTCAACATCGTTAGTTATATCAGCTTGTGCCTCTTCTATCTCAACTGCGGCAACATCCTGTATTGCTTCAATTACAATATCCTGCACAACATCCTTAATATCTTCGACATCAAGAGCAAGAGTAGCATCTAGTTTTAAATCTGACATTTTTTATTTCCTTTTTTGTTGTTAAAGACTGTTTGACAATATATTTAAAATAAAAGTTCCCAATATTTAAATTAATTTTAATTTATTTTTAATCTTTTTGTGCTGCAGTGCAACATGAAATGACTTGGTGAATTATGCTCATGGAGAGGGTTTATTTGAAACCAGTTCTTTGAACTAAAAAAGAGAAGGGAGACTTTCGCCTCCCTTGATGGTTATTTATTAAATGGAATTTTCTTTTCAAATAAAACACTTATTAGTTTTCCTCCACGTCCCCAAATACGTTTATAACCTAGTTTATTATCAAGTTTAATTAACTTCTTCCTACGTCTGTATGCATAACTCATTTTACTTCCTCCTAAAAGTTGGGGGGAAAATCCCCCCATGGTTAATTTAATTTATCCCTCAACTCTTTCAAAGTATCTTTGAATTGCTAGTGCATTGTGCTCATGGAGAGGGTTTTTTTGAAAATTATCAAAGTCTCTTTTAGCCTCGGCACATGGATAATAAATATAAAGTAGGTAAGGGTACTTTTCTCCCACTTCTCTTGGAGCTATGTCAGAATGGATATGTTTATGCACAGTGGCAATCGTTAAGATTGTTTGATTATGTGTATAAATAATAGCAGGATATATTTGTCCTACCCTTGCATTTTTATAATCAAAGGTTCCTTTTTCTATGTAACAGATATCGTAATAGTTCTCGTCCTGTACCTGGGGATGGATATATTCTATAAATCCCTGACGAATTAATTCCTTTGTTTTTTTGATTCCCTCGAACCAATCCTCAACTTCATTCCAATCTCTAATATCTGATTCAAAATCAGAATCCTCACCAGTGAAATAAGGTTCAGCATAAACGTGGATAATATCTTTGGATGACTTGATCTCTTCTTGATGTAGATCGTTAAAAATTGTTTGATGTTTCATGTTATTTCCTTTTTAAAAGTTGGGGGGAAAATCCCCCCGTTGATTAATTAAATAATTCTAGTTGTGGGTTATTGAGATCCCGTTGTTTTTTCCAGCTATAATCAGCGTGGTTCATTTTAGCTATCACTGCAGTAGGTTTATTGTTACGTTGTGCCCAATTAGCATTTTCTAATCTTTGTAACTGGAACCAAGGATCAATCTTTGCTAGTTTGTTGTGTTTCTTAAACCTTCTCATTTCCATCCTTAACATATATCTATCATGTGACCATCTTGTTAAACATTCATTAATAACAAAGTAGATAGAGAATACAGATACAACTAATAAAACTATACTGATTAATTGGTAAAGATCGAAGTTCATATTATTTCCTTTTTTGTTGTTTAAAATTGTTTGACAATATATTTAAAATAAAAGTTCCCAATATTTAAAACTTTTTTAACTTTTTTTAAGTTTTTTTGCTTTTTATTTTTTGGGGTGTACCTTTGTTTTTTATGCTGCGGTGCAATATGGTACGGGTGGGGTACCCCCCCATTGCGTAGGGGGTGGGGGGTATATGTATATATAATGATCTGCACAAACATTTACAAATATTTTCAAAATAACCCCCCCTACTGCTTTAACTATTGATATTCCGTTTTATCTTATATATCATGAGTTTCTATGGAGCATTTAAATATTGACACCGATATAGATTTGCCACAAAAGCATCATAAATATAAAGATACTTACGAAAAAGCGAAGGTTGCCTGTCAGACAGCTATGGCTTTGAACGATAAAGGTATGCCTATAGAAATTGATGAGGAGGATGAGCTTTTTGCTCAAGAGATTCTAAAAACCAAGTCTAAACCTTTAACTAAAGAGGTTTTCCGTCCAGGATCTGCTATTAAGTTGGGAGCCATTCTAACTGAATACGATACTCAAATAGCCAAAGATGCAGCACAACTACGAACAGTTGCAACTAATAAATTAATTGAGTTGATGGATGATACTGACCCTAAAGTAAAACTACGAGCGATAGAATTGATAGGTAAAATTGCTGATGTTGGTTTGTTTGCCGATAGAACCGAGATAACTATCGGCACTCGCAGCACAGAGGATCTGGAAAAAGAGCTACATAAGTTAGTGGGCGATTATGTTGATGTAGAGGCAAAAGAAGTGAGCGAGTTGAAAATAGAGAATGTAGAATGAAGGCAGATTTGCTGTCTATAATACCTAAGTTGCCTCTAGAGAAACAAATTATAGCTAAAGATATTTTAGAAGAGCTCAATAAACGGAAAATAAAAGAAGATGCCCAAAATAATTTTTTAAACTACGTTAAGTATGTATGGGCTGATTTTATTAATGGCAGACACCATAGAATTATGGCAGATGCTTTTGAGAGGGTGGCTAGGGGTGAATTAAAACGCCTTATTGTTAATATGCCACCCCGTCACACAAAGAGTGAATTTGCTTCTTATTTATTACCATCATGGTTTTTAGGTAAGTACCCTAGCAAAAAAGTAATTCAAACTTCCCATACAGCGGAGTTAGCTACAGATTTTGGTAGAAAAGTTAGAAATCTGGTAAATAGTTCTCTTTATAAGGAAGTGTTTCCGGATGTATCACTGCAATCTGACTCTAAAGCAGCAGGGCGTTGGAACACTAGCCATGGAGGTACATACTTCGCTATTGGTGTCGGAGGTGCAGTTACCGGTAAGGGTGCGGATCTACTTATTATTGATGATCCTCATTCTGAGCAGGAAGCTGTACTGGCAGAAGTTAATCCTGATATTTACGACAAAGTTTATGAGTGGTATTCTTCGGGTCCACGACAACGTCTGCAACCAGGTGGAGCGATTGTTGTTGTAATGACCAGATGGGCAAAAAGAGATTTAACAGCTCAAGTTGTAAAAGCCTCTGTCCAAAGAGGTGGGGAGGAGTGGGAGGTTATAGAGTTCCCAGCCATACTTCCTTCCGGACAGCCCCTATGGGGGGAGTTTTGGAGTCTGGAGGAATTAACTGCTCTGAAAGAAGAATTACCTATACATAAATGGGCAGCTCAATATATGCAAGCTCCTACTGGAGCTGAAGGAGCTATGATAAAAAAAGAGTGGTGGAATGTTTGGGGAGAACCCAACCCCCCTCTATGTGACTATATAATTCAATCGTGGGACACAGCGTATTCAAAAAGCACTCGTGCTGATTACTCTGCGTGTGTTACTCTTGGTGTATTTAAAAGAGATGATAAAGAAGATAATAGTCAAAACAGCCATGTAATTATATTAGATGCTTTTAAAGCTAGATTAGAGTTTCCGGAATTAAAAATAAAAGCATTAGAACTTTATAAAGAGTACGAACCAGATTGTTGTATTATAGAAGCGAAAGCAGCAGGTTCTCCATTAATATATGAGTTACGACGAATGGGTATTCCTGTTCAAGATTACACACCCTCTCGTGGAAATGATAAAATCACGAGAGTTAATTCAGTTACTGATTTTTTTGCTTCGGGTGTAGTGTGGTACCCCCCTACTAGGTGGGCTGAAGAGGTTGTAGAAGAATTTGCGTCATTCCCTTCGGGTGAACATGATGATTTGGTTGATGCCATGACACAAGCTCTTTTGCGATTTAGACAAGGTGGGCTTGTTAGGTTGGCTTCTGATGAGCCTGATGATATTAAGTATTTTAAAAGTCCCAGACGGGCTGCTTATTATTAATAAGTGAAAACTAGGAAAATGATATGGCTAAAAATAGCATAGAGAAAAGTTTATATACTACACCCCAAGGTATGCCACCAAATGTAGAACCTGATTTAGCTATCGAGATTGAAGATCCCGAGAAAGTAACTGTATCTACCCCGGGCGTTGAAATAGTTTTTGATCCTACTAAAGATAGTGATGGCACAGGTATAAATGAGTTTTCTGCAAATCTTGCTGACTATATGGGAGAGGATGAACTTGCAGATTTATCTTCTACTTTATTAGAACAATTTCAAAGTGATAAAAATTCTAGAAAAGAGTGGGAGAGAACTTATAGAGAAGGTTTAAAACTTTTAGGTTTAAAAATAGAAGATAGAACTGAACCCTGGACAGGGGCTTGTGGTGTCTTTAATCCTATTTTATCTGAAGCAGTCGTGCGATTTCAAGCTGACGCAATAATGGAAACTTTTCCTGCCCAGGGACCTGTAAAAACTCAAATCATAGGTAAGGTTACTAAAGAGAAAGAAGAGGCTGCTACTCGGGTTAAGGACGATATGAATTATCAGCTAACTGTTCAAATGCCGGAATATAGACCAGAGCATGAAAAAATGTTGTGGTCTTTGGCTTTAGCGGGAAGTGCCTTTAAAAAAATATATTATGATCCTGCTTTGGAAAGACAAGTCTCTATTTTCATACCGGCTGAAGATTTTGTAATCTCTTATGGGGCTTCCGATCTTCATACGTCGGAAAGATACACTCACATTATGCGTAAAAACGCTAATGAAGTGCGAAAACTTCAAGTAGCTGGTTTTTATAGAGACATAGAGTTGCCTGATCCCGGTGAAGCAGATGCAGATTACTCTGAAATACGCCCTGATAGTGATGAAGAGTCTAATATTTACCAAGATGATAGGTACTTATTACTAGAGATGCACGTTGATCTTGTTTTAGAGAGCGATCCTCTTAAAAATAAGGACGATATAGCTGTTCCATATGTTGTAACTATCGAAAAATCTTCTGGTGAGATTTTATCTATCAAGCGTAATTGGAATCAAAATGATGATTTATATGAAAAACGATTACATTTTGTGCATTACATCTATATTCCCGGATTTGGTTTTTATGGATATGGTCTAATTCACTTAATTGGTGGTCATGCTAAGTCTGCAACTTCCCTTTTAAGGCAATTAGTAGACTCTGGCACTCTTAGTAACTTACCAGGGGGGTTAAAAACTCGTGGATTACGTATAAAAGGTGACGATACCCCTATTTCTCCCGGAGAATTTAGGGATGTAGACGTCGCTAGTGGTAAAATTAGTGAAAATATTACATTTTTACCTTATAAAGAGCCCTCTCAAACATTATTAGCTCTTATGAACATGATTGTGGAGCAGGGACGATCTTTAGCGGCTGTTGCCGAGCTTAAGATATCAGATGTTAACAAAGAAACTCCTGTTGGTACTACTTTAGCGTTGTTAGAGCGTAGTTTAAAGGTTATGTCAGCGGTTCAAGCTCGTATTCACACTGCTATGAAGTCTGAATTTCAATTATTAGCAGGAATTATTGCTAAATTTGCCCCAGAGAAGTATGAATACTTACCAAAAAGCACCTCAAGAGACATAATAGCTACGAGAGCTGATTATGACAATGTAGAAGTTATACCTGTATCTGATCCTAATTCCTCCACCATGTCACAGAGAGTTGTTCAATATCAGGCAGTTTTACAGTTAGCTTCTTCAGCCCCTCAACTATATGATATGGCACAACTTCACAGACAAATGTTGGAAACTTTAGGAGTACGAACAGTTGAAAAGATACTTCCTATGGAGGAGGATCAGAAACCTCTTGATCCTGTAAGTGAGAATATGAATTTACTACAATTAAAACCCGTCAAAGCGTTTATATATCAAGATCATGAAGCCCACATAAAGGTTCATATGAACGCTATGAATGATCCATTATTAAGGCAAATGGTAGGGCAAAATCCTAATGCACAAATGATTATGGCTAATTTACAGGCTCATATAGCTGAACATTTAGCGTTTGCATATAGGCAGAAGATGGAAGGTGCTATGGGTATTGATTTACCACCACCTAGTGAGGAGTTACCAGAACAGACTGAACTTGAGTTATCGAAAGTTGCTGCTAGAGCTTCTGATATAGTTCTTGGTCAAAGTAAACAACAAATTGCTGCACAACAAGCTCAACAGGCTCAACAAGATCCAGTTGTCCAAATGCAACAAGCTGAATTACAAATTAAACAAGCTGAATTACAAATTAAACAAGCTGAGTTACAACGTAAATCAACTAAGGATCTTATGGATTCTGCTGGTAAAGCGGATCAAATTAAAGTTGAAGAGCAAAGAATTAGCACTCAAGCTCAGATAGATGGAGCTAGAATCGGTGTAGATGCCGCGAAAGCCAAAGATCAAATGGCTGCTGACCAACAACTTGAGGGGTTGAAAATAGGTATTGATATAGCTAAAGAGGTAGCAGTGCAGGAGCAGCAGCAAAAGCAAGAGCCTCAAGAGCCCCAAGAGCCGCAACAACAGATAGATAAAAAGGATATAGATGAAACCTAAGTCTTTTGAAGAAGCTATTGTAGAAAAAATTAGAGAACACATGAATAATTACGCTGATGGTCTGTCGACCGGAAGTGCACAAAATTTCCCTGACTACCGGTTTCAAGTCGGGGTTATTCAAGGATTAGCTATGGCAGAAAGAGAGATCCTTGATTTAATTGAAACTGCGAGAAAATTAGAGGATTCCTAATGAGTGCAAGAATTGGTGCTGTAGACAAAGATAAAACAGCTAAGTTAGTAGAGGATATCGGTGAGGTAAAAATGCCTCGACCATCAGGATACAAGATACTTATAACTTTACCTAAAATAGAAGAAACTGTGGGTGAGGCTAAAATAATTTTAGCGGATGCTACAAAACGAGCAGAAGAAATAGCTTCTTGTCTTGGGTTTGTTTTGAAGCTAGGTCCCATGGCGTATACTGATGAACATAAATTTCCTACTGGACCTTGGTGTAAAGAGGGAGATTTTGTAATAATGCGTAATTATTCTGGTACTAGATTTAAGATATTAGATGAAGAATTTAGATTAATTAATGACGATCAAGTAGAAGCAGTTGTTGACGACCCTCGTGGATATACCCGTGCGTAAGGAGATTTAAATGGCAAACCAAGATAATGAAGTTGTAGTAGACAGTGTAGATGAAAAAGTTGAGGAAACTGAACAAGCTCCAGTTACTCAAGAAACAAAATCTAAAGCTGAAACAAAAGAAGAAAAACTTGAAATTGAAGTTGTAGATGATACTCCTGCGGAGGATCGTGGACGAAAGCCAATGAAAACTCCTCCTAAAGATCCCTCTAAAGATGAAGTTCAAGAATATAACGCAAAAGTTCAAAAAAGAGTAGATGAGCTAAAACGTGCTTGGCATGATGAACGTAGAGAGAAAGAAAAAGCGGGGCGTGAACAAGCAGAAGCTCTAGCTTACGCTAAACAAGTCTTAGAAGAAAATAATAAATTAAAGAAGCAATTAAGCGAAGGTGAAAAAGCCTTAATGGATCATGCTAAGAAAAAAGCAGAAACATCTGTTGAGATAGCTAAACGCAACCTTCAATCTGCTCAAGAAGCTGGAGATGCAAGTAAAATTTCTGAGGCTATGACTGATTTAACTCAACAGTCTGTAGAATTAGAAAACTGGAAAAGATACACTCCACAGCATGATGGTGTACCAGAAGATAAAAACCCTTTACAAGAATCTAAAAAAGATGTACCTTTAGATCAATCTGTTCAACAGCCAGCTCCACCACCAGATGAAAAAGCGTTATCCTGGTATAACAAAAACACTTGGTTTGGGGTTGATGATGAATTAACATCATTTGCTTATGGACTGCACTCTAAATTAGTAAAACAAGGGGTAGATCCCCGCACAGATGATTATTACGAGAAGATAGACACTCGGCTAAGAGAAGTTTTCCCTGAGAAGTTTGATGCTGTTGAAGTTAATGATGAAGCAGATACAACTTCTAAAGAAAACAATCCCCAACAAGATATGGTGGTAGCACCAGCGACTCGAACAACACCTAGAAAAAAGATTACCTTGACTAGATCTCAAGTTAATATTGCTAAAAGGTTAGGTGTTCCATTAGAAGTTTATGCTAAACAAGTTGCATTACAGGAGAAAAGAAACAATGGCTAATCGTACTAATCGTGTTGACCGAGAACTCGAGTCTAGAGAAAAAAAATCTAGAAATATGACGTATGTTCCTCCACAACAATTACCAACCCCTAAACCTATTGACGGGTATACCTTTAGATGGGTTAGAACTGCATTAAATGGACAAGAAGATGTTCGCAATGTTTCGGTTCGTCGTAGAGAAGGTTGGGAACCTTGTAAAGCAGAGGATCATCCGGAGTTGGCTCTGTCTTTAGATATGTCATCTAAGCAGTCCGGAAATGTTGAAATTGGTGGTTTAATGTTATGTAAAGTTCCAACGGAACTAGCAGAGAGCCGTCAAGCGTATTACGAAGAAAAAGCAAATCAACAGCTAAGTGCTGTTGAGAATAATTTTATGCGTGAGAATGATCCTAGGATGCCTTTATATTCAGATAGAAAGACAACTACGACATTCGGTAAAAGTAATTAACTTTTTAGGAGAGAAAAATGGCAGCTACTGCTTCCCCTTTTGGGTTAAAACCTACCAATATGATTGGTGGTGCACCCTACAATGGCGGTGCTATTAGACAGTATCATGTAAAAGCTAATAACTCCGCTGCAATTTTTAATGGTGATTTAGTTGTACTAAGTTCTGCTGGACTACCATCCGCTGTATCTTCTACACCTAGTGCTAACGAACTTGCAGCCACATCTGTAAATGGCACAGCAGGAATGGTAGGAGTTATGGTTGGTGCTAAATACGTTGATGATAATGGCGTTCAGCAATTTAGACAGTTTCTTCCAGCTAATGCTACAACTGCTGGGTTCACAAATATCAAAATTATGGTTAATGATGATCCAAGACAGTTGTATAAGATTCAAGGTAATGCTGCGTTAGGCACATTCAACAGTGGAACAGATGGATCTGGTTTTGCTGGTGCGGTTGGTAAGAACTGTTCGTTAGATTTTAGTACATCTGGCAGCACATCTACAGGTAATTCAGGCGTAAGTCTTAAAATTGATACTAATGGTGGTACTTTAGCGGCAACTGAAACTCTTGCAATGAGAGTTATTGATGTTGTTGAAGGCACTGAGACTGACAATTTTCCTGAGTTTATTGTTAAATTTAATGTTGGCGTACATTCGTATGACAACTCACTTGGCATATAAGGAGAATTTTAAATGGCTATTTCAAGAGCACAACTACTTAAAGAACTTCTCCCTGGCTTAAATGCCCTGTTTGGTTTAGAGTATGCCAAGTATGGCGAAGAGCATAAGGAGATTTACGAAGCAGAAACTTCTGAGCGTTCTTTTGAAGAAGAAACTAAATTATCAGGCTTTGGTGCAGCTCCAGTGAAAACTGAAGGTGCTGCTGTAGAGTATGATAACGCTCAAGAGGCTTTCACTGCTAGATATACCCATGAAACTATCGCTATGGGTTTTGCAGTAACAGAAGAAGCTATGGAAGATAATTTATACGATAGTCTTTCTTCCCGTTACACAAAAGCACTAGCTCGTGCTATGGCGTATACAAAACAGGTTAAAGCTGCTTCAGTTCTTAACAATGGTTTCAACTCTAGTTTTGCTGGTGGTGACGGAGTAGAATTATTTTCTACAGCTCACCCGTTAGTAAGTGGAGGGACAAACTCTAATGAACCTGCTACTGGTTCGGATTTAAATGAAACTTCTTTAGAGGCTGCTGTTATTCAAATCGCTGCTTGGACTGATGAGCGTGGTTTATTAATAGCTGCTCAACCAAGAAAGCTGATTATTCCACCAGCATTAATGTTTGTAGCAACTCGTTTGTTAGAAACAGATGGAAGAGTTGGCACTGCTGATAACGATCTTAATGCATTACGTACTAATGGTTCTATACCAGAAGGTTATGCAGTAAATCATTATCTAACAGATAATAACGCTTGGTTTTTAACAACAGATGTACCTAATGGTTTAAAACACTTTGTTCGTACTCCAATGACACAATCTATGGATGGTGATTTTGATACGGGTAATGTTCGTTATAAAGCCAGAGAAAGATATTCCTTTGGATTCTCTGATCCTCTAGGAATGTTTGGCTCACCTGGTTCATCTTAATAGAAGGGGGCGTAAGCCCCCAACTATTTTCTAGGGTTAAAATTATATCAACTGACCTAGCAGACTTATTAGAGATGATATAATAATGTGCTAATACACAAGGAGGATTAAAATGGGTACTACTACCTTTTCCGGTCCAATAAAAACAGGACCAATCAAAGAAACTACAGGCACTAATGTAGGTACAGACGTACAAAACACAGGTTTTGTGATAATGGCTCAACAAGCCAGAGTTGATATTGTTGGTGCTACTGCCACAACAACTATAGCTACTTTACCTCCAGGTGCTCAAGTAACTAATGTGAATTTAAATGTTTTTGAGGCGGCTAATGCTTCCGCTACAGCTACTTTGACTATTGGACTTTCTACAGGTGATGGAACTTTCCTAGCAAGCACAGTGGTAACATCTATCACTAATGTTAGAAGTTCAGCTATGGGTACAGCTTCAATAAACGTTGGTATTAGTGGGGTGCAAGTTTTTGCTACATTTTTCCCAACTTCTCCAGCTAACGTAGGAGTTTTAGGTGATGCTGTGACAACTGTTGAATATCTACAACCTGTGTCAGCCGGTGGTTTCTACACTATTTAATAAGGGGTAAACCATGTACCATTATGGCGGGGATGTTAAAGCAGCTTCTAATTCCGATAATCTTAGTTCAGCAGGTACAGCACAGCTTGTACCCGTAGGGCAAAGAACCCGATTAAGAAGTGTTTTACTTGGGGGACCAACTGGTCAGGTAACTTTTTTAAATGGTTCAGCAGGCGGTTCTGACTCTATATTTAGTATAGTAACTAGAACAGATGGGCTATCAGGACCATTTCAGTTACCAATACCCGGTCACGGAGTGTTATTTGATAATGGAATATCAGTTTTATTAACAAGTGCGGATGCAACTTATAAAGATGGAACAATAGCTATTTTTTACGAGGGGTAAAATGGAAATAGTTAATCTTCCTCTTGCTGTATCTTTTGGTGGTGGTAATAAATTTTACAGTGATGACGTAGATAAACCCTCTCGTTTCCATGGGTTATTTTTTGAGGTATCAGCGAGAACTAATAATCTTGCAGTTGCTTTAGTAACAAATGATTTTGCAAGAACGTTTGAGAGTTTCTCCGTGTCTGACACAATTTGGTATTCAAGTTTGTCTCGTACTCCTACACAAATAGAACATAATACAAACCCTATAGTTATAACTTTTGATTTTCCTATTTTTTCATCTAATGGAGTCACTCTTATTTTTTTCAAGGCGAAATCTCATCTAGTATTGCCTAATTCAGTTAATATTTTTGTAGAAAGATAATGGCTAAATCTAAAGGAATGGGTATCAAGACTTCTGTAAAGTCTGGCAATTTTCGCCCGACTAAACAGGGTGCTGGTATGACTAAAAAAGGTGTGGCTGCTTATCGTAGAGCTAATCCCGGTTCTAAACTAAAAACAGCCGTCACAGGTAAAGTTAAAAAAGGCTCTAAAGATGCAAAAAGACGTAAATCTTTTTGTGCTAGGTCAGCAGGGCAAATGAAAAAGTTTCCAAAAGCTGCTAAAAACCCAAATAGTCGTTTACGACAGGCTAGGAGAAGATGGAAGTGTTAAATATTAATATAGGAGATTTACATAATGGCTAAGAATAGGACTGGTTCAACTCAAAGTCAACGTAATATTAAAGAACGTATTGAAAACGTACAAAAAGGAGATATTACTGATCCTGACTTTCATATAAAATCAATGGAAGCAATGACAACAAAAAAAGATAAGGAGCGTAAGCGTACCGAGGGTGTCAAAGGTAAAGAGGGTACTCAAAGTGGAGTAGCTAAAAAAGATAAGAAAAAAGGTGGTGGGTATGTAGAATCTAAAGGTGGTTCTGTAAAAACTGCTGCAAATAAAAGTAAAAAATCTTCTGCATCTAAAAGAGCAGATGGCATAGTTATGAAAGGTAGAACTAAGGGAAGGTTTGTTTAGTGGCGTATTTGATAAGTAATATCCCTTACACAAAAGTATGGATTAGAAAAGAGTTTACACATGGACATCAAAAATACCACGGGGAGTTTATACACGGATTGGCAGTGGCTGTCACGACAATGCCAGACAGATGCCTTAGTTTCCAAATCATCTTCACAGGTTGTGAAGCAGACGGAAAACCTAACCCGCACGGAGGGGCAATGTGGGCAAGGATGCCCATCACTGCATTGGTTGGAGACATACCGGGGGACGAATTTCCAGAACGGATGGAAACCCACCTCGCACAACCATGGGACTGTCCGTCACACACGCACTCAATCATATCCCTTGATAGATGTAAACCAAGCCCCTGGCTTGCAAAAATCGCAGGGGAGTTCCACACAGCTAGATATCTCTTCACTGTGGACTTCACCGAAAGCGAAATCGCAGACTGTCCAGCCCAACACAAGCAGAGTCATGTTATGGTGCTAACAGACGGACAATGGAAAGGTAATATGGTCGCTCTCCCTAACAACAGAGTGCGAGTTACCTCTCCCGCTCTTTGGGTCACGGGTGAAGGTGCTCCTGATTTCAAACCTTCTCAGTTTACACATTGTGCGGAGCAAGACGATTCCTATATGGACCCAGAAACTACTTTTAATAATTTATATCATGACAATAGCGAGGACTCAAATGAAAAAGCAGTTAATCGGAAATCAAAGTTCAATAGATCTAAACAAAAACAAAAAAATTGACAAGGAGGATTTAAAAATGCTTCGTGGTAATAAAATGTCAAAAGGAGGTACTGTAATGAAATCTAAAGGTGGAACTGTAAAAATGTCTAAAGGTGGTGCAGTAAAGATGTCTAAAGGTGGTGC
>CEQB01013828.1_pt1 | contig 17520 bp, 23 predicted proteins | sample 530581 | NCBI WGS metagenome assembly CEQB01 (sample SAMEA2620588, study PRJEB7988) | marine metagenome | biome: marine biome (ENVO:00000447); feature: deep chlorophyll maximum layer (ENVO:xxxxxxxx); material: "saline water (ENVO:00002010), including plankton (ENVO:xxxxxxxx)" | depth 75 m
ACGACTAAGATCTTGTAATCGCCTCGCCAGGTCTAAATCTCGTTTTAACTCTCCAGGGTCTTCCCATCGGTAGACAATGAAGAGAACAAACACGACTAAAGTAATTGGTATAAGTAGCTCTAAGATCATTTTTTTAGCTCCTCTTTAAGTTTATTTTTATAACATTCATATTCTTGGTCGTAAAATTCCTGCATTCTATTAGTAGCTAATATTGATAAAAATTTGATGTTAGCCTTAGAGATGCAATACAGTATTTCAGGGTGCTTGGCTTTTAATTTATCTAATAGAATAATCATATCCTTATACAATTTTCCTTCTGGATTTATTTTATCAATTTTTTTAAAGCTATTTTTCAAGGCTTGAACGTCCCGCCTCATATTAAAATTCGTTACATTATCCATCGTATAACCTCCTTAGGTCGTTTATTGTTTCACTATTAAAACAACATCGGAAACACTCCTAAGAGTGTCCCCTATGTCGGTTTAATCTTCTTGAATATCTTTAATATCTAGTATGTAATTAATAGCCTTAGACGCTCTCGATCCCGCCCAGTACAGCATTTTAGGATCATTCTTAAAAGACTTTAACCAGCCTCTAAGATACTCGATTCTATTAGTTTGAACGATAGGAATATCTATATTATGTATAGCGGAAAATAAACCAGCACCCATCTCGGCGACTAGTTCCTCCCTGGAATAATCCTTAGAGCCGAACCGCCTGACCTTATCGCTGGATTGTCTCTTAAGCCTCTTTTCGTGACCTGTTGCATGCACACATTCATGTGCTAAGGTTGACACATATTCGTGGTCATTCTTAAAAGATGTCCTTAGAGGCATTTTAATAGTATCTAGGCTAGGAATATAACAAGCTATATCCTTATCATGGTGTGCGAGTTTTATATCGTCCCTATCCATAAAGTCTAACAACGACTGGTCAGCCTCTAGCCAATTATCCTCATCGTTCAATACTTCATTTTTAACAGGTTGAAGTTTTTCAAGTTTATCTTTAGGTATATCACATTGTGAGACGTTAAAGACTGGGTGTCTTCTCATCATAAAAAAAGTATCTTCATTTGTACTATCATCTTTTACATTAGTTTTACTAGTCTTCTTAAACATTTTATAAAAGTAAATCGTAGCACAGGATTTTTCGCCAGCTCTTACAGATCCGCCAAGATCCTTAGCTTGTTTAAAAGTCAAATAATGGGGATTGTCATACGGTTGCATTCCTAAGATAAACGTATTAATGCCTTTATAAGGCTTTTTCGTTATAGCATTCTTAGGTGCGTTGTTAATGCCCTTCCAAGGCTTTTCCCAAGCTGTAGGTCTACCTGTTTCTATGGCTTGTTCTACATCTTTTACCATAGTCTCAAGAATTTGATTGTGAAGGTCGTTAGCTGTTACTTTTTTATATTGTTTCTTACTGGTCATTGTAAGATCCTCCTATTAGTCTATTGTTTTTTAGTATCCTAACCATCCAAGCAACACGCCAGGAGTAGTGCAAGTTGTATTGTTATCCTTGCAGTATTGTAGAAAGTCGCTCCAAGTGTCTGGTATATCATGTTGATTAAAAAAATGGAGTGCTTCTCTCTCTGTGGGTTCGTATTCGTCCGCCTCGATTATACAATTACAAACACGGTTAAGATTGTTTACTTTGATCATTTTAAGATCCTCCTTTAGTCTTAGCTAAAGAACTATTCTTTAACTGTTATAAGTGTAGTCTATCGGTTTCTTATTGGTCAACCTTTAATATTAAACAATTAAAAAAAAAATACAAACGGTATAAAAAAGAGAAACAAATAAAAACAAATTAAAAGGACTGGACACCATAAAAATATTACATCGGTTGACTCAAGGTCTACCGAAAAGAAAACAATTAATAGTATTTATTTGTGCTGATTGACTGCCTTGTTGACTATCATCGACCCAGTACCACCCTGGAAAAACTTACAGACTACACGATCGACAGCACCCCAACGGGGTAATCGCGACTATGACAACGTATATAACCCTAACGAATTTTTTTGTCAAATTATTTCCTAGACCTATTGTATTTCTTAGAGACTTTCCTCAAGTTCCCCTTTGAGTTATTCATAGGGTTCCCATCTTTATGGTCTACATCAAGTCCATCCCCTTTGCGACCGTTGGCTAATCTTCTGGCTTTGTTTCGGGAGGCTCTACGTTTGATCTGAAGTTTAGTCCCGTGGTACTGATCGTATTCTCTGCGGTAATTTCTTTTAGTCATTTTAAGATCCTAGAAGACCATTCTTCAAACTTCTCAGGGTTATCTCGAACGACCATAGTAAGTGCTTGCTCAAGTGTACAGATAGTTGATTCTTCTAGTTCCAACCCATAGTTCGCATCAATGCACTCTAGGACTTCATGGAGTAGAGTCATGGCTCTGGCTTGGTTATTGAGCTTATAGTTTATTTTAATCACAGGCTCAGGGAAATGGTGGTATTCACCGAAAGTAGATTCTTCTAGTTCTTTACTGAGTACAGGAACATTAAGTGTACCTATTTTCAACATAATTGGTTTCTCCCCTGGAATAAACTCCCAATTCATTTCTTTTTCTTTTTCTTAGGTTTTTTCTTAATCTGTAACTTAGAGTAATACATAAGGTTCTCCTTTAGTTATCTTTAGGTATAAGTACCTATAGTTGTTATATTTATAAATAATAAACACTAGGGTTTGACCTATAGTCCTACCTATAGTTGTACCTAATTAATCTTTCGTCTTCTCAAGCATGTCTACGATGTACTCTGTGACCTCTTCAGTAGACATTTTGTCTAACAAAAATTCTTCCCAAGCGTCAATAAACGAAAAGACAGCATCTTTTAGAATTTTGTGTTTATCCATGAGTTACCCTTTGATTTTCTTCCTAAAGCAGAATCCATAAATTTTTGTAGTCCTTTGGTCAATCTATCGTTATGAGCGTCTTTAATCGCATCGTCTACATTCCTAGCCATTTGTTCTACCCAATAGTTCACCGCTATAGCCAATACGTCTAACCTATCGTCATGGGCTAAAGCTCCTCGTTCTTTGGTTATTCGTGTCATTTGATAAAACAATTGGTATCTCAGGGCTTTTTCTGGTGTGTAATGCTTGGTGGACTCATAGTCATTCTTAATGACTGCTTCGTCTACAATCAGCTTATGACTATTCATCACAGGCTCTAGGGTATCTACAATGCGTTTTTCTTTCTGTTTTGAGTGTCTTACCTCAGAGATGGTGACTCTATGTATCTTATTCATTACAGGAGTCAACAATTGGTTAAACATGCCGTCACCGAAGTTAGACTCAATGATGACCTCATTGACCTTGTGGTCTTTCGCAATCATAGACAACGACTTGAGGACATCCTCGGAGTACCCTCCTTGAATACCTCCGCATTCGGCTACGAACAACTGAGAGTTCAACATCTTGACCACCGCATAGGCAGTCTCATCAGCTCCTCTACCCGCAGGGTCTATGGCGAGGACTGAGCCTTGATATGGAGCAAGTTCTCCATGAGTACCCATAGGCATAAAGAAACGATCTCCCGCCATGCCAACGCAAGGTAAATCCTTGTAGGCATACTCTGGAGTACCCGCCCACACTACCTTCTCAGGTGCATTCTCTTTGTCCAACCTCATCACAATAAGATCCGACAGTTTCAATGGGTATCTATGGGCATCACTAAGGGCTGTGTCTAGCATGAACTGCAAGGAAAACCCAGATCGTCCATAGGAAGCCTCACGCTCCATGAGATCGAAGTTATTGAATCTTAGTGGATCTGTGGGTGTTCCTGCCTCGGACTCGTTAGACGCAATCGTAGGGGCTAATTTAGACCCATAGCCTACCTTCTGTTTTTCAGTAGGTATTCGAGCAGTCCATATCCTTACGTCATACCCTCTGGTGGGTAGGTTGTTGTAGATGGATTGTTCTGTTTGAGGAGTGCCAAGATAAATAATATTACCTTCGGGTTTAATCACAGCGTCAAACTCTTGGATTTGCTGTGACAGTTTGTCTCGCATCATTTGAGTAGCTGAGTTGTTCAGGGACTCAACGTCATCGGCAACAATAATGTCAGCACGACTTCCTGTGATCTGTGAGGTAATACCTTTGGAAGTAACCGAAGGAGCGTGACTGGCGGGAGCAGGTCCAACATCAAATGCCAACTTAGAGTTTCTTTGGTTTTCTCCTGGTTTAAGGTGAGCCAATATGGGCATCTCATCGATCAACCGCAGGGTAAACGTACTGAAGTCATCGGCTCGTTGTTTAGACGCTGAGATGACCAAGATATTCTTAGCGGGATCTAAAAGTAGTTGATGGCACACATAAGCAGAAGTAATCCAAGATTTACCCACACCCCGAAACGCCTGTATGCAACGCCTCTTTGGACCATCTTGAATGTATTCAGCAATGTCATACTGGATAGGAGTAGGATCAGGGAGTCCGAGCTGTTCCCAAGTAAGATATAAAAAGTTTCTAAAATCATTTAGTCTTTCATCCATACTACCACTTTACCTTATTAGCCCAGTAAGCAGCAGACATTTTTCCTTTAGCTATGTTTTTAGCGTGACGAGCTTTAAACGACTTGGCTCGTTTTGTCATGGTTCGGTCGCCAGTTTTACCCTGTTGTCCAAACCGAATGATCTTAAGTTTATGTCCTTCTTGGGCTAGAACAATATGGGATTTCTTAGGGTGCTTTGGAGTACGCTTGGCTTTGTTGACACCTTTTAGCCCATACCTTTTGATCATTAATTTTTTTCTATTAGCGTGTGGCATTTTATTTCTTCTTCTTAATTAACAAATCCTTGTCAGCTTTTCTAGCTCCACCTTTACCAGTTACAAAACTTTTGACACGACCCATAGCCCATTGATGAGCAGAGACCTTTGGTCTTGAACCTGAAGAGTAATACGCTCCAAGACCTCGTTTGTATACTTTGTCTAGTTTTTCTTTAGAGAATCTACTAGCTCCTGGTATAGATTTGTATTTAGACATTATCCTTTACTCCTTTGAATACTTATACGATCCATCATAGCTTTGGTTAACTTACCTTCTCGGTACAGCCTTGCTGTTCTTTTTATTTCTGCTTCTCTAGCCTTAGGGTTTTTAGCTCCTTGTACATACTTTTTAGGAACTCCACCTTTAGTCTTGGCTACTTTTTTAAACTTACGTTTCATTTACCTACCTCTTTCATAGCTTCTTTATGAGCTTGTGTAAAAGATTTACCCTTAATCATAAGTTTACGCATAAGAGCCATATGCTTAACGCTATGGTGCTTTTTATGCTTTTTCATAGTAGATTCTTGACGTTTACTTAGCTTTGCCATCTTGTTTTCCCTTCCACACTTTAGTAGACATTAAATACTCTTGAACTAAAGGGTCTTTTGACAATTTTGCCCGTAGTTTTCTAACGGCTCGTTGGTAATATTCGTGAGCGTTTCCTGCTGATATAACTTTGTCAGTACCTTCTCGTTTAGCTAATTGTTCAGCCACCGTCTGCCAAGAAGGTAATGAAGTATCTCTTTCTGGATACACATCTTCTTTTTCAAACTTTAAAGTCACGTTAATCCTTTCGTCTGTCTTCAGGATCTAGTTTACCAGTACGCTCCCAATCAGGTGGAAGGTCGTTCATTAATCTCATAAGTAATTCTAGTCGAACAATTGAATTATCTAAAGCACGACAACGATCAATCAGTTTTACAATCATGGCATTGTTTTGGTCTAGCTTCGAGACAAGACTCGATTTTAGCCAGGAGATCATACACCATACGACAACACCTGCACCTATCGCAGCAGCAATGGGAAAACCTACATCCTTGATGAGTGTCGTCACTTCTTCCATACTCTGCATCTTGTGTCATCCTGCTTCCTCTATCTGTTCTTTAGCTTCAAACGGAAGAACCTTCGCAAGGTTCAATAAGGGTTCACTTTGGTTTACATTAGCATCAATACCATTGTCTCTTAGAAACTGACGAGCTACGCTCAGATCACCTGAAGAAGCCTCACCACTTTGTATCTTTTCTAAAAGCAATTCGGTAAGCACCGTATGTAAAGACGATAGTTTTTCTTTGTCCATTGTTATCTCCGTTCATCAAATACATTAAGTCCTTGCTGTAAATCCGCAGGGTTTTTTACCGAAGCAGACAGCAAAGTAGTCGATAAAGTCTGTTTAGCTACGCAATGACAAGATGTAGGTGGACCGTTTTTGTATGTATGACTAGCTGTTGAAATTGTAATGTTGTATTTATGAGCAACGTATCCTTCACTAATTTCTCTTTCAAAAGTTATTGGTTGTTCAGAGGCTCCACCACCAGCAGCAACACCGTGATAAACAAACAGCTCTGATATAAGCCCATCAAAAGGACGAGTTCTACCACTACCTGAAGCATTGCCTTCAATACCTATACCAAATTGTCTATTAGTAGTGCTTTTTCGTAAATCAGCAACACCTGTATCAGATGTGCCTGAGTCTCCATTTAAAAATGCTGTTAATGTTTCTGCGGAATCATCAAATTGCAAATGAATAAAAGCAGCAGATGTAGAAGTAGATCCAAAATCTAAGTTACCTGAAGTATCTACAGGAATCCTAAAATCACTTGTTCGACCCATAATACTTAAACTATTTGCAAAAGCATGTTCGGCTATTAGTGTTTGGTTCTTAGATACGTCATCTCTTTGAAATACAATTGTTAACTGCAAGTCGTGGTCATCTGCTTCCAGAATGTCTGCATCAGTAGCTGACCATAAACCAGCCCCATTTGTAGTATCAACAGGAGTAAAATCCCAAGCAGGAATATTATTAATAGAACGTCCTGTTTGAGGTTTTGTATCAGGAGACGAAGCTACTTGATCAATATCATTACCAGACCCACTTTCATCGTACAAAGCGATAATATCTGTACCTGAAACTGTTCGTTGACCGTTTCCTCTAATCCAACATTTTAAATTATTGGCACTACTACTTGGATTCCATAGGGGCATAATTACTCTCCTAAATAAGCACGAATCGAGCCATTAGCAGTTTGACTAACTTTCATAAAAGGAAACAAAGTTACAACCGCAGAAGCAGCATCGGTTCCGTCAGATTGCAATGAACTAAATGTATGAACAGTTACATATGAATCTGTTTCACCATCCATTGAACCTTTTAAGGTTACATTTGTTTCTTGTGCATTTGTGTTTTGACAATGAAAAATACCTGTTCGGACATTGTTCACAAAATTTATTTGCAGAACCGCCGAATCATTAGTGTCTGCAATAGGAAATGTCCCATCAGTTTCCGTAAACTTATTTATAATCATTTTAATTCTCCAACTTTAAAAATTTAACTAAAAGAGATACGGCAGCCCCGACCATCGCAGCAGCACCAAGTACCCAACTTTTACTTTGTTCTAGGGAACGTATACGTTTTTCTTGCCTAGACAACTCTTCATCTATAAGTGATTGACGAGTTATCAAAGCATCGACTTTACCCTCTAGTCTACCTAGAGCTACTAATATCTCTTCATTCATTAGGTGCTTCCTACTCTTAAATACTGGAAGTATGTTTTGTTTAAATTAGTATCGCCTACTATGGTAGCAGCACCGTTGGTGTCATATCTAAATCTAGCAACTATAGCACTAACATCCGTAACGTCCATTACGACTGAAGCATGAAGCATCATTTTAGGAGCATCCGTATGTACAGACCCAAAAGTATCTGCTATTTGTGTATAGGTAGCTGAACCACCTGAGTTATCAAAGTTACTACTTTGTAATATACTTAGACCTAAACTAGTAACATCAGCACTAGCTCTTGCAATATTAGAAGTACAACTTACTAAGTATATTCCTGTTTGTGGAAAGATCATTTCTCCACCGTCTCTACCTCCAGTAAACCTAGAAGAAATAACGGTGTTACTTAAAGGTGAACCTGCGTTTGTTATAGTTCTATTACCCGCCGTCCCAGTAGTATCTTGTGTAAGCGTTATAACATTACTTGATCCACTTGCAGTAATTTTACCTGCGTGTCCAGCACTAACAGTATTAATACATGTTTTTAACGCTTGAGCAACGTCTGTATTGCTACCTGCTACACTAAACTCTCGGCTACCTACAGTAGTAGTATCAGCATGTCCTGTGTATACTTTTCCAGTTCCATCGGCAGACGTAATAAGAATAGTGTCACCTGCGTTTGGACCAGGATCGTTTACGGTTATAGTTGCCGTAGCAGCCGAAGCAGCAGACATAGTTCCAACACCTTTAAATCCATATCCTCCGACTTCCTCTAAATTGCTTGCAATAAAAGTTTGCCCAGAAGTTGTAGTTATATCTGAGGTTATTCTGAACTGTCTAAAAAGAGTAGGACTTTCAAGAAAACTTGAGGACTCTGTTGCAGCAGCGTGTCCTGCTAAAGCTATCTTGTCAATTTGTACATTGGTTGGCATTGGTTACTCCTTTATTCTTCTTCTGTATCACTAGCCATGTAATTAAGATGTATAACCCACTCTTCTGCTGTTCTAAAGCATGAAGATCCTTCACTCAAAGCTGTTAGTCCAGTCCCATCAATAACTCCGAAATGCAATTTTTTAGAATTTCCTTCAGTATGTGCTGATATTGGGCAATCTAAACTTGCTCTTCCTCCCCCAGAACTTCCTTTACGATCTATACTAGCAGTAGACCAATATGCAAGTCCATTTTTATTAGTGAACGGTAAATTATTGATATGAACAGTATGACTTCCACTTGAATACCCTGAAGATATTTTTAAGTACCCAGTAATAGTAACTAAATTTCCTATGCGTGTATAAGCTAATGAGTTGTATGAGCTATCTAATGTAATTGCTTGACTGTTTCCTGTAGTAAATGTAGGTGTAAAAGTCCCTTCTATATAGTAATCAAGTCCTGTAGAAGGTGAGGAGGTTGTTCCAGTTGTGCTTCCGTTTGCAAAGTGAACACCATCTTTAGTTACACGCATTCGAGAAACAACAGTCGAACCAGAAGTTTCTTTATTTACTTCAAGACTTATAGTGCTTTGTGGAAGTTCATTGACTAAACGAAAGTTTGTGTTAGTACCACCTTTAGCTCTAATTTGTTTTTCATCTTGTCCATCTAGTGTGATTATAGCATTATCGCTGCTGTTTACTTCTAAAAGCGAAGCTGGAGACGTAGTACCAATACCAAGTTTACCATCTTGAGTTAAATTCATTTTTCGAGAGTTGTTCATAAAGAAACCTAATTCTTTAGTAGAACCCTCTACATCAATTCTAGGAGTGCCACCTGCACCTACACCTATTGATATTCCATCAGTATTAGATGTGTTAGTGTGTAAGGTTTTAGCGGCTCCACTACCTCCTTCAATCTGAAGTTTTTGAGTAGGAGCTGTAGTACCAATGCCGACATCGCCGTCAGTCTGGACTCGTATTCTTTCAGAACCATTAGTAAATACTCGTAAGTTTTCATCAGAGCTGTACAGTTGAGTAGCGTCTTTACCTGAATTTATAAACTCAATACCTACAGCATTACCGTCTCCTCCTTCAACTCGAATTAAAGAGTCTCCAGTTTCTTTAACCTCTAATGGTCTTTGTGGACTTGTAGTACCTACGCCCACTCGGTTATTCGTAGCGTCTACATGAAGAGTACCTTCATCAAACGTAATGTTACCCTCAACTGATCCTGAGAATACATTTCGAGCTAACCCTAAGTTTCTAACATGAACATCAGTAGTAGGTGCTGAAGCATTTAATAGTGTTAAAGTAAAGACACCATCAAGAGAAGTTATAGTGTAATCCGTAGTTGGTTTTTGTATGACTCCACCTACCTCAACAATGTACATCAAGTCATTGTCAGACAAAGGTGTCGGATCTGATAAGGTTGCTACTTGATCACTACCACTTGTGCTAAACGCTGTAGAAGCAAGAGTGTACGATTGAGGTGCTGTAGTTGCTCCGTACAAACTTAAATTGTCAACGTATTGTTTAGTAACAGCGTCTAGACTAGAAGTAGGATCTGATAAGTTTTTAATACGTTTATTCTGAGCATCCCATTGTTGATCGGTAGTATCAAAAGACAACGCATTGGTAGCCCCAGAGTCGTCTGCTTCTTGAGCAATATAAAGTAACCCTAAGACCGCATTGTCTAAGTCTGTTTCAGTTAATACCGAACCATCCGCAAAGTTAACTATTTGATCCTGAAAGTTAGCTTTTGTTTTTGGGGTTGTTCTTTGAATAATAACTACAGATCCACTAGGAGGAGCAGTATCAAACGTAGCAGTTCCAGAACCACTAGTCCCTGCAATAGTAACACCACTCGATTGAGTCACTCCGTCCACAGTCACGCTTAGGTGAGATGTAGACAAGAACTGAACGGTAATGTTAAAAATAGTTTGATCGGCAGTTGATGTATAACGGTTGTAACTAAATGGCATAATTAATCCTCAAGTAATCGTAGAAGTTGTTGATAAGACCGACCTCTACGCCTTTCTCTTTTAATTTGACCCAGGATACTATTTCTCTGAGCTACCTCAGGAAACTCTTTTAACATCTGCTCGAAAGCCTTTGCTCTATACTCGGACAGAATTTTTCTCCACTCATTAACACGAGGACTCTTATCAACATCCTCGATAGATTCGTAAGGTAAACGCTTGTAACCTCTAGATTTAATAAGCCTAGATAGCTCTTGACGCAGGGTCTTACGACCAATCTTTACCTCTCCATGAAGTTGCAACCAACGGTCATACGCTGACTGACCTTTAGAGGAAAAGTATTCTCTAAGTTCTACTCCATTCTTAAACGAACGAGGAGACGAGAAGCTGTGACCTATCTGTGCGAGTTCTCTTTTCAATGGGTCATCTGTTACTTCAGAGTAATCAAAGGGAGAGATAAAGTCTACGCTAGGGTGTAATCCTTTTCGTAGCACAGGCTCACCAAACATATTGCGTACTGGAGGAGCATCTTGAGAGAATCCTGGAATCCTAGCTCGAACAGTATCTATAAAGTTCTTAATGTCTTTTGTTTCAGAATCAAATGATCTGTTTATTTGTGTCGCAAAGTTAGGAATAAAAGAACCACCTACACTTCTTAAATACGCACTACCAAATCCTTCAGGATCAGACAAAGCGTTTGTAAGTTTCGTAACACCTGTTAAGTATGTTTTACTTGTAAGATTACGAGCCATAGCAACACTTAACGCAGAAATATAGTCTCCTGCGGTTTGTCGTATTTGTTCATCGCCTTCTAAGAAAATAGTACCAAGATCCGCAAGCATACCCATAGTCATAGCAGCAGGATCTAACCTTCGGTAAGACACATAAGCGTTGCCAATCTTGACTGAATAAGGTTGCCACCCTGCGTCTTCCATTGCTTTTCTTCTAGCTTTATCAGTTGGTCCACCACCTGTAATAGTTCCAGAAGACACGGCTGTTAGCCCTGCAACTGTAAATATAGATCCTGTAGCCAACCTTCCGATAGCATCGGCTCTAATTTCAGCATCCGCATGGTTTAATTCTTTTCCTAAATCACGCATAGCTTTTCTTTGGCTTGTACCTAATAAAGGAACACGATCAAAGAAGTGTTGAATAATGTTTGCAGGAGTTCTCATAAAAGGTAGAACTAAACGAGCAGCAGGGTTTCTATTTACAAAAGTAGATAAATCACTACTCATTCCTATAAATGCACCACGATCTTTTGTTAAAGGTTCTGTAAAGGTAACTTTTTGAGCAGTTCCTAATGCTTTTTCATTCATTAATGAATATTGTTTAAGTCGTGAATTTATGTACTCAGATTTTGTCATTGCTTTTTCAATTGGTTGTCCTGTTATAGGATCTACAAACTTTGTTCTATAACTAGCAGCTCGACCTTTAAATTCTTTTATGTTTCTGGCTTGTTGTGCTATTTGTTTTCTTGCTGTTTGATTTCCTTTTTTAACAAGTTTATCAAACCTTTGATCTACTAAATTATTTATAAGTTGTGGATTAGTGTGACCTTCTTTAACTACTTGTTCCATTAATTGATGTTTCATCATACTTCTATAGTTAACTTGTTTAAAAAACTCATCACCACCTAGCAATGCTCGTGAAGGTAAGTTAGCAATCGTTCCTAACCATTGAGCAGCTAAATTACCCATAGTTCCTTCTTTAAGTCCTTTGTTTACTAAATAATCAGTAATTTTTGATTTAGACCCTGAAGTTTCTACGGTGCGTAATAAAGGATCTAAAATAGCTTCGTTTTCTTCTACAGCTAATTTAGCTATTTTTAAAGAATCTTCTACTTCAGTAAATAAATATTTATATCTAGCAAGTTCCGAAGAGGCTTTACCCATATCTCCAGTAAACGCATACCCCAACGCTTTTTCAGCAGGAGACATTAAAGTAGTTAAAGCTGCTGACGTAAAGTTAACTACGTTAGTAATAGGACCAGAAAGAATAGAGTTCATCCAGTATTCAGTAATAGCTCCTAATCCAGTTGCAGTTTCTTTAGCACTTTTTGTAGCTTGCTTCCAGTTTTGTGATAACGCCATTCGCTGCATATCTGTTCTAACAGCCGACTCTCCTCCTGCGGAAGCAATCATTTCATCAAGTAATTTTGGATTATCTCTTAAAGATTGCGAAGTAATACCGTCTAATTGTTTCCCAACACCACCCGGTTTTAATTTAAGAGAGCGTAAACCTGAACCCCAAAGACCATTAACACCTTTTACTACTTCTGTTATTTGATTCACTTGATGTTTAGCTAAAAGAAATTCTCCTATTTGTTGTCGAGATATTTCAGTAGGATTTTTTACTACTTGTTTGGTAGTTTCTAAAAGTAGTTGCCCTCTTTCTTCTAATACATCTCTTAAAGCTCCTGTTAATCCAATTAATTCTTCTAAGTTTGCTTTGCCTTTTTTGCCTTCCGCTAATATAGCATTAAATTCTTCATCTGTTCCTATGTCAACGCCTGTACTATCAGAAATGTCTTCTCTAGTTTTTTTATTTTTTTGCTTTAAAACGTCATCTGTAAGACCTGTGCCTTTTTCAGTTGCTTCTTGTAATACTTTATTAGCTGCGGTAGCTATGCGTATAGCATCGCTGACTTGTGCATTAGAAGAAACATTTTTCCAATTTAAGGCTTTGTTCTTCATTTTTTTAATTCTTTCAACGCCTCCCTTTTTTTTTATTATTGTCCTAAAGTCTTTTAATTCATCTTCTAAAGTCCGTTCAACTTCAGGTTCATCTTTAGGTGTAGCATCAGGTTCATCTTTAGGCTTAACTTCTGGTTCATCTTTAGGTGTAGGAGATTCGTTTGTTACTTCTTCAAGCTTTTTTGCAGATTTATCGCTATTAAGAACTTTACCGTCAGGACCTACGCCTCCTGCTTTACGTCCTGCTTTAACACCTTTAGCTAATAAAAAGATTCCATCTAAAGCAAGTCCTAAACCAAGACCTTCAATAGCTGCTTTAAATCTACCTTCTATTTCTGTATCGTCTTCATCGGCTGCTAAGTATTCTGTCAAAGGGTTTGCTAAGTCAGGGAACTGTTCGTTTACTAAATTAGAAAGCCTAGCTTCATGTGCATCAAATACAGTAAAGTCTGCTACTGCTCCTGCTGCTGCATATTTAATAGCTTCAGATCCTCTAGTGATGGCTAATGCTGTCTTTTTTCTATTTTGATCGGTAGCTTTAGCTACTGCTTTCGCAACTTTACCAGTAGCTCCGCTTATTTTAGTAAACTTACCTGCTTTACTAATAAGACCAATTCCAGGAATAAACCCTGTAGCAAATTGAGTAATGCCTTCAACAGCACCACCAACCATAGTTTTAGATTCTCCAAAGTCTAACCCAATACCAAAATCGTCTGGAATATCGTAATCAAGCCCAAAGATATTTCCTATTTCAAAAGCACTTTGAACAGCACCAGCAACACCTCGTAAAGGAGCTAAACCTACATCTACAACAGAGTCAAAGAAAGAATTTTCTTCCTCTTCATTTACAGGCTGAAAAACTGTTTGTTGATCTTCGCCAATATTTTTATTTTCTTCTTCAAGAATTTCTCGGTAAGTAACCATTATCTGTACCTCATTAATAAATCACCTTGATGTTTAACTAAAAGTTTTATTCCTTCTTTTCCAATATACCTTTGTCTTATTTCACCAGGTAAAAACTCAAGAAGACCTTTAACATCTTCATCGCTTAAATCTTCAACATTACCTTTAAAATCAGGAAGCATAATTACAAACTTAGGGTCTTTAACTGCATCAGGAATTGGAAATCCTAAATCTGTTTTACCTTCTTGTAATTCTTTTTGAGTAAAACCTACAATTGCTTTTGCTTGTAAATATTCTTTTATTTCTCCTGGAGTAGGTTCAGGAAATAAATTTATATTAAAACCTGAAGTTTCCCTTGATCGTGGGTTTATAACTCGTTTTATTCTTATTAAAGCTAAATCGTATAAATCTTTTGTTTGTTTTTTATGTTCTAACTCTAATTTTCTTCTAACATCAGGATCTTTTGTGTTTTTAATTTCATTACGATCTCTATTATGTTCAAAGTATCTATTTCTAAAAGGAGATGTAAATAGTCCAAATAATGCACTTCTGTCTTGAGGCTCTAACTCAGGAGGAGTAGTAATCTCGTCTTCAGTTGGTGTGCGAGCTTTTTGGTACATCATAACACTTTCGTTTTCTGAAGAAACAAATCCACTTTGAGCTTGGCTAATTTCTTTAACTTTGTCTCTTGTGTAATTTCTTAATTTTTCAGAAACTATTTTAGATTGTTCTTCAGGTGGTAAATTTTTAGTTTTTTCATCTGACCGAACGGCATCTATAATTCTTTCTTTTTCTTGTTCTATTTCTTCTTCTATTTTAATAAAAATTTCAGTATTTGTCCCAGCGTCTATGTTTTCATCATCTTCTATAGAAGAACCTATTAACCTTTTTGCATCTCTAGAATTAAAGGTAAGATTAGATTCAATATTATCTCGAACTGCTTCATCTCCTGTTATTTTAAAAGCAAGGTCGGTTAATTGTATTGCCATTAGAGGAGTTATGTCTCCTTTTTCTTGAGCATCATCTATTATTAATTGAATAGCATCAAAACTAGAACGGTTGCGTATCATTGTTCTTACTTCTTGAACTACAAGAGGATTATTTTTACCACTAGTGTTGTTTGAATACCTAAGAATTTGAGTTGCAGTTAATTGTGCAGTTTCTAAAAGTTCATCTTCAGGAACTCCTGCTTCTCTTAAACGAGTCATAATATCTTCCATATTTTCGGGAGAATTAGGATTATAAAAAGATAACTCTTCTTTGTTTATTTGTTCATTTACAATTAGTGATTGTACTTTATTAGCGTTATCTGCTATTCTATTGTTTCTTGAAGTTCGTTCTCTTATTTCTTGGTTATACGCTTCATCATCTATTGCAGGTAAACTATCTTTAAGAGCTTGTATTTCAGAACGCCTCATGTTGTACACAGAGTCTTGTCCTGCTTTTAAATCATTTAAATCATCTAATAAAAGCAACGCTTCTTCTATTCGACCATCTCTTGCTAAATCTTGTGCTTTGTTTTGGTAGGCTTTGTAAATTAACTCTGCTCTATCGTCTGCTGAGATGTATCTACCTGTTTTATCGTTGTAATAAGTGTCTAATAATAAATTTATTTCATTAAGTCTTTCTTTTTTTAAGTTATCTCGAAAAACAGCTAATTTGTTTTTATCGGCAAGTACATCATCAGGAATAACCTTATCATCTATAGTATCCGTTATTTCATATACCCCACGACCTACACTTTGATTAGCTTGTGCATTAAGATTTGCTGAGTATTTTCTAGAGGCTTCGTACAGAAAGTTTTCTCTTACTTTATCTCTTACTGATTGCAACCCCTTTTTCTGAAAGTGATTTAAACCCTCAGACAACTCTTGGAATCTTTTAGCTTCATAGGCTGCTGCATCTTCACCTGAAGTAGGATCAGCAAGTCTTTCTATATTGGCATACAAATCGTTTTTATATTGTAAGTTACCAATCTCAACACCATTAAGTTCTGCAAAGACGATACGATCTAGTAACTGACCACCTATAGGAATACGACCTTCTTTTTGTTCCTTTTGATACGCTCCGTTTATAACAGCAAGTCTATCTTCAGGACTCATCTGAGCGTATTGATCTTTAAGTTCAATAGTTCTAGTTTCTTCTTCGGCTTTTACTTCTTTTTCTTGTACACCTTTGTAAGTGTTAATTAAACGGTTCATAGCACTTAGAACTTCGTTTGTCCCTGAGTCAGCAGGAAGTATTTGTTTCGTTCCTACATAAGGATCAAAAACCCTACGACTACTTTGTTCTAACTTTTTAACAGGATCAAAGTCAACTTGCTGTCTACTTAAATCCCCTTTAAAAAGATTCTGTATTGATTGTTTAGCCATGATTATCCCTTAAATTATACTGATGGACCAAAGTATCCCCAATCGTTTTTAGCTCCATAGTAAGCATTTGCAACATTAAGACCAAAAGCTAAAGGAGACGGTGAAGCCGTAGGTGTGGCTCGTCCTGCTTCAATGCGTCCTTCTCCAGTTGCTTTAGCTAACTGCATGTCGTACTCAATGTCTGCCTGAGTTACTTCTAAGTTATCTAAAACATTTAGTTCATACGCCATAATGGCTTTTTCATATTCTTGGTCTATAAGTTCTGCTGATTGTCCTGTGACACCTGATTCACCTGTAGTAACTGCATAAGAAGCCCTAGCTCTACGTCCTTGTCTGTTTATTTGTTCTATTTCTTGTGAGGCTAAAACACGATTACGAGCTTGTCTTTGTCTACTAAAAGCAACTCCTTTGGTATAAGCATCAAGAGATTGTTTAGCTATACGATCTTGAGTCGCTTGTTTAGCCCTGGCAACTCTTCTAGCGTCTCTAGTGCCTTGAATCAAACCAAAAGCTGAAGTCGCTGCTTGTATACCAAATTGCATATCCGCAGCATCGGAAGCAGCTTGCGAACTAAATCCATCTTGTCGTTCAAATACGCACATTAAATTATCCTCACAAACTCATAGAATAGACGTTTCTCGTACCCATATTCAGGGTGTTTATTAATAATAGAAAAACCTAGCCATTTAATCCAATTAATATGAACAGTATTCCTAGCATCAATATAGTTAAACAACATGTTGTAACCTGTAAAAGCATCTGCTAAAAAACCATGAGACGCTTTTAGAAAACTAAAGTTAGCTTTTGTAACTTCATCTGTACCTAGCATCCAGACACAACCAGTATTTTTATCTACTCGTACTACTCCATACATAGCAGCAGGTACATCATCAACTGTAACTGTCATAGGTCTTTCTGACACAGAATAACCATTTAACATAGCAGTCTTTGGGTCTAGATTAGTAACAGCTTGTACTTCTTGTTTATCAGCTTCCCTCATGTGAGCAGCTATGTAAAAACAATCAGGTATATAAGATGGTCTTGATGTAACTATCACGCATCTATACGCTGTGTTCTAGGGGAGAAGTTGATTTCAAATTCAGCAGACATAATGTTACTCGGTACAGGTTTGTCGTTTTTTATTATAATCGAAGTTT
>CEQB01007114.1_pt1 | contig 17519 bp, 17 predicted proteins | sample 530581 | NCBI WGS metagenome assembly CEQB01 (sample SAMEA2620588, study PRJEB7988) | marine metagenome | biome: marine biome (ENVO:00000447); feature: deep chlorophyll maximum layer (ENVO:xxxxxxxx); material: "saline water (ENVO:00002010), including plankton (ENVO:xxxxxxxx)" | depth 75 m
TTCTTCTGGAGTTTCTTCTGGTTTTCTTCTCCTTCTCTCTCCTACCTCTCTTTGTGGAGCGGTTAATAACCGTCGAGTCTCTTGTATTTCAAGTTCGTCTGCTGTAGCGGGAGCTCCTGCCTCTTTAAGTTTTTCTATAATTTCATCTGCAACCTGAGCCCTGTACCTTGCTTCATCGCCAGTGGGTCCTCCAAGCTTATCATATAAACCTCTTGCCCCTGTAGCACCAAAGCCAAATATTCCACCCAACAACATAGAGTGTCCTACACCAGCAGCTATCTCTTTTAGCGGAGTATCTTGATTAAGAGCAGCGTCTCTTACAAAAGTCTGTGCAAGTTCATCAATTCCTTCTTCAATAGCCTCACTTACACCACCCTCAATAATAGGAGAGTTCAACAAGGCTTTCCTCATTTTCTTTTGTAAAAATTTTGTAGCTACTTCATCAGATACATCATCCCCTAACTTTACGCCAAGTTGCCTGTTCATAACTCCCTGCATCTGTCGATAAGTCATTCCATCAAGGAAAGCTTCTTCCAAACCACCACGACCTAACTTCATAAAAGCAGTCGTGATTAATCCTGTAATAGTTCCCGCCAACAAAGAAGATCCAATCGCTGCGTCATACTTCTCATCATGAGACATATCTTCAGGCATTGAATTGTATATGGTGGTAAACATTCCACCTGCACTTCTGTTAGCTGACGTTACAAACAAAGAGCCAAAAGTTTTGGAACTCATAAGAAGCTTGTTATCAAGCATCTGGTTGTAGACGTTTATTGCTTCGATAGCATTTTTCTCGCTCGTGCTTCTGATAAGCTTTTCTTTTAAATTCTTCTCGGCTAGTTCCCTTACTGCAACTTCTCTAGGGTCCAATACCCTTGAATATCCAAGACCTGCATCAACAGTCTTTTCTAAAAAATCTTTTTTGCTGGCTGTTCTTAACACTCCCCCAAGCATCCCTTTAGCAAATCCTTTGGCCGTAAGAGTAGTACCTGTCTTGAGTCCAATGTAAGCTGCACCACCTGCACCCATTGTAGCCATACTTAGAGCAGCCGTTGCTCCTATATCTACAAGCACTGGAGCAACCATAGTCATAATATCCATACCTAAGCCGTATTCCTGATTGAATAACTTAGCGACTTCTCTACGCCTTGATTCTTCTTGAGCAGCTTCCCCTAATCTTCTAGCAGCATCTTCGCTTTTAAATAAAAGAGCAGCGGGGATGTTGTATAAAGAAGTAAAAGAATCGCCTATAGAAGCCAGTATAGAAGTAGACTGATTTTTTAAAGCATCGTAATTATCTTCATTAGATAAAAATTTATCGAGAGTCTCTACAGGATCTTCTCCTGCTTGGGCTCCCTGAGCAGACGCAGCTATCCACTGTTCAGAAGTAGCTTTAGTTTCTTTTAGTATGCTATTAACAGACTCATACCTTTGCCTCTTATAAAAATCTCTTTGGTTTCGTAACGAATCTTTTTGCTTATCAGTTAGCCTTGTATCTTTTTCTAGAGCCTCTTCAAAACGAGTAGGCTGTAACATAAGTTGTGGGTGCGCTACTGCTGTCGTACCATACACACGAATATTTTTAGTCAGGTCTGCGTCTTCAGAAAAGTATTCAAACTCTCCAGAAAGGTTAGCTCTAAGAGCAGCTTGTTCTTCTATAACAGACTTAATCTCTTCATCAGAAAATCTTTTAGAAGCAAGATTTAAATTAACATCTTTGTCTTTAGAGTATTGCTCGGCTAATTGTTCACGTAGTAATTTGTTAAAAAAGTTCCTATCTTTTTTAACAAACATTCCACCGTGTAGTTCTTCTTTAGCGGATCTACCCTGATCTTCTCTAATAAGTAAATCAGATAAAGCATCAAAGTTTTCTCTAGCTTGATCATTACCAACCTCATCCGAAAGTAGGTTTTGTACTTCATTTAATAATCGGCTTCTCCTCTGATCTTTAAATCTGTTAGCTCCGATATCACTTCCTTGCTGTAATCCTGACTGAACGAGAATAGCATCTTCATAAGAAACAGCTCCATCGCGAACAGCATTTTCAAAAGCTGAAACAGGATTCATTACTGAAGTCCCTCCAATAATTTGTCTACTTCCATCAAGGTTACTTAAAGAAGCAAAAGGAAGTTCTCCTACATCAACAAGAAATGACTTAGCATCATTTAAAGTTTTGTTAAGAACCTCTTCACTCTCACCGTTTTCTTTGCCCTGCTTCCAAACACTCGCGACGTTTTCTCCAAAAGCTCTAGTAACAAGATTAGTCTGCTTGTCTAAAGATACAGGATTAGGTTTAAATATCGCAGAGTTCGGGGTCTCTTCATCAATAAATCCTTCTTCTAGTAAGTGTCTTTTTAAAGAGGCATTAATATTACCTTCAACAGCTTCACTTAAAGTACCCTGATCGAACCAATGCATACGATGGTAGTTCGCATAGCTCCTCCACTTTTGTTCACGATCTGGTATTCCTGATCCAATTTGAGCGTCCCATGTATCAAAGTCTAAAGGAGGCGCAACATTATCGGCCTCCTGTGGGTTTTGTAATAGCGTTGCAAGGGTTCCTATACCCTTAGAAGAAGGCGATATTTCTGACATAGCAGTAAATAAGGTTATGTTGTGTTATTAGATTTTAAAAAATAGATCTTTGTTCTGTTTTAGATTGTGCGGTCCCTAAAGGAGAAGCTCCTTGGCGAGCCAAGAAAGCACTTCTTTGACTGTTTACCATACCAACTAGTTCTTGAGCTAATGTGTCAAGATCTTCAGTTTCAAGTATTCTTCGTAACTCTACTGTTCCTTTGTCTTTTGAGGTTAGTTGTGATGTACTAGAAAGGCCAAGTGAGCTGAGTATAATATTTCTTATGTATTGCTTCTTAAAATTATCCGCTGCATTAACGTCACCCTTTGCGTCTTCTATATCGACTCCCATTGCAGCTAAGAAAGCTATATCTTTAACGGTTAGTTCTTCCTGACCTGTAATCCATTTAATAGCAGTATCAGCGTGTTTTTCTAAATCATCGAGCATCATCTCTTGGGCTTTCAAACCCTTAACCGACTGTCTTTGTTTAGCTAAACCTCTAGAAAGTGCAGTATAGCTGTCTAATTCATTTTGTGATAAACCTGATATGTTTTGGATTCCCACTTCATCACCTACTTCAGCGAGCTTCAATGCTAATGATCGTGGAGCTGTTCTGTTTACACCTGTAGCAGAGGTGGTCTTATCAAATAAACCAATCAAGTTAGCAGTTGCAGGATTGTTAAGAGCTGTAGGATTATCAGTAAGTATATCTAACATCCCTTTAGTTCTTTGTTCCTGAGACACTCCAGTTTCAAGTAAAGGCTTTAACCGTTGAGCAACGATAGGAGCAAGGTTAGCGGCTTTACGTTCTTCACGCATCTTACGTTGAGCGTCTACAACACCTAAGAAAGCTGCTTGCCCTTTGTCAAACGCTTCAAACTGTGGTTCAAATCTTCTTCTAAACCCTTCTTGCTCTGAAGGAGTCATACCTGAATTAGCAAGATCACTAAAGAACTGCCCACGCATAGGGGCTATATCTCTTTGATAATCAAAGTCGGGTTGAGCTGCAAGCTTTTGAGATTCAGCGATCAAGTTAGACGCTTCATTCTCCATGATGCGGTGCTCTGGTCTGTATATAGTAGGCTCATTAAGACGAGCCTGTTCAGCAGCCATAGCCATTTGACCAGCCTGACTTGTATATCCTTTTCTTCTTAAACGACGAGACGCACGTTTAAGTTTATTGGAAACACGATCACGAGTAAACCGAGCCATTACCTATTTCTTCTTTTTTTATCTAATTCACGTTGCTCCTCAATCATTGATTTTAAAGATGGAGGTTCTTTAGGAGCTTCATAAGTTCTTCGGCCCTTTGGAATATCTCCCGATAAAGCGCGGGGCATAACTCCTGTATCTTTAAAAAATTGTTGCTCTCCTTTTTGTGCAGTAGCTACATCTCTCATTCTGGACTTAGCCCTATTCAAAACAGTAGCTTTGTTCTGTTGCTGTTCTCTAGCCATTCTATCACGGACGACTAAATTCCTAGCAGCTACTTGTTCCTCAGTTCTTTGTCTAAAAGGAGTTGGTTTCCTCATTTCTCTAGCAGCAGTAAGAATACTACTGGACCCTAATTGATAAGTATCTCCTTTCAAAATGTCACGGGCTCTATCTAAAGCAGACTTTCTAGAATCGGATCTTGAAGTTGCAGGACTCGGACTCGCCTCCGTCGATTCTACCATTAAAGGTCTTGTAGAAACCAATTGACCTTTATCATCAAACGCAAGTTTAGGAGCAGTGCTAACCACATTACCCGATGAATCTAGAGCAGTACTAGTTCCAGCGGGAGTTGAGCTTCTTCCCATCGAGCCAGAACCTGTTCCTGCTGTTCCTTGTTGGCCTGTAGTTTCAGGTGGAGCAGAAGCAGTAGATTGATTTGGCATTCTCCCACTCAAAATAGAAGCTCTAGATAAAGCATCTTTTGGGGTATTTGTTATAGGTCTTGTTCCCTCTTTACGAAGAAACGAAAAATCATAATCTTCCCCAAAAATAGATTTTAATTGATTGTCTTCGGAGGGACTAAGAGAAGGTTTAGTTATTATAGTACCTAATTCTTCTACTAAACGAGCTTTTTCTGCTTCTATTTCTCTTGCTCTTGGGGGATAGCCGAGTCTCTTTTGAGCTTGTTCAAAGGCATATTTCCTAAAAGCAGGGTTCTCTCTTAAAGATTTATCTACGTCACTACTAACAGCCATAAACTAAATTTAAACTCTTTTTTCATAAAGGCAACACGCTAAACCCTACATATATTATTCTTCTATATACCTAATTAAGTTTATTCTATTAATTTAGAATAAACTTAATTACAGTTCTGAGAAACTTTTCAGTTTACTTTTACAAAGGATTGTTAGCAAGAATACCTGTAAGCCTCTTCATTGATTTGTGTGGTCTTGGCTTTCCTGATGGAGAAGCCGAAGGAGGATCGACCGCTACTAAACCGTGTCTTTGACGAGCAACATCTAAACATAAGAAAGCTGCGTCCGCTAAGTCAGGGCTTTTGCCAAACCTAGATTTAAATTCTACTTTAGATTCCATCTTCATCCTAAGACTCGACCCTTTGATCATGTCATATTTTCTCCCTGTTATTTCTTGAGCTAGATCTGACGATATACCGAACAGTTGTTTAGTCCTTATTAATTCCTTTCCAACAAACCAAAGTTCGGTTACCCTATTAGTATACAATTCATGCGCTAATTTTTTACTATTAGCACTGACTTTTTTATCCGTAGCCTTCCCTCCAAATGACACCCGAAGAATATCATCACTCCACTCCCCTGCCAGCAAGTCACATAAAGGAGCTCCAGCTCCTGTCGAGTCTACTGCCAGATCAAGAGGAAGAACCCCCCGTTTCTCGCACTCCCGACGAACCTGCTGAACAACCTGATAACTCCGCGGGGTACTCTTGTTGGTGGCATCGTCATTAATTTGGACTGCTTCTCCTAGTTCGCATACATATTGGCCTGACGTATCATAGCCAACCTTGCCGAATACTAACATGCATCGGTCACCTGAATTAGTGAACGCGGGGTCAAATCCACATATATTTACAGGGCTACCTTTCCATTGTACCTGCCTCATGGACCCTGATCTCGCTAGTTCTGCTTCAGTATAAACACCTTCTGCTTCATCGCTATCGAAGAAAACAGCACGTACCATCCGCATATAACCTCTACTATTAGGGCCTAATAAAGCCTTATCTTCATTTAGTTTTTCAGTTGTTGGTAGCCAAGGGTATAGTACTTCGTCAGCTAGAACATTAGGAGATCTCTCTGCATCGAACCTAATATAAGTACCACCCCACTTTGTTTCCCATGTGTCAGCAGAGTTGGTATCTACTGAATCCCATCCACCTTTAGGCTCTGAAAAAACCCCAAAGGCATCGAACCGAGACGATGGGTTACTAAGAGCGACCAGAGAAAAAGAAGGGTTCTTAGATAAGTTTGATAGCGAAGCTTGCAATATACTTTCACTTAACTCAGAAAGCTCATCACCAATCAGTATAACTTTCTTTTGTTTAATACCGATGAGTTTACCTATAGCATCTTTAGTTCTACTTCTTTCTGACGCTATCAAAGATAGTCCCGCTTTCTCTACAAGATTACCTGATGGTGTAACGTAACAAGCGTTACCTATACTGTCTCTAATTCTTATCGGTGCTAGACCTTCAAGAGGTAACAGCAAACTGATCACTGATCCCCAAATCCTTTTCCTTGCTTCACGAAGCGTGGTTGATGTTAAAAGAACCAGAGTATCTTGAGGTTGAGCTAACCAACTAAGGACTCCCCATGCAGCTAGTGTATGTGATTTACCTGAAGAAGCTGCTCCTCCTATAGCAACATACTTATTTTCAATAACAGCTCTGATCATTTCCTCTGCCCACGGATGTCTAATCATCAGTGGTTCAGCAACTAAATCAGGGTTATTAAAGAGCTCATCACACAACCTCCAGAAATAATATTCCCTAGCGTCATGATCTGTGTGGTGATGAAACCCATACAATAAACCTGTTAAAGTGTTTGTAGGAGGTAATATAAAACCACCAACATCCATTTTTTGTTTGCTGTTTATCCGTGGTTCAAATTTAAAGTTCTTCTTAGTCACACTTGAAATCTAGTAGTTATAAAGGTAATGTTAATTACTTTGTCAAAAAAGTCTAAAAAAGATATTTTACTAGAACGAGCTCTTGAAATGATAAGTGCGGGATATAAGCACGTAAATATATGTAAAGAGTTGGATATACACCCGTCTACGCTTAGGCGGTGGTTACGTAAAGAGGGGATCAAAGCTAAAGAAGAACCTAAAGAACCAAAGAAACTCGATGTTGTTCAAGACGTTTTAGATAAAGAGCTAGAAAAGAAAACTGATGATGCAATAAAGATTGCTAAACATGACGCAAGGAAAGCTGAAGACGAAGCTATGATGGAAATAGCTGAATCTCAAAGTAGCCCTGCTGAGAAGTACCAATCTTACATAGCTGCTGCGGGTATTAAGCTACTAAGAGATTCTGTAAAAAATCTAAGAGGACCTAAGACAGTTCGCGAACTATCAGAACTAGATCAGTTGATAAGAAGGAACTTAGGTTTAAATGCAAAGAATGCAGGAGGAGCAGGTAAAGTACAAATAGACATCAGCATTTTACATAACACCAAAGCCGATAGGGGTAATGGGTCAATAAAAATAAAAGACGAAGATATAATCGATGCCGAAGAAGCCGAATGAATTTGAGACCGAAGAAGATGCGGAATCTGTTTTGTTATTGTATGCAGGACTAGAGGACGCTTTCATTGGTACTGTAGAGCAGTATGGCAGACCTCCTATAGCATGTTATAGTAAGACTATAACACTTGAGCTTTTGCAAAAGAACTATGAGTTAACGGAGAAACAAGCCATTGAAAAGTTTGAGTTTGAATATTTACAAAACAATTTTGAAGAAGCAACCCCATGTTGGCTGGACGACATATAAAACCAAGACCTCTTTTTCCTAATAAAAAAGTTGTTTCAGATCCTTGGATTGTTAAAAGAGAGAACATACCTCCCTCCGACTTTACGTTTTGTTGTGATTTATTAGCAGGAGAATATTATTTAGTTATACCCGCAACAGCAAGAGAAGTTGGTTTCCTCCAGCTACTACAGAAAAACATAGATTGTTTTTTACCTATGGAAGGAGACGGTCTTCTAATTACTAAAAGGTGCTTAGATGGATATTGATGAAGAAGACGTAATCGTTGGAGTGGATAACGGGCTCAATGGAGGGCTGGTAGGTATATCTCGTTATACAGGAGGGGTGATTGCAAAAACTGTCATGCCTACTTTAGTTAGGGGTAAAAAGAAAGAAGTGGATATTTACAAAGTATATCAATGGGTGCTCAGTTTAGATTCTCGATTTATATTTGCAGTCGAAGAACCTTTACACCACGCTAAATCTTCTCAAGCTGTTAGGTCTATGGGTATTTCTTTTGGTAAACTATTAGGGTTAGCTGAAACTAAACAGTGGAATCTTAGACGAGTAAAAGTACACAACTGGCAACATTCAATGTTAGGTCATTTAAGAGCTCCTTATAATACAAAGGAAGCAGCTTTAACAGTAGCTAATAACTTAGCTCCTGATGAGTGTTGGTTAAAAAATAAACGATGTTCTAAAGCACATGACGGTATGGTAGATGCTTTTTTAATAGCTCAATACATACGAAAAGGGTATAAAATATTAGACGGTCGTATTTAAGTTTAATTTTTTCTAGACATAATTACCTAAAAGGATTATTAAAAGATCCTCGCTATGAAAACTTTGTTCCCCAAACAAGAAGAGGCTTGTTCTTTTTTTGTAGATAAACAGTCTCAACAAATTAATACGATTGATACCAGTGAAGTTGGTACAGGTAAGACTGTTGTAGCCGCTCACTTAGCTAAAAGACTTAGTGTACCTATTGCTGTTATTTGCCCTAAGTCAGTTATACCTTCGTGGGAAAGAGAGCTAAAAGAAGTGGGGATAACTCCACTATTCGTTTATAACTATGAAGCTATTCGTAGAGGTAAACCTCCTTACTTACGTAAAAAAGGTAAGAAGATAATGACATGGAACATGCCTCCTAACACATTAGTTCTTATTGACGAAATACATAAATGCAAAGGAGCGTTCACACAAAATGCGCAACTTGTTATTAGCTTAGTTCAACAAGGTTTTTCAGTTCATGGGATGTCTGCTACATCCTGTGAAGACCCAACTGAAATGAGAGCTTTAGGTTATATGTTGGGTTTACATAACTTAAACAAAACAGAAGGAGTAAAATTTAGTTGGTATAGTTGGATGAAGAAGAACGGCTGTGTGCAAGACCAATGGAAACAATGGAGGTTATCTAAGAAAGCTTCTCTACAAAGTATTAAAGAAAAAATCTATGGAGTTGTTGGCAGCAAACTAACAGTACAAGATTTTCCTGACAGTTTTAAAAACAACAGAGTGTTTGTTGAATATACAGAGTTTGCGGAAAAAGAATCTATTCAAGCTATCTACGATGAGTTTGAGATAACGCCTGATGTAGTAGAGAACTACATAGATGGGACAATCAATAGCGACGATAGTGAAATAATCTTAGTAAAAATACTACGAGCCCGTCAGTTAACTGAGCTGTGTAAAATACCTGACCTCGTAAACATGGCTAAAGATTTAAAGGATCAAGGGAACTCTGTAGTTATATTCGTCAACTTCAAAGACACGGTAGACCTACTAGCTAAAAAACTTTCGTGCAAAACAATACAAGGAGGTCAGTCTGTGCAAGAAAGACAATCTAATGTAGATAGATTTCAAGAAGACAAAGACCACGTTCTTGTAGTTAACATAGCTGCGGGAGGCACTGGACTTTCTTTGCACGATACTTTAGGCAAAAGACCACGAGTTAGTTTGATATGTCCATCATATTCTGCTAAAGAATATGCTCAGACATTAGGACGTATCCATAGAAACGGGGCGAAGTCAGATGCCGTACAAAAAGTTTTAATATCCGAAGGCTCTATTGAGGAGCATGTGATAAAAGCAGTAAACAGAAAATTAGATAATTTAAAAGAACTACATGGATAATACACCAGACCACGGAAGTAGGGGACACGCGGAGTTCTCCCCCTCAAGTTTAAAATACGTAGCAGGATGTGCAGGATACGAAGGTAGGTCAGGTACAAATGCCGCAGCGGAAAAAGGAACTCGAATACACGAAGCTTTAGAAGTTAGAGATCCCTCTGCATTGCATGATGAAGAAGAGGTTGAGATATATGACATGATTGTGGCTGATGAGAAAGCTTTCAACGAAAGTTTTTTTGGTAACACTCCTTATGATGAACTCAACGAGATTCAAGTTCAAGTTGATCTACAAGGAACCGAGACATGGGGAACCTGTGATAGGTTTTTAGTTGCAGGAGACAAAGCTGTTATGGCCGATTATAAAACAGGGATATCTAAAATAGATTCTCCTAAAGATAATTGGCAAGCGAAGGCATACACGCTTGGAGCTTTTCAAGCTTTTCCTAAAGTGAACGAGATAGACTTTGTCTTTTATATACCTGTACGCTCTGAAGTTTTACACGACAAATTTACAAGAGCTGATGTTCCTTTATTAACAAAAGAACTTAGTGAAGTAATTCAAAGAGGTGAGATGGTTAGGCCAAAATGGAAAGGTGGAGTACCTGACCATGATGAGTTAACTCCAACAGTTAACTGTAGGTTTTGTAAACACGAAGATCATTGTCCTGCTTTAGGAGGGCTCGCTTTAGAAGTTGCTTCGAAAGTTGCGGGAGAGCCATTACCAAACAAAGAAGATTTTGATTCTGATGATCCTGAAGTTTTAGAAAAGTTATGGAGCGTTGCTAAGGTTGTATCAAATTGGGCTACAAGAATAAAAGCTAAAGCAGTAGAGCAAGCTAAAGAAGGTAAAGAGTTCCCAACTTTAAAACTTAAAAACATGGGAGCTACTAAAAAGTGTACTGACAATATAAGTATGTTAGAGATTGCAGAAACTTATGGAGTTACTGCTGAAGATTTATTAAGTGTATCTTCTTTACCAATAAAAAAGATAGCAGATCTTGTAGGTAAAAAATCCGACAAAGGAACTAAAAAAGAAAATTCAGATAATTTCCTTGCAGATCTTGAAGAAGCGGATATTATCAAAACTTCCGAGACGCGATTCACGCTCTCATAAGAAAATAAGAAAATAAGACAATAAGAAAAAATGAGTAAAGCTAAATTAGCAACCGTTAAAGAAGAGTTAGCAGAGGTATCAGATCCACCAAAGTTAGCTATCACCGCGAGCGATATTGAAATTCCTCGCCTTAATATAATTCAATCATCTAGTGAAATTGCAGGGGATGCAGGTTCAGTAGTGCTTGATAGAACAACAACTATCCTTGAGCCTGATAAGGAATGCCAAGTCATACCTGTTAATGCTCTCAAAGGATGGAGAGAGAACGTACCTTTTGGTTCTCCTGAAATGCCTCGCATAGCGTGGAATGAGGAGGAAAAGAAAGAGATTGAATCTGACAGTGAGTTCGGCACAATCGAATTTGCAGAAATCATTTTGCTTTTTCCAATGCCTAAAGGTGCAGATGAGGAGTTGTACCCGTATCCTATCGGAGAAGACCAGTACGCATTAGGAAAACTAAATGTAGCTAAAGATGCTTTTAGATGTACCTATAAGAGACTGGCAACTTTTTCTGCTTTTAATGATGATCCGTTATGCTCAAGAGCTTGGAACTTCAAAGCAGAATTATTAACAAGAGGTAGACACTCTTGGTTCGTACCTTCATTAACTGTTTCTAAGGATAAGTCTCCTGAAGATGTAACCAGTTTTGTAACCCGCATCACTAGCTAACATGTCAGAAGATAAAGTAGAAAGAATTATTGAAGACGAGCAGAGTATTTTTCAAGGGGAGTTAACTCAACTTGAAGGTATTTTAGCTGAAATTGACGAAAAGATTGATGCTTTAAAAGTACAGAAAAAGAAAATGCAGACATTATCTAATGTATTTAACTCTGCACTTGAAGGCATCCAACACGATCTTAAACAAGTAGAGCTTGGTCTGGAAGAATCCTCACAACATTCCGATTAAGCATTTAAAAATTTTACGTAGTCATACGTAAAAACAGGGGCTCCGTTTCAGTGAGTTCCTTCATAGTATGAGAGGGATCGCCTACTCCTGTTCGTGGGGGACAGGGGTAGGCACTCTCATGAAAAATACCTCTTATGAAAACATACGCTTTAGACTTTGAAACTTACTACGACAAGGACTGTAGTATTAAAAAATTAGGTTTTAACTGTTACTTTTCCCACCCTGATTTTGACGCATATAAACTTAGTGTTGTGGGAGACGACGGTACTTCCTTCGTTGGGTGCCCCAAAGAAGAATTTGATTGGTCAATTCTTGAAGGGCATAGAGTTCTAGCACACAACGCATCCTTTGATGAATCTTTATATTTGTTCGGGGTAACTAAAGGTTGGTGGCTTAGTGTTAAATATGCAGAGTGGCATTGCACCGCAGACCTAGCAGCTTACTGTGGGTTACCTAGATCTCTTAAAGGAGCTACCTCTGTGCTATACGATTTAGAAATGGATAAGTCTACCCGTGATAATATGGCGGGTAAGAGATGGGAAGACATGGATGAGGACTTTAAAAAAGAAGTCGATGAGTATGCTCTTAAAGATTCTGAATATTGTTTAGACTTATGGAGAGATTTACAAGATAAGTGGCCTGAAGCTGAAAGAGGTATCAGTAGAATAAATAGACTGTGTATGCAGAGAGGAGTTCCGATTGATGCTGAAGAGCTTAAAAAACAAAAAGAGAATATAAACATTAAGTTATTTGAGGCGGAGAATAACATCCCGTGGCTAGACACCGCTACTCCATTATCTAGAAAAGCATTTAACGAAGAGTGTAGGAAGATGGGGCTTGAGCCACCTGTTAGTTTATCCATGACCGACGACGACGCTAACGCATGGATTAAAAAATACGGTCATGAGTACAAGTGGATTGGAGCTGTTCGAGACTATAGAAGAATTAACTCTCTTAAAAGAAAGTTAGAATCTTTTGATAATGCCACGATGGAGGATGGCAGATACTACGGAGGGCTTATGTATTTTGGAGCTCATACAGGAAGGTTTAGTGGGTCAGGAGGCAACCTTAATTTACAAAACTTACCGCGAGGAGAACTCTTAGGTACAAATCTAAGAAAACTTATTTCGCCTAGCAAAGATAAAAAGCTTATCGTAGCTGACCTATCTCAAATTGAAGTTAGAACTTTATGTTGGTTATCTGAAGATACAGAAACTTTAGAAGTAATCAGAAACTCTGATGACATATACGAAGGCTTTGCATGCCAATTTAACTTATGGGATGAAAGCAAAGGGTCATTAAAAGACGAAGACCCTAAGCTCCGCCATCGAGTAAAAACTATGGTACTTGGTTGTGGTTATGGTGTTAGTGCTAATAAATTTTCTATGATCTCTGGTATGCCCCTAGATGAGGCAATGCACTCTGTTAGGTTATATAGAACTTCTATGAAAAAAGTTGTGGGTTTGTGGAACACAATTCAACGTAAATTGCACATAGCTTACTCTAAGAAAGAAGACTTTATTCTGGAGCTGCCATCAGGGAGACAATTAAATTACGGAAAAATAAAGACAACTATTCAAAACAACAGACGCAACTATGTTGCAATGTTGACTAAAGGAGCTAAGAAAATTCCTATTAGGTTGTGGGGAGGTTTACTAGCAGAGAACATATCTCAAGCTTTAGCAAGAGACATATTTTCTGATATGTTGGTCAGGTTAGAGCAAGCAGGACTTAAAGTAATATTCCATGTTCATGACGAATTTGTAATTGAAATTGAAAAGGAGGAGGCTCAAAAAGGATTGGACAAAGTGCTCAATATAATGAAAACTCCTCCACCGTGGATTTCCGATATCCCTCTTGATGCGGAAGGAAAAATAGTAACTGAATATGAGAAGTAATGGAATATAGATATATTAAAAACCTGTGCGACAACAAAGCGACTAAGTCAAAGGACTTATCAACTTTACAAAAAAAGAAACCAGCCTTTAAAGACAAAGCTAAATTTAGAGCTTGGTGTGCTGACAAGAATACAGATCATTGTTTCTACAGTACTGTTATAGGAGACACTCCCTCGCTTCGAGTTTCTTCAAGTAACCCACCCCATACAGTATGGGGAGTCGTAGCTGATTACGACGCTCCTATAGATTTCTCAATCATCGATAAAATACTAGCGACTCAATGTAAATCTGCAATGCCTACGTGGAGATCGAAAACTCAGTCAGGTTATTTGAGATTGGTCTGGGAGTTTGAATCAGGAATTACAGTTGCCCCTGATTTGTTTGCAGAGTTCATGAAGAGGATGGCTAATTACTTAGCCTTAGATAGAATCTGTGCAGGGTTTGATAAGTCTTCTCTCAAAGCTAGTCAGTACTTTGAGTTAGGAGTTGATTGGACAAAAGTAGGAGATCCTTTAGATGAATCTATTTATCAATCTGCATATAGGAAAGCAGCGATGGATAAGCCTCCACAAGTGTCTGAAGTTTCTATTCCTATTGATGTTATTGCTGAAGAGGTAAATAAAAGATTTCCTAACCGATGGGAGGGTGAATTTAATGTAGGTGGCAGAGGTCCTTTGTTCTGGATCGATGATGGTATAGAAAGAGAAGGTTGTCAGGTTTCAGACAACGGTATGGTTACCTACAGTGATAGAGCGGGAAAAGGTTTTGTTACTTGGACAGAGATATTTGGTAAAAAGTTTGTGTCTGATTATGAGACTACAAAAACTTCAGGTATTCTCGATACGTATTGGTACAACGGTAAAACGTATTTCAAACTAATTTACGGGGCTGCACAACAAATTCAGGAGAAACAACTTATACTAGAGTTAAGGCAAGCAGGGTTCTCTCCTAAGATAAGAGCAGGTAAAGCTTGTTCAGAGGTAGAGAATGCACTTGTTTCTATCTGCAACGATAATCGTATCGACGAGATAGCTCCTGTTATCTTTTCAAAAGACAGAGTTGTTACCTACAATAGTAGAAGGATACTTAATAACGCTAATATAAATCCTGTTAAACCCGCAGACTCAGGGGACAAAAAGGATTGGCCTTTCATACACAAATGGTTATCTAGTTTATTTGTAAATAATTCAAAGACTCCTACAATAGATTACTTTTATGCGTGGCTACAAAGGTTTTATGTATCTGTAATAGATAAGAATGCAGCGCAAGGTCAGGCTTTACTTTTAGTGGGGCCTACTAACAAAGGAAAATCACTGTTAAGTAACTGTGTTATCTCTGCATTAGTGGGAGGTTTTGCGGATGCTTCTGAATACATATCAGGAGGCACAAGCTTTAACAAAGACTTAGGAGGTAAAGCTGCGTGGGTGATTGACGATACGGTTAGTGCGGCTTCTTTTCAGGATCAGCGCAAAGCAACAGAGTTAATTAAGAAAGCAGTAGCTAATCCTAGAATGGAATACCATGCGAAACATGTAGATGCGATTAGTGTTCCGTGGACAGGTCGAGTTATAATGTCTCTTAACATGGACCCTAACAGCCTTAGCGTGATACCTGCATTAGACTCAAGTAACCGTGACAAGATTATGGCACTGCTTATTAGTGAGACTTCTAGAAGTAAGTTTCCTCCTAACCACATTCTGGAGCAAACAATAAAAGACGAACTGCCGTACTTTGCTAAATTTCTAATAGACTTTAAGCCTCCAAAAAGCGTGTTAGGTACTTCTAGATTCGGAGTTGATTCCTACATTGACCCTGTTATAGCAAGTGCTGCTTACGATAATTCAAGCAGGTCAAGTATTGCAGAGCTTGTTGAGTTTTTTGTTAAAAGAGCTAGGGAGTATGGACATAGTGTTTCATGGAGGGGGACCCTTACAGATTTTCAAGTTACGGTTCAAGACTTTAATGGAGGGAGGAATGTTGGTATGTCTGGTTCTATGGAGTTTTTACGTAGGGGGATTGGTATAATGGAAGATGCTGCCCGTAACAATTCGCACTTACGCCCTATAAAATCCAAAGGTCAAGGAGGGGGTAAGATTTGGGAAATTGATCTGGACGAGAAATATGATATAGATAATATTCAAAATGACAAAATAATAGCCGTTTTATGACCAGACAAGAAATAGAAAATTTTATTGAAAAGACTATATCAACAGCATCTGTAATATTAGCAGATGATTTAGATGAAGCTTTTGTAGGTATTGATGTAGAACATGGGCCACCTAGAGCTGTTTATTCTATAGAAAAATGTATAAACTTGTTAGCCCAAGATATGTCTACCGTTGAAGCCGATGAATACTTTTGGCACAACGTAGCAGGGGCATTAGGAGAGGGGCTACCTATTTACATATCGACTCCTGAAGAAGAAGAGGAAAGTCCTTACGACTAAATTATTTATAACTAAATGGATTATTAAGCTTATCCATTTCTGTGTGGTATCCCGCTGCCTTGTAAGTAAACCCGTGATCATCTTGTTCCCCTCTTTTTTTAAACTGAGCTACTTGGAAAAATTTAGTCGTAGGCAACCATCCTACAATCCAGACAAACATTAAGTCTTTCCTGACTCTGGTAAAAAAATAAACATCGTTATCAGGGATTTTCTTAGAGGACCCATTAACAGAAACAGAGTATTCGGGTTTCGGGATGGACCCACAAGTTTTAGACTTAACCTCTATTCGTTTATGTCGATGTTCTAAATCATGAGTAAAAACATAATTGCCTACATAGACACTTTTTTTAATAAATTTATTAACGACTATCTCTCCTAAACAACCAGTCATACGGCCCATGCCTTGAGTAAATGAATTAGGAAGAACTCCCATTTCAGTAGCCCTTGTATGCGCGAGAGATATATCATCACTAGAGGGGGTGTAGACTGCGAAGGGACCGCTTTCTTTAAAACCTTGTTTTCTTACACTCAAATTTTCAAGTTGCTCGTTTCAAAAATAACTCCCAAGCAGGAAAAAATATTTCTTCCATACAGCGTACAACAGCTTCTTGGTCGTAGTTCTCAAGCCACCCTACTCCACTTATGAGTAGACTAGCTTCCATCATTTCGTGACGAATAGTATTTAATAGGACTTTACCTTTTAAATTTTTATTTATTTCGATAGTTTTTTTATCGTGTAAATACAATCCGAAGTCAGGACTGTCCCCATTAAAAGGAACTAGCTCAAGTTTTACCCTCTGCCCTGCAATCGATATTGTTTTAGGCAGTTGCACATTACCACCTTTCTGAGAGTTCTTTGTAGAGTTCTATCCCCGCAGCCATTGCAGTAGCCATACCCTCCATATTTTTTAAAGCGAGCTCCCAATCCTCCTCATTACTACCAAAAAACGGTTCTGCGATAGTCGCAGGACAGTGCGTTAATCTTAAAAACCCTGCTCCTCTACTGCCTTTCTTGCGGGGTTTGATCCCTCTACTCCTTAACTGAGGGAAACAATCCTCAAAAGAATCCCGTAAAGATCTAGCGAACAACCTGCCTTTCTCTGAAGTATTCCAGTACAACCACTCATGCCCTGTCGCTGATGGAGTAGCAGCGTTAAAATGAAGTTCAATCGCTGCTTCAACAGCATCATGTTTTAAAGCTCTAGCGAGCCATTTCATAGAACTCCAATAACTATTACCTTTGTAGGTAGAATAAATTTTATGTGGAGTCTTCAACCTGTCGCTGATCATATCAGCTAATTGGGAGTTGTAGTCCCATTCAGTGACTCCAGTTACGGAAGCGGCACCTGAATCATTTGGTCTGCTGTGTCCCACGCATATTGCTATCATCTCCTATTATTATAGCACGTCTGTAGGAATAATCACTGTGAAACTTCTGCCCACGACCCATGAGGTTGCCTTCTTTGAAAGGATAGTCATACCCTTTTATAAGGGTAATTGTAGCAGGATCATA
>CEQB01005924.1_pt1 | contig 17305 bp, 15 predicted proteins | sample 530581 | NCBI WGS metagenome assembly CEQB01 (sample SAMEA2620588, study PRJEB7988) | marine metagenome | biome: marine biome (ENVO:00000447); feature: deep chlorophyll maximum layer (ENVO:xxxxxxxx); material: "saline water (ENVO:00002010), including plankton (ENVO:xxxxxxxx)" | depth 75 m
GGTGGGGGGTTTCTCTTTAATAAAACTATTTAGATAGTAGGAGATTATGTGAATGTCAGTACCAACTTTAACACCGTCAAGTAATTCAAGCAAAGTCATTTTGCCAATTACCGGAACCCCTGATAATGTAAATGCCGCAAGCAACCCATTGCCATTTGGTTTTTACATGCAAGGACCGGATTACCAAGCTTTTGCGTCAGGTGCCGCAGATCAGGTAAGCTTTGTATACAAAAAATTAGGTGGCGATGTTTTAGATATTGAATTGACTCAATATAATGTTTACGCAGCTTATGAAGAGGCAGTTTTAGAATACTCATACTTAGTAAACATACATCAAGCAAAAAACTCATTAAACAATCTACTTGGCGCTACAACGGCTTCTTTTAATGAAGACGGGCAGATTGTCGTCGGAGATGCTTTAAGTGGCTCTAACGTCGAAATGACGCTTCCTAGATATACGTTTGATTATACAAGAAGAGTAGCCGAAGGTATTTCCTCTGAGGCAGGTGCAGGAGGTGGGTTAAACTACTATACAGCATCTTTTGTCCCAACGGCAAGCGTACAAGATTATGATTTACAGGAAATTGTTAGTTCATCGATCACAAACGGCGAATTAACATTGGAAAGTGGAGATACGGTAGGTAATAATAAAATTACTATTAGAAACATGTATTATAAAACTCCGAGAGCGATGTGGAGATTCTTTGCATACTATGGGGGATTAAATGTTATTGGTAATATGTCTTCCTATGGTCAATATGCAGATGATTCAACATTTGAAGTTGTGCCAACTTGGCAAAACAAACTTCAAGCCATGGCGTATGAAGATTCAATTTATACTAGGACTTCTCATTACTCATACGAAATTATTAATAACAAATTAAGACTATTCCCAACGCCGCAGACAACTTCGCCGGATCGTTTTTACTTTAGATTCACTGTAAAGAAGGATTCATTTGAAGAATATGGCGACCGTAAAAATGGTGGGCGCGGTGTTAATAACATGAACAACTTGCCATTCCAGAATATTCCATACTCATCAATCAACTCGATTGGTAAGCAATGGATCAGAAGATTCGCGTTGTCGTTATGTAAAGAGATGCTAGGACAGATCAGAGGTAAGTTAGGAAATGTTGTACCACTCCCAGGCGGCAATGTCTCACTAAATGCAACAGCACTTTTAGGAGAAGCTTCAAAAGAGATGGGCGAATTGAGAACTGAACTTAAGACTGTCTTAGACGAATTAACTTATGAGAAATTATTAACGAAAGACGCTAATATGACAAAAACAACTGCTGATACTTTAAGCAAAGTACCAGTTCCATTATTTGTAGGATGATAATCAATGGCTGATGATAAATGGACAAGACCGGACGCCCCGCCACCCCCACTTTTTACAGGGCAAAAAGAAGCTGATTTCGTTAAACAAATTAACGATGAAGTAATTGAACGGGTTGTTGGACAACAAGTTCTTTATTTCCCAGTTTCAAGAGAACACTCCAATTATCACCCACTCTATGGCGAGGCAATAGAAAAAACTTATTTGCCACCAATTAGAGTGTACAGCCGTGTAAGCTGGAAAGGAACTAAAACCGAATTCACTAAATACGGAATTGACAGAAGACCACAAATTGTGATTGATTTTCAGAAAAGGCGTTTAACTGAAGATCAAAACCTGTATGTCAGAGTTGGCGACTTTGTTCGATATGGCGAATTTGATTATGAAATTGTAGAACTTAGTGAGCCAAAACTGCTCTTTGACCAGACCGACAAAAGTTTTGAGGTGAGTGCAACTTGCATATTGGCAAGAGAAGGAAAATTTAACCCGTAGGAATATTAGATGTTACCAAAGTACATTGAAGAAAATTATAAATTTAACAACTTTAGAGACGCTTTAAAGAAAGCCGAGGATTTAAGTTGTGTTGGTACCCACACTGAGAATGGTCAATTCTATCCTTGCAAGAATGCAGATGCGCTGTTTAAAGCAGCGTATCCGGTGCAGTATGACACTCTTAAACCCTCAACTTTTGAAACGGTAGACATGGCTTTGTACGAATGGTTAAATCAAACTATTGATGTATTCGCAACAAGAAACGATGGCTGGAAGAAAGTTCCAATTATTTGGTTAACACAAGAGCGTGCGTTTCAGATTAAAGATGATAGAGAAATGCGTGAGCTAGGTACAGAATCATTAAAATTTCCGATGATCTCTGTTGAAAGAACATCTGTTAAAAAGACAGCAACAAACGATTGTCCGATTCCTGCTAGATTATTTGCCGATGGAGATGGAACAACATTAGTTATTTCCAAAAAGGTTAAACAGTCTAAAAGCAAAAATTTTGCCAATGCGACAAGTTTAAGATTATACAAACAAAATAATTTTAAATTTGATAATAAAAAAGTTGTTTATGAATACGCTACAGTCCCGCTGCCAATTTATCATGACATGAGCTACACTATTAACCTTAGAGCAGAGTATCAACAACAGATAAACAATATGATCCAGCCGTTTGCTACTTTTAATAATAACATAAATCAGTTTATGATTAGTGAAGAAGGGCATAGCTATGAGGCTTTTATTGAGACTGATTATTCAATTTCAAATAATATAAGCAACTTGGGTAATAACGAAAAAGTTTATGAATCAAAAATTCAAGTGCGTGTTATTGGGTATGTCATGGGAGCCGGTCCAAATCAGAGAGGACCACAAGTAGCAAGAAAAGAAAACTTGGTTGAAGTACGCTTCCCAAGAGAACACGTTATGTTGGGTGATATTAATGATTTCTCTGACGACGGATACAGACCTTAGTTTTTAGACTATTTCAAAACTATTTACTGTAGCATAATTGGGAGATGTTTTATGAGTGCCAGAAAATTTAAGTTTATTTCACCCGGTGTTTTCCTAAACGAAATTGACAATTCACAACTACCAAACGAACCAAGAGAGATTGGTCCGCTTTTTATTGGTAGAGCAAAATATGGTCCAGCAATGAGACCAGTAACCGTTGATTCTTTCGCAGAGTTTGTTCAGCTTTATGGTGAGCCAATTCCTGGTGGAAAATCTAACGACGTTTGGAGAAATGGAAATGAACAAACTCCAACTTATGGTGCGTATGCTTCACAAGCTTGGTTAAGAAACTCATCAACTTGCACTTACATGCGTCTCTTGGGGTCACAGAACGTAAATGCTTCTACTGCTGGCAAAGCAGGTTATCGACTTGAAGCGACTTCCCCTCTAGGTTTAGACATTCAGGGTACCCCTGATTTTGAAGCAGCGGCTAGTGGAAATCCAACTGGCTCAGCCTATGGCTTGTTCGTATTCACAAACCAATTAAGCGGTACCTTGGGTGCTCAAGCGACTGGTTCATTGGTTGCCACTTGGTATGTAGCAGACGGAATGGTTGGTCTAGTTGGTAACGAATCCTCTGGCGTACCAATTAGTCGTAGAGCAGTCGGCAGTGGCAGCGCCCGTCTTATTGCGGCTGACTCAAATGATCGCTTTACAGTTATGATCTCGGGGTCTGAAGGTAGCTACACAAGAAACCGTGTTATAAGCTTCTCATTGTCGGAGGCAAATCAAGACTACATAAGAAATGTATTTAATACAAACCCAACTCTTACAAATGCAACAATCACAAAGGCAAATCAGCGAGAGAGATACTGGTTAGGCGAGACATACGCTACTGAATTCCTTCAGAAAACAGCAAGAAATGTTGTTAGCGGCTCTGGCTTTTCAGGCAGCTTTGGCGACTCAAGCTACGTCGGCGTCGTTCTACCACTAGCTACTGGTTCTTCAGCTAGGCACAGTAATCGTCAGATCCCATTTGAGAATGGGGCAACCAGGAACAACCCAGCAACTGGGTATGTGTTTGGACAAGACTTAGGCGGTGCTTCAGCAGCGGGCGTATACGAATATGATAAAATGACTAAGTTGTTTAGAATCCATGCACTAGATCACGCAGAGTGGGCGCAAAACAACATTAAGATCTCTATCGCAAATATTAACTACTCACAAGACCAATTCAATAAGTATGGTACTTTTGACGTCTTAGTCCGTCGTGCTAACGATACAGACGCAGCGCCGATAGTTATTGAAAGATTTAGCAACTGTAATTTGGACGCGAACTCTCTAGATTATGTTGCAAGAAAAATAGGTGATCAGCACTTGCAGTTTAATACTACTACAAGAAGACTGCAAACACGCGGAGAGTATCCAAACAATTCTAAGTACATTCGAATTGAAATGGAGTCTGACTCCTTTGAATCAACAGAATTGCTGCCATTTGGCTTTTATGGTCCATTAAAGTACAAAGACTTTTCAATCGCACCTGCAACAAACTTAAGTCTAACAAACTTTGGTGAGGGAGTTATGGCACTCGGTGCTAAAAACTTTTTAGCAGCAAATATTACAGGTTCAACCACAGACTTAGTTCTAACCGGTTCAGGGCTAAAATTCCAGAATGGTGCAGGTCCAGAACTTAAGTTCCTTTACCCATCACATGAATTAAGAATCTCAGGCAATCAAGATGGTCTCGCAGACCAAACTGATGCTTTCTGGGGAGTCTGGACTGGTATTTCCAAGACAAGCGGTAAGTTTAACCGTGATTATGCAGACTTAAATAGAAATAGATCAGACATCATCACAGCACCGTTAACAGACACCGCTTATAGTGAGCACCAATTTGTGTTTACTTTAGATGAGCTTAGTGGCAGTTCTGCTATTAGCGCAGCAACTGCTTGGGTATCAGGTTCACGAAAATCAGGTGCAGCGATTAGTTCAAAAACTGGCAATACATACAAAAATGTTATTGACTTGGGGTTTGATCGTTTTACAATGCCAATGTTCGGCGGCTCAGACGGTCTAAACATCACAGAAAAAGACCCCTTCAGAAATACTTACTTGGACGATGGTGGTAATTCTGCTGAAGATAACTACGCATACAACACAATTAAGGAAGCAATTGACATTGCTAGAGATCCAGAGTTTGTACCATACAATCTAATCTCAGTTCCTGGTGTTACCAACGAACAGTTAACAACTCACTTAGTTAACACTGCCGAAGCAAGAGCCGACGCATTGGCGGTTATCGACCTTAAAGGTGATTTCCAGCCAGCACACGAAGCAACAGCAAAGGTATACCCTGACTTAAGCACTACCGTAACAAACTTGAAATCACGTCAGATCAATTCAAGCTATGGTTGCGCTTACTATCCCTTCGTTCAGATTAGAGATACTCTCAAGGGACAATTGGTATACATGCCAGCCTCTGTAGCTGCTATTGGAGCCTTCTCATACACAGATAGAGTAAGAGCCCCATGGTTCGCCCCAGCAGGCTTTAATCGTGGCGGTCTATCAAGCGGTGTAGCAGGCTTACCAGTTGTTAATGTAACTGAGAAGTTAACTGCACAAGATAGAGACACACTCTACGATGCGAACATCAACCCAATTGCTTCATTCCCAAATGAGGGTATTGTGATCTTTGGTCAGAAGACCTTACAAGTTACAAGAAGTGCATTAGACAGAATTAACGTTCGCAGACTGCTTATCTTCATTAAGAAGGGTATTTCAAATATCGCAGCCGGTGTCTTATTTGAGCCTAATGTTCGTGCCACATGGGCAAGATTCATTGGTCAGGCTAATCCTTTCCTTTCCGATGTTCAAGCAAGATTTGGCTTAGATGAATTCAAGCTAGTCTTGGACGAAACAACTACGACACCAGATTTAATCGATAGAAACATTCTATATGCAAAGGTTTACTTAAAGCCAACCCGCGCAATTGAATTCGTAGCTGTTGATTTCATTATCACTAATACGGGTGCATCTTTTGAGGATTAAACTAATTAATAGGAAAGCAGGAGAATAAATAATGGCTGTAAACAAAGCATCACCAATTCCACCATGGGCATCAGTTAAGATTGAGCCAAAGAGGCAATTTAAATTTATCTTGACCATAGGAGATATTCCTGCTTGGGTTGTAACCGAATGTGATAGACCAAACCCTAACTTTGCCGGTGCTGTAAATCACGAATTTTTAGGACATCAGTTCAAATATCCAGGTAAGTTACAATGGTCAGATGTCAATGTAACGCTCGTTGAACCAGTTGATCCTGATGTATCTGGTCAAGTCTTAGATGCAGTTATCAAGGCGGGCTATAACCCACCATCAACTTGGACCGCAGATAATGAAGGTTGGAGAACTACTTTCTCAAAAGAAAGATTCGTAACTGGAAACTTCGGCAATATCGCAATCAAAGTTTTAGATTCTGATGGCAACGAAGTTGAAACCTGGACATTGTTTAATTCTTTTGTTTCAGACGTAAATTATTCTAAACTTCAATACAGCGGTAACAGCATTAATACCGTTAGTTTGAAATTTAGTTATGATTATGCTACTGTTAACATTACGGAAATTAACCAAAATTAATAATTAACATAATTATTATAGATGTCAGATATAAATTACATACAAACAGTTAGATCTTCGCTGCAAAGCAATTTTCGGTTCCTGTTAAGGATTGACGATATTCCATTTGCTATGATCTCAAGCGTGACAAGACCAAGCCCAAATTTTGGTTCACCTAAAGAGTTTCAGCTTTTAAACTGGAAGTTCAAAAATCCAACCGGAATTGTTAGTTGGGGCGATGTAACTTTTAAAATAGTCGAAAGTTTTGACAATGAAAAGTTTGATAGTATTTCAGGAATGCTGTTGAAAACATACAAAACTCTTGGATATGACAACCCAAATCAAATTAACCCATCAAATCTTAAAGACATGAACAAAAAAGATTTAATAAATTCTATAGGAACTGTTAAAATAGAAGTGTTAACACCGGAAGGAGATGTTTATGAAACATGGCAATTGTTTAATGCATTTGTTTCTAAGATTGATTTTGAAGGGTTAAACTACACAGGAGCTTCCATACTTGGAGCTTCTGTCTCATTGGCATATGACTGGGCGGCTATGACTTATAGAACCGCCGCAGGCAAAGAAACAACTTATTAAAAGAGGCAATAATGCAAAAATTTGATATGGTGAGCGATAACCGCGCATCTGAACTTAGTGGGGCAACCTTTTTTGTTGATTTACCAACAAGAGGATTTCCATACCCAAAAGGTCATCCATTCCACAATAAAGAATCAATAGAAGTTAAAATGCTTACGATGAAAGAGGAAGAGATCTTACTAAATACTTCTTATTCAGAAAAAGGTATTGTCGTTGAGAAGCTTCTTGAAAGTATCGTATTGGAAAAAGGCTTCAATCCGAAAGAAATATTAGAATCAGATCAGTTGGCTATCTTATTAGCTGCCAGAGCCGATGCTTATGGTGAAGATTATCAAGTTATCGTAACTTGCTTGTCCTGTGAAAAAGACTATGAACAGGAAGTAAACCTAACAACAATCATGAACAATGTTAAAACTCCTGAAATAGAAATGGGAGAGGACGGGAGTTATTTAATCGAACTCCCTAAATCAGAAAAGGTTGTAGAATATAAAATTCTATTACCAAATGAAATGCAATCAATCAGAAAGACTGTTGAAAAAATGAAGAAGATGAATATTAAGACTTCTGAGAATAAAGAGTTTTTTAAAAGAATAATTTTAAGCGTAGACGGCACAACGGATAGAGAATACATTTCAGAATTTATAGACAACTTAAGGATCTTAGATTCCAGATTCCTAAGTAGCAAGTACGCACAGACCATACCAAGTTTGGACCTTAACTTTGGGTCCACCTGCTCACATTGTAACCATGAGCAGGAAGGGGGCTTGCCGATCCAGGCGAACTTTTTTTTCCCTGAACTCTAGTTATATACACAGTGTCTATGAGAATATTATGTTCTTGACACAATCTGGTTGGAGCTACTCTGAGATATCAAAATTTCCAATAAAAAAGAGAGATTGGATTTTTGAGATGTTTATAACGATAGCTACAACAGAGGTGCCCGAGGAGAACTAATTTGCCACCTGATGATAACCAAAAAGCCGCATTAAATGCACTCGCGGCATCAATCCCAGCACTTGCCCGAGTCAACACCGAGCTTAAGGCTACAAGGGGTTTCCTAAATACAATTGGTCAGGACATTGAGACATCATCTTTAAAAGTCTTATCGTTTTTTAATGAGATCCAAGAACTCCAAAAGAAGGCAGTGAAAGAAATAGGCTTTACAGACTTCAATACTCAAATTGACCGGTCTATAAACCTTTTTAAAGAACTAAATAGCGAAACTAATGATTTTGCCATTTTGCAAGAAAATATTACACAAACTATTTTTGATCTCTCAGCAGCGTTTGAGGCGACTGGCATCAATCTTGGCAATTTAGATAAGGGCATCGCAGCGAATTCCAATCTAGTTGAAAGATCAAAGTTGGTTGATTTTGTTAGAGACCTGAGTTTTCAACAAAAGGAAGGGTCTCAGATTGCTGGGCAGTTTACTAATAGGCTGATTGGTTTGTCTGTAGCTTTAAAGAGACCACCTGCGGAACTGTTAAATCTAACCCAGGGTCTTCTAAGCAGTAACGCTACTTTTGCCCAGTCGGAGAGAGTCTTAGAAAGACTAGCAATTCGATCAACCGAGGTGGGCAGAAGGTTTAATACAACCACCGACTCACTCAACAAGGCACTGGATGTAACATTTACAATTCAGCAGAGACAACAACAGGCGAGTAGGATTAGCCAAATTGCCGGTAGATTAAATATTGCTCCTGACACATCTGGCTTAATGAGTTCTGATCCTGAGACAAGACAAAGGGCGATCGTCAAAATCATTTCGCAATTAAACCAAAGAGCACAAAGTTTAAACCCATCCATGAGAGCCGCCCTTGTCGCAGCCCTTGGGCAAACAGTAATTGGTACCGCCCTAGGACCAAAGGGACTCCGTACTCTTGGTCAGAGGAGCTTTAATGTAAGGGATATCGAAGCTCGCGCTACTGCAACATCTCCCACCGATATCGACACCTTGCGTCGTGGAGCGGCTACAACTAGAGATGTCTTAACGGCAAGAACCAGAGCCAAAGAAATTGCCGCAGCCCAAGAACAACTCGCAGTCGTCGCTAGGCAGTTAAACAAGAATAATGTAACTTTAGCTAGCTCAACAGAGGCACTTGGTCAATTAATGAAAGATCAGACAGCCGCCTTCACAAAAATGGCAGGAGAGTTCGCTGAAAAAACTGCTAGCCTAGTTGTTAAATTAAGTGCAATTGTTCTGAGGTTTGCTGGTGTAATTGACAAGCTGCCAGCAAGTGCAAGGGGTCCTCTCATGAAAGACTTGAACGATATGAAAAGGATCGTTGGAGAACTAGTGAATGCTAGTGGTGGAATTGTCTCTGGTCAAGGCATCAGAAAATAAATAAGTTGATAATTATAGTATGGCAATTAATTTAGGAAACGATTATCTTACAAGTCTTGTGGACACCGGTCTATCTGCGATTGATGGTGCGTTTGCCAGCAATGTAGGCTCAGATACGACAATAAAAACGGCGCTGCCAGCAGAAGCTGGCATTAGAAACTCATTAAGTTTTTCTAATATTAGAATTAGTTTCCCGACAAGAGAGGGAAACATACCATTTCTTAGTGCGCTGACAACGAATTCCCTTTATTTCCCAGCTTACATAAAAAGTTTTGAAGATAATTATTCAATTGGCGTGACCGGCGAACAGGTGTTTGGACGCACAGATCCTACTCCAGTATATAAGGGGGTTACCAGAACAATTAGTGTTGGTTTGGAAATCCCATGTTTTGATGCAGCAGACGCTAATGAAAATATGAAAAAGATAAATAAGTTTATACACAATTTATATCCATCATACAACAGTTTCAAAGGGGATTTAGTTATAAGCTCATCACCTTTGATTCGTGTAAAATTTGCAAATCTGATTTCGAATCAACTCAGAGGTTCAGGCGGTCTTCTGGGGTATGTAACAAACTTTAAATATGATTTCACACCATCAGATGGATTTTACTTTTCTAGTAAAGATGGACAACAAAATTCAACAAATATCTTTTTTAGAAGCTACTCTTTAACATTCACGTTCTCTGTTTTACACGAAGATGTCGTTGGTTTTGTTGATGGTAGATCAAACTCCTCAAGAGATTTTCCTTACAAAACAAACGTGGATAGATTTAATCCAACTGAAGTTTTCTATGGCAGGAATGCTCCAATTAGCCAAGAGGCTTCAGAGGAGCAGCAATTAGGCTAGTAGGGTAATAATATGGCAATTTCAAGATATTCTAAAACAAGCACAGAAAATTTAGATGACAGAGATTATAAACAAGTTTATAAAGAAAAGTTTGATGAGCATAGAAAAAAGTTTATTGCTAAAAAAGCAACTTTAAATTTAGATTACCCAAACTTCAATGAAAGTTTGTCTTATAGATATGAACTGCATGTTTGGTCGATGGGTGACCACTATTATAAATTAGCAGAAAGATTCTATGGCGATCCAAGCTATTGGTGGATTTTAGCTTGGTTTAATAAGAAACCAACAGAAAGTCATATTGCAACTGGTGATGTGATTAGAATTCCAATGCCTTTGGGTCAAGTCTTAACAGATTTAGGATTTTAGTATGGATTTATTCTTTCCAGCAAAACTGGCAACAGTAGATAAGAAAAGCTCTCTGGACCAAGCCTTTTTGATTCAGAGCTTGCTTCCTCATATTGCCAACTCTAAAAATAAAAATAAAATTTATAAATTTTTTAAAGAGCAGCACAAACAGCAAATTGAAAAAGACTTTGAACTTAATAAAAGAACGATCTCTTTAAACACATCGTATGGTTGTGATTTTGAGTCCGGTCTTAGATTTGCATCAGTGGATGAAAGACAGGCACATATTAAAATGATGCAGAATCTAACAACTGTACAAAAGGCTGCTTTGGTACCATACATTCGAATGTACTTGGTCCCAAATCCATATACAAAAACAGAATTAGATTTTAAGAGAGGCGCAGTTCCTCTAGCCTTTGGAAAAAGTTTTGATTTGGATTTTTATTTAGATAAGGTCCAAGGAGGTAGTATTAATGATAGAGTCACAGGTAGGTTGCAATCCACATTTACTAACGGCTCAAATATTAAAGCTGCCAGTCGAGGCGAGTTAGCTGCTATCCAATCAATGACAGTAAACCGGGTTTACAATCAGACAAACATTTTTGATCCGATTAATATTGATATGAGTTTCTATTTCTCATCTTTCCATGTATTTGCCCATAAACCTGCGATAGAGATCTCCAGTGGTTTAAACACTTATCTCAACAGACTCTCCCAAGGTGGTGGTATTAGCAGCTTTTTTTCTGATATAAAAGATCTAAGATATACAGAGTTAATAACGTTACAAAACAAAGATTACAAATTAGTGGTTGAATATGGTTGGAACGTTGATGACGCAGTTTCCGATCAGGTCCTAAGTTTTAAAGATAAAGCAAGAATTAAAAAGTTTGAAAAGACTTTTTATCTAATGAACCCTAATGATCATAAAATTAATTTTAACGAGGATGGCAGTTTCGTAATGAATGTTAGTTACGTCCCCTCGACAGTTGATAGCATATTTAAATCAACAGACTTTAAGACAGGTATCTTTTTCAATGAGAAGGTCTATAAAAAAATTAAAGGAGCTACAACGGAAAACATCCGTGAAAAGGTTACAAAAATTAAGAAATTAGATTCTGTAACTTTTTACGATCAGCCACAAAAAGAAATTGAAAGGTTAAAAGAGATGTCTGTTTTAAAAGAGGAGCTATCGAATTTAAAACACACAAGTTACATAGATTTGTTTGAAAAATTTTGTGAAGATAGCGACTTAATATATAATGCTTCAATCACTACTACAAAAACAAAAGATAAAAAGTACACATTGAAAACTAAAATTACAAAAAAACTTAGATTTTCATCTGACACATCACAAGAACCAATCCCGGTGGATGGCAAAGAGGTGGTGACTTCTACAACTTATGATGCGGATAGCGTTAAGAGAAGCGTTCTACAAATAAGAGAAAAGTCAAAACTTAAAACTTCTATCTTGTCAGATAAACAGAAATTAAAAACAATTGATTTTCTAGGGTTATCAGACAAATTTGATTATGAGCCAGGAACCACAGTCGCAGCATATGCTAAAAAGTTCCTGGATGATTTACAGGAAGAGATCTTTAGTGATCTATTGGTGAGCCTGCCGGGTTTAAAAATCGTTAGTTTTATGTTGTTTAGGGACATTTTAAATGTTATAACCCAATTAGCGAAGGCGACTGGTGAAAAAGACGAAATCCCATACTTTGTTTTAGGAAATTTTCCCATGCCAATGACTAATGGTAAAAAGTACTGGTGTAATGTTGGCGATATCCCAATTGAGATGAAAATGGTTAAGTCTACATTGCGAGCTTTTTTCAACCAAAGACCAAAGGCTTCTTTCAAAGATTTCTTATATTATTACTTGCATGACGTATTCCCATCGTTAGTTGTTCAAAAAGAACAACGCGCTGCCCTGCCATCAATATGTTTTCCCTATTTTCATTTTAACCAAAAAAAGTGGAAAAACAACTCGGCATTGAACAAAAACTATTTTGATTTGATTGACGGCAACAAAAATGCGATTAAGAGCTTTGCAAAAGATTATTTTAATGATAGTGAGTTTGACAGTTCAATCGGCTGTCTATTTGTGGGTCAATCCCCCAGGCTAAGTTCAGAAAATTCTGGATTCTTTTTAGGCAGGAACGTAAAAATTGCGTCCGATGCATTCTTAAAGGATGATACTCAGCTATTAGATGCCGGAATTGGTAAAATGGTTGTTGGCGCTTCAAATGGACTTGTGAAAAATTTAACTTTTAATTCGTCTGGTGATCAATACATCAATAACTTAAATTATGAATTAAATAAGCAAAAGCCAGGGGTTGGTCCTATTCTTATCTCATCTGCATACCAATACACTGTTAATGCTACTTTATATGGCAATCGTATTCATGAATTCTCAAACCTCATATATATCCCTGCCGGGAGTCTTGGTTATAGTCCGCTTTCTCCAAAAGACGCTTTGAAAAGAGTGGGCTTTGAAGATTTTGAAATTGGTGGGTTGTATACTATCAATTCAATAACAGATCAACTGGACATGAAAAACGGAATGTACACAAAGACCATTAATGCATCTACGGTAAAAAGAGAGTCTCAGTTGGTTTCCTTTGCGTTGTCCTTGGCTGAAAAGAGCACTGACAAGGAAGTCTTGTTCCCTACAAACGGTATGCTGTATTCTTTTCCACAATATGTTTATGATAATACAGAGGCAATCGATAAAACGTATAGAATAAAAATAGCTAATATCGAAGATAAAATATTTGAAGAAGACATTCTCGATGAGGCACTTGCTACACAAGAACTTGAAGAATCAGGGCTTCTTGAGCTTGCTGATCAAACTGGCGCACAAGTAGATTTTGAGCAACAGCAACAAATCTCATCCACAGCTATAGGACCTACCGGGACAGAAAGACCACAGTCAGTATCTCCACAACCACCCTTATCAGGAATCTAGAAGTGCAACAATACTAAGTTTGTTATAATTATTATATGCCAGTTATCAACATAAATAATTTAGAATTTAAAACCACGGAGAAAAAACGTGCTGCTCGTGATGTTGACGTCCGAGATATAAACAATTCATCTCCTGCTTCAGAGGTCTATGAAAGCCGTGCCTCTTACAAAAAACAGGTCAATCAAAAAAACTTGCCACTTAAAAACAAAAATAAAAACGATGTGAGTCTAAGGAACCAACTTGACCTTTGGTATAAAGATCTATTTTATGGTAAAAAAGATTATGCAAACAGACTTATTACTGTCAATTTTAACGATGATAATTTTAAAGAAATCGCTGGTACAAAGATTCAAGCTCTGAATTTTGTTGCCGACGCTGTAGAGAATTTTTTAGTGGATTACAATGTGAAAAGGAGAACCCATCCAAAGAGCATTTTAAACAATATAAAGATAATCCGAGGATATTCGTCAAGCCGCGATTATCAAGTATACTTTAGAGAGCTTTATAGCTTATTCTTTGCTGACGTCCTAAATGATATAAAATTTACAGACAAGATAAAAAACATAGATGACTTTATAAATTTATTTTTCTTGTGGTCATTGACTACAAATAACCCAATAACTGAAACAGGGTTTTTCAAAAGCCAGGAATACAATATCTATAATACTGGATTTGCGGTTGATTTTATTACAATAAACAGTGAAAAAGATAAACAAAAAATCCTCAACGACCCGAGATATGGTGCTTTAAACTATACTGCGAAAATGAACGGATTAAAAATTGATCCAAACTATCCAGGCAGATTGATCGCTGACGTTGAATCAAGTGTTCTATTGGAAAAATACGTTTCAAACTATTTCCCAGTCCCTGAACTACAAGACTTGCCAGAACTTATTTATAAAAATTATTTCATTAGGAGAAATTTTTATACTTCGTCGGAAAGTTTAATCTCAGATTTCATAGGGAATATTATAAAAATTTACAATTCTTTTATTAAGAAATACCAATACAGGTCAGAATTTTCAACTAATGGAGATTTAAGTCAGAAGTTTGCAAGGAAGTTCAGTACAAACAGGATAGAAAGAGAAAAAGGTGATTTATCTCAATTTTTTATTGAGGACGCCGCTGGTAAAGAAGTTATAGCCAAAAAAGCTTTGGTTACATACGCTAAGTTCAGAGCAAAGGAAGAAGGGTGTCTTTTAGAGAAGGAAGAGTTGTCTGTATTAACAAACAACATGAACAGTCTTGCTAAATTAGATAGTAGCACTGCTTATGTGGAAAATTCAAAATTTAATCAAGAAAAATTCTTATTGCAGTCACAGTCAATTAATTACTTGGAGAACTTCTTGTTTAGTAAGAATAATATGGATAAAACTAACACAAGAGACTTTATTTACTTTTGGACCCGTGGTAGAGAGTATACTGATAAATTTACAACTTTTTCCGAGCAAGAAGCTTTATTCTCTTATTTGCTAGCTGCTTTAGACGCTAAAAGAATAAAGTGTGATGGTGTACATCAGATGGAAAGTGGCTTGTTTATGCCTTGTAAGTCCCACCAAAAATATGAAGCCTTGACAAAAAAGTAAAAGCTTGATACAATGTAGGCATGTTTTTCTCAAAAATTGATACAAAAAATAATTGCAAGAGCATTTATGCGGACAACAAAATCTTCTCAGACTATGAAGAAAATATGAAATACACCTGGACTTACCAGGAAGATCTTCCTCTAGACGTAAAATTTGTTAAGCTGTTCTGTGGTGGAAAGGATTATACCGAAGTGTTGTCTGATCGAGATCGCAAAGAATATAAATCGCTTGAAGACAAAATTAAGAACACACTTAAATCATATGGCGTGTGCGGATACGACCCGCGAGACTTCTGTTTGGATGAGTTAGTAGGACCGTCGTTCATTGAGGACTATTTCAGTCTTAAAAACAAGGCAATGCGTTTAGCCGTTGAAAATTATAAAGAACCAAAAAACTATACTCAACTGGAAAATATTGAAAAATTAACATATTCAATCTCAAAACGTCCATTGAACTTAGATTTATCAAGCGTGTATACAGCCGCAAACGATAATCGGATAAAGAAAATTATTAAAAGATATTCAGCGAGTCCTGCGTTTATCCACTATAACACCTTCGGGACTATCACGGGGCGGTTATCTACTACCCCTGCCTCGTTTCCCCTCCTCACCCTCAATAAAGAATATCGCACGATGATCAAACCAAATAACGGTGTTTTTGTTGAGTTTGATTACAATGCCTTTGAATTGCGTGTTCTTTTGGCTCTGGTTGGACGAGAACAGCCGAAAGAGGATATGCACGACTGGAACATCAAGAATATATTTAAGGACGGTACAGAGCGATCTGAAGCGAAAAGGAGAATGTTTGCGTGGCTTTACAATCCAAATTCCGATGATAAGCTTTTATCTCGTGAGTATGACCGAGAAAGTTTACTAAAAAAATATTTTTCTGATGGCAAAATTACAACTGATTTTGATAGAGAGATTGAAACAGATAATTACCATGCACTCAATTATCTTGTTCAAAGTACAGCATCTGATTTATTTTTAGAGCAGGCTTATAAGGTTCATAAGATTTTGGAGGACAATAACGCCAAGTCTTATGTTTCCATGCTTATTCATGACAGTATGATTTTGGACTTTGATAGGATGGATTATAAACTACTTAATCAGATTAGAGATGTATTCAAACAAACAAGGTACGGTGAGTTTAAATTAAATATCCAGGTAGGAAAAACACTTGGTGGGTTAGGAACACAATGGAAATAATAGGTATTGGCAACGCAGGTCGTGAAATATGTAAACTTTTTGATGAAAAGGGGTACAAAACATATTCTATTGATACACACAAAGACGCTTTTGTAAAATTCCCTAAAGTAAAGACGATCGAAGCGGCTGAGAAGGTTCAAATTGACCTGAGCGAACTTAAAAATAGTATAAAATCAAATGAAATCTTGTGTGTTATGGCAGGTTCAGGCGTTATAACTGGGGCTTGCCTAAAAATTCTAGAAAATTTTAAAGATAAGTCAATAGGGTTTCTTTATATCCAGCCAGATACTTCTTTTATGAACAACAATGGTAAGGAAAGAGAACGAGTTGTAAGGAATATCCTACAAGAATTTGCACGATCAGGACTATTCAATAAAATGTGGATGGTTTCAAACAAAAGTATCTCTAACTTATCGTCCGATATATCAATTGGCAACTATTTTCAGAAGGTCAACGAAAAAATTGTTGACATGTGGTGTCTAATGGAGTATTATGGACAGGCATCTGCGTTGATGGGAAACTTAGAAGAACCAGAAGAGCAGAATAGGATCGCAACTTTTGGACTGTACAGTCTTAACGATGAGGCAGAACAAAAGTTTTATGAACTAAGTGGAGTAAGGGAAAAGCACTTTTACTTTACTTTTAGCGAAGAAACATTAGCAGAAACAGGCAATGTTTTGGATTTAGTATCTCGTAAGTTAAAGAAGGCGGAAGAAAATGAATTTCAGCAAGTATCTTACGGCTTTTTCCCATCGGGATATTCTGTTGACAAAGTGTACATAATGTACTATACTAATCATATACAAAGCGAGGCAGGGAAATCACCTGCCTTATAACAAGGAGTAAATAACATGGCTATTGATTTGAAAAAAATGCGAGCAAAGCTCGCTTCTACTGAGAACAAGGGTGGAGGTTCTAACAAGAATCTATTTTGGAAGCCACAAGATGGCGAGTCCGTAATTCGTATTGTTCCAGATCCAGATGGAGATCCCTTCAAGGAGTA
>CEQB01007856.1_pt1 | contig 17272 bp, 31 predicted proteins | sample 530581 | NCBI WGS metagenome assembly CEQB01 (sample SAMEA2620588, study PRJEB7988) | marine metagenome | biome: marine biome (ENVO:00000447); feature: deep chlorophyll maximum layer (ENVO:xxxxxxxx); material: "saline water (ENVO:00002010), including plankton (ENVO:xxxxxxxx)" | depth 75 m
TCTTGGTTCAGCTTGATACCCGGTGGTAAGTTGTGGTAGGCAATGAGAGCATTGCACGAGGTTTAACAGTCAGTACCTCGAACATTAAACTGACACCAATTCGCATAATGCGAGGAGAGAGTAAAATGACAATACACAATACAAACGACACCAAGTTAAACTACATCGACGACGTAGTACCAACACTAGATAGCGAGAACTTGAATGCTATCGACATCAACGCGTTGGAACTTAACCTTCTTACCGACGAGCAAGAACAAGCATACTTCGAGTATTTCTTCGAGGTTGTCGGAGAACATCATCCGGAAGACTACATCGTCACAGTAGTGGAGGACAATGACCCTCGATTCGAGGACATTCACTTCGATTGTGAGTCTAGCGACGGAATCACTCGTCGATAGAACCTTATTACCCGTCGGTTAATACACAATAGCCGATGGCAATGCCATTAGCGATGCTATGCTCTCGGTATAGCATTGCTATGGCAAAGGAAATAGAAATAGAAAGAGAACAAGAAACAGAAAAAGACCTATACCGACGAGATAGGCAAGATTTTAATTAACAAACAACAAACGCCGTCCTTAGTGACGGCAAGGAGAGAGAAAATGGAAAAACTACTAGCAATGTTCAAACAAGCTTTAGCCGACAGTAAAGCAAACCCTCATCGTGGAGACTTGAAGATTCTCGTTATGAATCTCAGTTCCGACCTTCTACGCGAAGGGTATGTTGGACATCTTAGTGGAGATTGCCCTAAACGCGAAGGATACCTCAACCGAAATGGTCGCTTTATCGAGGTAAAAAGCGTCCTAGCAGGATAACTGCTATACCGACGAGAATAGTCGAAATACTGCTAGCATAGTCTGGCAGTATCGACAGGAACTGGTCTACCTGTCCTGAAGATGACAGACCAACGAACAAACAACCCTCTTTAGTGAGGGAAAAGAGAGAGAAAAATGAAACAAATCCTAGCAATAGTCCGTCAGTTATTGACGGAGGTTAAGGACGTAACCCAAGAATCGATGGATTTAAACCCGACGAGCTTTACGAAGAGAAGCGGATTTGTCCAAACTGTCGAGTGGAGAGTGAACCATTTACTCGAAGAGCTAAAAGAGGCTATTAACGTCGAGAATAACGGATGGGAAACCATTGTCGAGATTAATGAGAAATTGGAAGACCGATGCGAATCTTACGAGGAGAGATTGAAGCTTTGGCGACAACTAGGTAACGATAGGTTGCTGAAAATTGCAGACCGCGAAGAGAAAATAGCCGAATTACTGACGATAATTGACGAGAAAAACGAACTAATTGACGAACTTAACGAGGGAACTAATGGCATATCACTATTCGAGGACTAGAGAAAAAGTCTCACTAAGGTCACTATTTGTGACGATAATAGCGACAATACTCTTCAGAATTGGACTTGTAACACTAGCCGTCGAGGTAGTGTCGAGAAACTATTCCAACGCGTAGAGTCGCCGCCGAAACCTAGCAAGGTTGCTAGCAAGAGGGGGGATTTATCCCCTCTCTGCTAGACCAAGCGATGGTCACTAATCCGTGACGAGATTAGTCTGATGATGGCAGTCATTTATCAGAACAAAACCGCCGTTTTTACCGACGGCAAAAGAGAGAGAAAAAATGTCAAACGAAGAGTTTTTAAGAATGCTATTTGACCAAATACAAGCCTATTCATCGACGAAGAATGTTCTAGGAGACATACTAGGATTTCTCGTCAAGGTTGTCGAAATAGACAATGTGGCTTTAACCAAGACGAAAGTATCACTAAATGACGGATTTGTAGTCGATGTATCCAACGCGTTGCTAAAAAGTGGCAATGCTGACATAATTGGAGAAATGCCTTGGGATAGGTTCTGTCGAGATATGGTTCAAGCCTAGTCCGACGACTAGTTATTATGCTAGGTTAGTTTGTTTTACTTTGTAAAACTAACCTAGCATAATGAACAGCAAATTTGAAATCGAAACCGCTCTGAGAGAGAGCAACACTAAAACCGAGGAGGTTTAAAAATGAATGTAAAGCAATTACGACGACAAGCAATGACCCTTTGTGCCGAGAAAGGCATAGCAAGTTCTTGGGTTCAGTTCGCAAAGAAAAGCGATTTGATAGATTTTCTCAACGGCAAATTAGTCAGAGAAGATGACCCATTACATCCCACTAATGGCGGTGATGGTAACGGAAATCAGCCTACTAATGACGGCAGTAGTGATGCTATGCCAAGTGCTAGCAGTAACCCAGCTCCAAAGACCGACGGAACTTTAGGTAGTCTAGAGACAACTATTGTCAATGCCGTGACTCAGCAGATACTAGATGACGGCAGTATTGTCGAGGAAATAATAAAAGACGCGAAGGATGAGGTTATTAAACCCGTCACAATTACCCTAAATGACCGAATGGTATTTGACCCTAGTAGCGACGGATTACTACACTTTCAATTTGCCGATGTATTTGACAAGCTGAATACCTTTCAAAAGGTCTTTCTTCACGGCGAAAGAGGAACTGGAAAATCGACAATAGGTGAAGAGATATTCCGAATGATGGCTGAGAAACATCAATGGGATGATGACGATAAGTACCGATACACTTATGTCGTTGGTTCTGCCGGAGTTAGTGAAGCACAACTACTCGGAAAGTCTACCTTCGACGGAAGGTATATTGAAGGTCAGTATGTCAAGGCATTCTCTGAGGGTGGAATAGTTGTAGCCGACGAGTTCAATGGATTTGACCCTAATATGACCCTCATTCATAATGCTATGCTCGATGGTCAAGGTTTGATGTTTACTCCAAATGACCCAGAGAGTCCTCATCGTTATCGTCACAACGATTTCTATTTCGTCGCTATAGACAATACCAATGGATATGGTAACGACTTTTCTTATGTCGGTAGAAATCAGCAAGACTTAGCGGTGCTAGACCGATTTACTTCAGCGACGATAAGTATTGGCTATGACAAGAATATAGAAGGTCACATCGTCGGAGATTACTCTGATGTAGCAACTGCTTTGTGGGATTTACGAGATAGAATCAAGGCTGAGAGATTGAATAGAAACATCTCGACTAGAGCCTTTTATACCTCGGCTAAAATGATTCATCAAGCCGTGAATGGTAGACTGATGGCTACCAATAGTGTTACTCCGATAAGTAACGGAAGGTCTGAGGAACTTGGTGTCAGTAAAGCATCGGTTTACTATGCAATATTGGATATTTGTGCCGATTTTACCGACGAGGAAAAGCAGAAGATTGAACTTGAGGGATTCAAAAACAAGTATCCGAGGGTTTACTCTACTGATGAGCCAACTGTAACCGACGATGACAATGAGGTGCTAGCATCAATAAACGAACAAAGCCGAGGGCATTTAATGTCCATAGCAACAGATAAAGTGGAGGAAAACTAATGAGCGACGGCAATTACAAACTAAAAACGACTAAAAGCGGAATTAACTATGAGCATTCTGAGGAACATAAAATAGTAGTTCTCGACTTTAACTCTGCAGAAGACTATATCGAGTCTTGTCTTGCCGAGACCAAGAGAACCGGAGAAGACCCTCATCATATTTGGGATGAAGATTGGACATATGGCTCTCTTAAAAACCGAGAGAATTTAGTAGAGCATCTTATGGTCGGCAAGGCTAGTGATAAAGTGACGAAATTCTTTGAGAAATACAGAGCAGAGGTCGAGAGAAAACTAGATGTCAGTAGTTATGTCGGAGTAGGTCTATCTAGCAAGAGGACTAGAAGACGTAGTGACGATGGAGATGAACTTAATATCGATAGAATTATGACCAATCGTGACGATTATTGGGATAGTATGGTTCGAGACAATAGAAGACGGAATATTAGAATCGGAATTAATTTCACATTGAATGCCGATAATGATGAGATGGAATTTGCAAGGCTAGGTGCTACGGCTTCGGTGCTAGCAGATGTCCTTACGAAGATGGGAAATGCCGTCGAGATTTGTGCTACCTATTGTTGTCGGTATAGAGGTCAGATGGATAAAGTCCACGAATTTATGGTGCTATTCCCTATAAAACGTAGCAATGAACCTCTCGACCTTCAGAGAGTTATGTCAATAGCAACTAATGGAATACTACGAGACTTATTATTCCAAATGAAAGAGCAGTTTCAATTCGGTAGTGGGATGGGTCAGCAGAAAGAGATGTCTGATAATGCGAAGAAGAAAGCTAATGTTTTCTATGTCGTCGAGCAGAAAGACACAAACACTACCGACAATAGTGTTGATGCCTTAGACCGAGAGATAAGAAGACTGTCAGAGAATTTTGACTATGAGGGTCAAGACTACAACAGAAATAACTTTAAATAAGGAGAAAGAATGATAATAACATTAATAGTATTATTAGCTTTAATTGGTATCAACTATTACTTACTAACACATTGGAGGAGATAAAATGCAAGAACAACTAGGAAACCTATTACTATCCGTCGTAATAGTAGTTATATACGGCTCTCTAATAACTTTACTTTATGGGTCGTTTAAAGATATATTCATTCCCGATACTATTGAAATGTGGAACAAATTTATGAGCAGATTTAAATAAAATTTACGTCGTCTCTCTCTCGACGAGGGGATGCGTAGCAGGTCTTGGCTTGCTAGCATCCCCTTTTTTTATGTTACTACCAAAAAAGGTTTTGCTTTTTTGGTAAAAACTACTCCCTACCTACTCCGACACTTTCAAATTATTCTCACTAATTTTGCTATTTTTTTTATCGTAACCATCGAAGGTAGGCTCTGATACTTGATGCACGCTAAAAATAGGACTTGACACTTACTGAGAGTTAGTGCTATATTGTGGTAGCAATCGAACACCTTTACTTATTTTATCTCACCTTTAGGTGAGAGATAAAATAATTAAACAACCAAAACGGAGGTAATCTTGGATTTCATAAAAGAATCTTTGGAGAAATCAATCAAGGAAGAAAGCATTGTGTTATCTGAAAATGTTGAGATGCTTTTTCTTAACATATCATCTCAGATGAAACTAGCAGTATCTTTACTCGGTGTAATTACTAATGGAAAAATGCTAGAAAAACTAGGCGAACAAGGCACTATGCTTAAAAAGGGTGCTAGCTTTAATGACTTTCCCATCAGTAAAGCTATGATGCAGTCTTTGGCAATAGAAATGCTTGACAGTTCTAAAGAACTTATGAAACTTGTCCTCGAAGAACTCGAAGACGGAAGACCGGACATTACCGAATACAATGTTGATGAAAACCGACATAAAGTGTCGGATATGCTAGATGGAATTACCCCTCATTTTGAACAATTAATTAATTCTATGCAGAAAAAACAATTAAGTCTGATGGAAAAAAGCACCGCCAATCAACAACCTAATTAATTATATCTCATCTTTAGATGAGAGATATAATTATTTAACCACAAACCAAAAGAGGTTGCAAATATGAAAGAAATGTTTAACGGAGATTTACCAAACGCATTTAACAGTCTTGAGGATTTCACAAAATATATGGCATCATTTAAACAAGCGGTTAGGATTGACCAAAAGTTAAGAAGCTCCTTAAGTGCTATGCTACAGAACATAATGACCACATTTTTTGAGGGTATAAGAATTGCAGTTAAAAATAAGCACCTTAAAAAACCCTATGCCCTTATGATGATTCATAGATTTTGTATGGTACAAAAGCACGACGGAACTTTAGGTCAAGTGTTTGGAATTGAGGTTGATTTGACAAAGGTAGCAGTAGGATGTGGATTAATTCCCGAAGGAGTTGAGGTTATACATAGTTACGAAGACCATCCACAAGGAGAATTTGGAATAGGTCTAGCAGTACCTCAAAACTATCCTAAAGAAGAGGTAGATAAAATATTAAAGGATTTTGAAGAATTAGGTGATTTTAAATTAGAGTTTCCAAGTGAAACTCAAAATAAAGGAGCAGTAGCTTAGTGGAATATTTAGGTATCTTTATGGTTTCAGTAGTTTTCTTAATAATTGTTTTCTTAATCAACATAGAGGAGTTATAAATGGCAGATAATCAAACAATATCAATAGAGCAGTTAAGCGAAAAAACTGAATTAAGGTTTACCCTTGATACAGTTGGTGGTAAAGAACTTGCTCAAATTAGAGTGTGGATTAAAGGCGATGGAGACAAGATGATACCCACTAGGAAAGGTGTCGCTTTTCCAAGAACTCAAATAGAAGGTGTTGTGTCAGGAGTAAATAAACTTGCTGACAAGATTAAATCATCTGACTAATTGATAGTTAGTATAAGGGCGGTCTAGCCAACCGCCCTTACTTTTTTAAATAAGAAAGGAATTAAAATGATAACAGAAAATGATATAATAAAAGATGAATTAGCAGAAAAAATATTTGAAGACATAGAACAAGCTATAGACAGAGAACTTCAATTTATTATGGAAGAATATGGGTTAAATATAGATATGGTAAATCAAATATACGATTCTTGGTTACTACAAAAAACATTTTCAACAGAAGAAATACAGAATATTGCCGAAAAAACATTACAGAAAACCCATCCATTATTAGACACCTCAGACCTAAACCTCAATCCACCGAAGGATGCTAGCATATTAACTGGTACTTATTGGTGTGTTGAAGATGTCCGCCATCTATTTGGAGATGATGTAAAATATATGACCGACGAAGATATTGCAAATGAGTTGTATGGCTTATCTAAGTGGATGACAGATGGAATGACAGAACTTGGTTGGGAGTATATAAATAATAATTTTCAAATAAAAACTAAAGATGATTACGACGAAGAAGAGTAATTAAAGGAGTTAAAATATGTCTAAAAAATCAGAATCAGAAAAATGTGTTATTTGTAATACAATAATATTTGACCCTATAATAGAGGGTTGTAATCCTCAACCAATAGAGGATGATGGATATTGTTGTAGAACGTGTGATTTGGAGGTTGTTATACCGACGAGAATACAAATAATGCTAGCACAAAGAAGGTCAGCACAAGCAAGGGCAGACCGAAAGGAGAAAAACAAATGACAATAGAAATAACAGTAGAATCAAAAGAGCATAAAGATAAAATTCTTCAAGTATTAGAAGACGCTGAAATGGACGGAGTTTTAAATTTTAGTTTTAGTGTACAAATAATAGAAAAAGCTTTTAGATACCTCTTATAGTTTTCCGCAACCCAACTGTAAGAGGAGAAGGGCGGTCAATAGACCGCCCTTTTTTATATGTCACCGAGCCAATAACAAACTCGACATTGTACTAATTCTATTTATGCTAGCATAGCTTTGCTGTGAAATGAGTAGTTGCGTAATCTTGGGATATGAACTAACCAACATAAACAATTACAATAAACTAGTACGACATAATTTATATAGTTTTTTGAGTATGCTCAAGTATTTTATCTTTATCAACTAATAAATCATCTAAATCTTTCATACTTGGGAAAATAGTATCAAAAGAATGTTCATCTATTATTCTATTATCTGTTTTATATTTTTCTTTCCACCAATTTTCGTCATTATATTTTTCTAATGGATGAAATTGCAAAACTTCTTTCTTTGGTATCTGTGCAAATCTTTTTGATTGCCCAAGAATGCCTCTAATTGCCCGAATAACGTCCTTTTTTGAATAATTCCGATTCCCCCAAGCATTTTTACATTCTTCGAGAATACGGAAGTTTATATCATCTAAGTGTACCATTGTATTTTTAAGATGACCACCTAAATGATTTCTCTGTTGTTTCAATATTTCTTTCTTCATAATATTCCTTTTTTTAGGCGTAGGCTAGCATAATACGATAAAGGAGGAGCATACTAAAATGCTAGCCTGAGATTTCTCTCTATTTTGCCTAATATTTACAGGTGCTAACAAACGCCAACCTATTAGCACCTGATTTTATTTGTCATCCTCTTTCCTTAAAACCTTCTTTTAAAAAAAAATTTATCAAAAAGAGGCTTACTAATGTATTACTTTTCGCCTACTAATGGCAAACCCAACTCCTCCCGGATAGCATTTGCTTGTATCAGTACGTCGTTAAGTAATTTTTTTGACTCGTCTTCCATTTTCATAGATGGTTCGTGTTTTCTACAAACATCATAACTATCAGTCGAGCAATTTTGTTTAACATATCCACAAACCGGGCAAACTTTATTTATTAGTTGCTTTGGAGCTTTTCCCGTCGTGCCGTCAGGTTTGCTAGCATCATCATTCCAACCTTCTGCGTTTAGCCAAGTTGATGCGTGAGGAATAAATTTAACTTCTTTTTCTGCCCACGCACCTTTTAAGTGTTCGTTTAAACTGTTTATTATTTTTTCTTTTTCAACTAGTTTTCTTGCTTTTATGTAATTTTTCTTAGCATCCTTTTTTCTTACGTTTCTTGGATATAGTTTCCAAAATTCATTTTCAAACTCTTCTTCTACTTCCGTTGCTATAGCAGAGCCATTCTTACTTGCACGCGAACTTATGCGTTTTTCCTTTGACCATCTTTTTTCTGCACCCTTTTTTCCGGCATCACTTCTTTTTTCGTGTTTCTTTTCTGCTCTGTTTCGCTCCCTCTCTTGTCTAGGTTGTCTCCATACTCCATCTTCTAAAACAAAACACGCTTGTAATACTTGTCTTTTATAAGAGTTCCACGTTTCTTTATCAGCACATTGTACTAACTTAGCAAGTTTCTCGTCATCATCGGGAAGCCCGTACTCCAGCCAGCTATATGCTAGCAAGGTAATATATACTCCTCGTAATTCCATATCCATAAAAGCAACATCTATGTTCGATAGAAAATCCCCCGCATAAAACATAAACGCGGGAGGTTTATTATCGGGCATTTTCCAACTCCTTTACGAATGATTTTAATGGCATTACAATTAATGGCTCTTCTCTATCAGCTTTTATTATTTGTGCATCTACGACTTCAGTATTTGGCTTTATCCATTTCGCTACATTCTTTCTAGCCTTTACTTGAAATCTCCATTTTTTTCCTTTGATATGTGAAACAACATCGCACTCTTCGTGTTCTCCAAGAGCCATACCATTACTAGCGTAGGCTCTTAGAGTTTTATAACCTAAAGATTCTAGGATATTCACGACGAGTCTTTCGACCCTATTCCCCTTGTTTTTCGAGGGATGAGTCATTAACTAGGAAATAAAGTTGTAGGTAAATCTAGTTTGTAGCGAGCAAACTTAACCCTACTGTCTTTTTTCTTAACTATTTCAGTATGAAACTTATATCCATCTTTTTTTAGGTCGCATATAATCGCGGCGAGTCTCATAGAGCCGAACATCTCATACGCCTCTGCAGGCGTTATTGATTTTCCGCTTTCTAAATAATCTCTAACTAATTCCTTTTTAGATTTTTGATTCATCACATACTCCTCATCTGTGTTGTGTAGTATTACTTTCATTGGATTACTTCTCCATCGAATTTGTCTACTACTGTTTCAAAAAGTTCTTGATTTTTCTTTGCTTGTTCGGGATTAATTTTTGGTGCTAAGTCTTTTGCAACACTAACCAAAGATTGTAGCTCCTCAATAGAGCAATCTACAAATCCCTTATTACCAAGCTCTTTAGTCTTTAGCTCTATGAACTTTTTTACTCCCATACGCTCAGAAAGACCGGTTAGTTCTTCAGCTAACTTTTGCTTTTTCTTCTCTTGGGCTAAAGGACTCATTCCGCCTCCGTTTGTTGGCTTTATATTAGTCTCGCCTAATACTTCTCCTATGCTAGCACTTGCAGATTTTTCTTTCGTTTGGGTTAGTTGTTCCGATTCCGACTTTACCTCTTCTTCTGAATGTCTTTCAGTATCTAGTTCAATTCTTCTGTCTTTTTCTTCTTGTGCATATTTTCTAGTTTCGTCATCTGTTTTTTCACGACCCAATAACCATTCTATATAAGTAGAAGGCACTTCTTCCCATTTTTTGCCTTTGTGCTTACCGAAGCCTATTGTACCAGCAACAGCCGTGCTAGCACCGCCGCCAGAATGATTTTGCTGTGTTAAAGCGTTTGCTAATTCATCTGCTGAAGCATACTCCTCACCGCCTAAACCAATACTCGCTAATGCTCTACCAATTGCTGATGTTTCGCAGTTTTCTAGTGCGGAAGTATCATTAATTCTTCCTCTGCTCCTATCTTCCTCGGCAAATCCCGTTCCTACTAAAGAAAAATCGGGTTGTATAGCATCATTACTTACCTTTATAGTAGCTTTTACTTGGATAATATTATCTTCATCCTTTACTATTTCAGTTCTAATCTCAGTATGAACTTTCTGCTCTCTTTTCCCGAACTCTTCATAGAAGAGACCTATTCTCTCCGCAACAGTTCTATACTCTTTTCCGTGTATATTTACGGGCATATTAACTCCTTTGTTATTGTGTTTTTACTTTAAATGATGTTTTCTCTACAATATCCCAATCGTCGGGTGTAAATCCGGTATCCTTAACAAACTTAATTATTGCAGATTTGCTAGGCTTTTTTGTTTTTTTGACTAACCCAAACTCGTTATTTTTGTCGTTCTTCTCGCACCACTTTAATAACTTTTCATCACTACCTGAATAAACGTGCTTAGTGGATTTCCTAACAGATATAGTACCATTAGGAAATTTCATAGTTTTTTGTTTATTCGATTCAAGATATGAACGAAGAATACTGTGCTTATATTTAAGATTATCCTTAACCTTTTCTATTTCCTCATTGTAGAAGTTGATGCTTGCATCTCTTCGCTCTTCTAAGGTTACAATCTTCCTTGCTTGTGATTCACAAGAGTATAGAATTTTTTCTACATTCTCATCGGTAGCAACAACCACCTCTTCATCGTTTATGTCAGCAAAATAATCGTCTTCTGAATCTTTTTGCATTTTTTCAAAAAGACCCGTTTCGCTTATGTTACCCATTGTTATTGTTTCTCCTCTATTGTTTTAATTTTTCCCCACATTGACTACAAAGAATATTAAAAGAATCTTCTTTTACATCAATAGCTTGAGGATAATGTACTGTTTCGCTTTCACATCTTTTACATTTACCAAAGTCAAATTGAAATGTTGGTAAGTTCAGTTGTTCCGCTATCGTTGATGTTTGGGTTATCCATTTTTGTAATTGTTTCAAGTCTTTTACTTGAATTATTATCTTCATATTTTAATACCTCTGTTTTATTGGCAATAATTTGGACTATTCCATTCTTCAGTTCTGAACTACCATCTGTTTTGTAGTGAGTAACTCCATCTAAAATAACTCTAACTCCCATCGCTCCTTGAGAGATAACAGTTCCATAAAGGGATGAATTATTAACGTGAAAACTATCACCGCAGTTAAGGGTGTCTAGGTGTACTCTACTGCTTTTTTTGTTTATCATTTCTATTCCTTATATCTTCACTCCGTGAAGAGATATAAGGAATAGAAGATACCATTCTTTTTTTGATGTAGTCGTCATAAGACGATTTTGGTATCTTCCAAGAGCCTCCATCGTGAAAGCCCTTCAACTCTCCGGACTTAAGCCTTCTTCTAACTGTATATATAGAGCAATTTAAGACATCGGCGACTTCGCCAACGCTTAACATTTTTTCTAAGTGCATTTTTTCTCCCTATTGATTGACTTGAACCTACCAACACTTACCAATGCTTGTCAAGTCCTATTTTATCGTTTTCTCCAAATGCGATAAAATCGTCTTCCTAGCCTTAATTACTTCTCCATCAGCCATACAAACTCCGTCGTGAATGTTATATGGAACTATTTGAAAAAGTCCATTTCCTTCCTGATAATGAACTAGTGCTAGACCTTGTTGCCAATCATTTCTAGTTTGATACGCGGGAACTACTCCATCTATTCGTGCTACTGTTCCGGGTGAATATACTACATAAGTTTTTATTCCTCCCCTCGGATGAACTGTTCTTTGAGCCATTTCGTGTCTGTGAATGTGACCAATTATTTCAGAGTTTCTAGCATCATTTAGCATAGCTGACGCTGTTTTTCCTCCACCCTTTCGTGCTAATTGTCCGTGATGAACTCTCAAATTATCATTAATCCAATATTCTCCATCAGGGTAAGGACCGCAATACTCGACACCAAGTTCATCTAGTGCTAGCAAGGTTGGGACAGTTAGTACCTGCCGTTCTGGTTGGTTAGCAGGCTTTAAATTATACGCGGCAACTATGTTTTTAACTACTGCCTTTGCCATTCTAAGTTCGTGATTACCCTCGATGTAAATCATTTTTTCGCAATGCTCTCTTAATTCTTTTATCCACCAGTACAATTCGTTAATGCTAGGTTGTGTAGTCCAGTAAAATTCAGGGCTAATCATAAACTTATCTGACCATTCAGGAAGGTCTAGCATATCTCCCAGTAAAATAATTTCATCAGGTTGATGCTTTTCAGCCATTTGCAAACAAATATCCAATGCTTTTCTATCGTGAAAAGGGTCTAGGCTTCCATCTTCAAAAGATTTTCTAAACCCTACTTGTGCATCAGGTATAATTAATGCCGTCCTATCTCGTTGTTTTTTTGGTTTTCTTGGTTTAGGCTTATATATTATCGGTCTTATAGTTTTTATTGTAGGAAACTCGACTACAACGGGTAGTTTTCGCACTAACCACGCTTTTACTTGAAACAATGGTCTATGAACAATGGTTTCGCCCATTTTCATAGCAACTTCCCATTTATTTACGACGTATCTTTCTACGTCCCAAATTTCTGTATTAACATTACAAGATGCTAGCAAGTCATCCAGCGTAGCAGGATTATCTTCTCCTCTATAATCAAGAATTGCATAATTCCCGTGAGTTTCAAAATTATGACCTGTTGTCTCATCGTCTTCTTCTGTGTTTTTTGGAGTAGCTTGATAATAAGGATTGCTTTTACTATCGTCTATTAAATTAGGTTCTAATACTTGTTTTGCCCTTCTGTATCTATTTGGGCTAAGAGGTATTCTTGGGTTTATTGAAAGAGTGCCACTTCTTTTTTGGGCACGAATAGATTCTAAAGTAAAATTGTGTTCAGGGTGTCTCTGATTTAGTATTTCACAGCATTTTGGATACGTATAACCTCTCTCTAATAGGTTTGATACTTCTTCTTTTAATTCATCTGTCCATTTTATATTGTGGCGACGAGATTTTTTCTTTTTTGGCATATGGATTACTCTTCATCTTTCCTCCTACTTTCTGCATCTAGGAACTTTTCTACAGTTCCTTTCCCAAGTTCGGTATTGTAATAGACCTTCCAATAATTTGCATATCCCAGCTTATCACCAAGCCTAGGTAACGCTTTAGGAACTCTTCTATAATGAACCCTACACATACATATTGCAAAAGCAATATTAGTTTCAAGTAAATATCCTAGTTCTTCCTTAGAATAATCTATCCACAATGGATTTATCATAGCTGTCTCCGCAATAGACCTTGCTAGACTTTTTCTATAAGAAACATAGTTTTCAATTATATCGTAACAAGTGGCAGGTTCAATTTGAAAGAACGACTTAGCAGGACCATTACCGAGTTGCTTTAAGTAGTCGTAGTTTGATTCGATTAAGCCCGTTAGGTACACCAACTCGACTGCACTATCAGAGTGGTAGCCGAGTCGATGCAAAACGTCTTCTATAACAGACTTTATCTGGGATTGATTCACAAACTATTTTAACAATGGTTGCCAGTAAAAAGCAATTAGTTTGTTAGACACCTATCTTTTTTAAAAAGAATGATTTAATTAATTTCCATAATGCTAGCATAATTTTCCTTTCTGTTTCTTCGCTTAGAAGAGGAATGTCTACATCTGCATTAATTTCGGCAATTAATTCATCTCTATTTTCATCAGAAAATAAATCTGAAGCTAAAGAACCCATTAAACCTTTCAACATTTGTTACTCCTTTATTTGCTTCCAAAAACCTTAGAGAAGAAACCCTTTTTCTTCTTTTTGCCTTTTTCGGAAAGTTTTTTGCCTTTCTTTTTTTTCTTTTTCTTAACATCTTCCATATGATAAGCCATATTATTATATGTAGGATTCAAGGTAGAATTGATTTTAACGCTATCTGCTTCAATAAGCATTATCGTAAAGAGTATTGATAACATATTATTTCCTTTTATTAGTGACGACCATTAATACGACTAACAGAGCCTTTGACTTCCATCATTACATCGCTTAAACTATTGACTTCTTTTACCATATCTTCGTGCCTTCTGTCTCTTGTTTCATCGCTACGATTCCATCTGTCTAAAAACTTTAAAACAATACCTTCTATATTTTCAATGTTTTTAGACTGACCTTCGTTTTCTATCTTTAACGCTTCAATAGCCTCCGCTTGTTGCTCAGACCTTTTAGCATTTTGATACACCATAAAAACAAACATAGCACCGACCACTCCAATCATTCCCGCCTCGGAATATAATTCTAGGAACTCTGCCATTTGTTCTTCTTCTTTTTTTTAAGCCATTTTTTATTGTATTCATCTGCTGTTGTTGGTTCTGCTAGCACGTCAATGCACTTATCACAAATACCACTACCATTCATAGTGGGAGCATCACATTCGTGACACATAAAAGGAGTAGGCATTAAAAGGGCATATCTCCATCTTTTTTAGATGGTTTGTAGTCATCGTGTTTAGCATAATGTGTTTTACCATTATCAGACGGGCTTTTTCGTTTTGCAATGGTAATATTCACCCAACCTTTACTATCAGCAAGCTCTTGCAATTCATCTACGCCAAAAGCACAATTTAAAACAGAGCCTCCGTTTTCAAATACTTTTTCGCGTATGTAACATTTGTCAATGAACTTATTTAGTTTTTTTTCCTCCACTTGTTTCTCCTTTATTTGCTTTTTTTCTTACCCCAACTTAAGGGATTTATATTAAATTCTTTTTCATAAAATTTCACTTTTTCTGCAAGCTCTTCTCTTTCAATCCGTTCTTCCACGATGTGCTTATTAAGTAAGCTCCCAATTTGTTCATTTTGAGTAATAACACTATCTTCAAGTCGTGTAATCCTTGCTTCAATTTGCCAAAAACCATAGACTATTGCACCTACTAAAACACAAATTTGTAGAAGCCATTTAAAATTAATAGTGATAGCCATTGAATCTCCAATAACCTCACCTTTGTAGCTTCTAGCACCAGTATTTTCACTCACTTAACTTCCCAACCTGCTATAGACCACCCAGAGTCACACCCTGTTACTACTGTAAGTAAAAAAATTACAAATAGAAACAGAATGTAACTTGCAATTAATTGCTTTTCTGGGGAAGGGTGATTCAGTATATTATTCCTCAACCACCGATTCAGCGATTTCATCATCTTCTAAAGCCTTTTCAAGTTTCTTCATAAAGAACTTTCGCCCACCTTGTAACTGGTCTAAATTAAATTGCGAACCTGCAATTTTTCTATCTAAATCAGCTACGTGATTGACAAGAATAAGTTGTTCTTCATTAAAGTCGTCTACTTTATACTCTTTATCATTGATAACTACTACCTGACTTTCTTTTTCTTTTTTATCTGGCATTTTACTATCCTTTTGTTTAGAGTGCTTTAATATCTGCTTTAAGGGCAGTCCATCCGTCCTTACTTGCATTCAGTTCAGCAATCTGGTTTTCTAGTGATAAGATTTCAGAATCACATAGAGCTTCGTTAACTTCTTTAGTGTAGTCACTTATCGCTTTTCCTGTTTCTGAATCCCATCTTTTTTTGGTTAATTGAACAACTTCGTGGCTTACTTCAGCTTGTGCTGACCTTACAACCACTCCCTTGTCATCTTTTACTTCTGATACAGCAGGAGAGTCAATTACCTTGACTTTCGCTACTGACCACTTTTTGTCTTTCTTTTTTTCTGCATAGCCTTTCATAGTCTATACCTCCTGTGTTTATCAAATTTGTGCTATGGTTATATATCCACCATAAAGAAAATCACTTGTTGATGTCGGTGCCCATTTTAATACTACATAATTGGTAGCTGTTGCACTAAAGTCGGTACAATTAATTTCAGTTCCAATATTCCCTACTCCCTGTTCTACTGCGTCTCCATCATCTATGTTTGCTTCATAAATTTTTACCACATTATTAGTGTCACTTCCATAAAGCATACAAGCAGTAACTTTGTATCCCCTTGGTATATCGTAATTAGCGTGAGTTTCTAAGTTTAAATTAGTAACATTGACTTTACCCACTTCAGACTCACCATCATTTGAAGCAACATTAGCATCAGCGTCATCATCATTAGGTATAAAGTCAAATGGCAAAACCTTAATTCTTGTGGTATATCCGTGATGCCCGTGTAAAATTTGACCTGAACTCGAAACAATTTCTGTACTACCACTTTTTATAGCACCATTGAACTCAACATCGTCATCTTTAATTCTCATTGCGATGTCACCACCAGTATATACATCTATTACATCATTAGCATTGTAGTGTAAATAAGTATCACCACCATTGCCATCAAATCGTAGATAAGAATCTGTTGAAGCACCACCTGTTAAACTAATCGTAGTTCCAGCAGTAATATTGCCACTAAAAATAGCATTTTGAGAACTATCAAGCTCTAAAGCTTGTGACATACCTGCATTTACAGTTCCATTGTATCCTGTGTCTGATGTGTGAAATGTCATACTACCATTATAGTTGCCATCATCAGACACTTGAATCTTGCCAAGAGTCCAAACATTAGCATTATTAGGATGACCAGTTCTAAAATGAAGTGATGGTGGACCTGCATCATATCTAGAATGAATTGTTAATTTATGACCACCAGAGGAATCATCTCCTATATCTAGACTTCCACCAATAGTTACACTCTTTGATGCATCTAAGGTCATCCCTTTTACTGAATTTGCTCTAAATTGCAATTCGTTTGTAGTGCCGTGAACATACTCTATAGCACCTTTATAAGCTTCATCTCCAGTACCGCTATCAGCAAAGAATATAGAGCCAGTACCTGTACTGCTAGTTGCTATTGTCATTCCTGCATTAGCACTTTCGTAAATAACAAGATTGTCTGCACTTGCGTGGTAAGTAGAAGGGTCGGTTGTTCCTATTCCAACATTTCCATTAGGTAAGATAGTTAATCTTTCATACCATCCACTATCGTGAGTCCAAAAAGATAATGAATTAGAAACTGAACCAATAGCACCTGCATAACTTTCTCTAGTATTGTACCCTACTCTTACACCGCCTAATGTACCTGTTCCCTTAAAAGTTGCAACAGCTTTAAAATCACCGCCTATAGTTTGACCTACTTTGCTTATTTCTAAAGGTGCAGAAGGGTCGGTTGTTCCTATTCCAACATTTCCAGTAGCATCTATTCTAACTCTTTCTCCTGATGT
>CEQB01046336.1_pt1 | contig 17230 bp, 29 predicted proteins | sample 530581 | NCBI WGS metagenome assembly CEQB01 (sample SAMEA2620588, study PRJEB7988) | marine metagenome | biome: marine biome (ENVO:00000447); feature: deep chlorophyll maximum layer (ENVO:xxxxxxxx); material: "saline water (ENVO:00002010), including plankton (ENVO:xxxxxxxx)" | depth 75 m
GTATGTATCACGAGTACCCCTATAAGGCTCAAATTCCTGTCTTAATCGAGGGGAAATACACAACTCGCACATTTACATCAAATGATGAAGTTTGGGATGTTATTCGGCTAATAATAGACGAAACCAAAGAAGAAAATAAAAAAGGTAGAAGTTTCAATATCGCTGGCTCGGTAATGGCACAACTACCTTTTTTTGCTTGCCCTAATATGATAATAGACAATAAAGCACAGCAAGATATATCAAGATTTATGTATGCAAGACAATTTAAAATATCTCCATATAAAGGGAGCTATGGAGATCAACCTAAAAAATGGGTTGAAAAAAGTTTTCTATTAACAAATGTAATAGAAAAGGAAAAAGCAAAGGCAATGAAAAATGGCAGATAATGTAGTAAAAATTCATTTTAAACCAGATGGAGATAAAGGTTTAGTAAAAGCTATACAAGCTTTAGATAAAGAGACTAAAAAGCTTTTAAATACACAAGCAAAAATTATAGACTCCAATAAAAAACATACTGTTTCTCAAAAAAAAGGACAAACTCAAGCAGAAAAAAATGCTATAGCTTTAGATAAATTAAGAGTAAAACTTACTGCTTTAGGCTTTGACTATAAAAAAGTAGTTGTATCTAATAAAAATTTTGGCTCTGCTTTAGCAGGAAGTAGAGTAGCATTAGAAAAAGTTACTCTTGCTACAAAAAAATATATAGCAGAAAATACTAAAGCAGATATTAGCACAAGAATACTAGGTGGATCTTTTGCTGTTTTAAGATCACAGCTATTACTTTTTCAATTTGCTATGGCTTTAGGAATAAGGCAACTTGTTAAATTTACTCAAGAATCTGCTAAAGTAGAAGTTATGGAAAAAGCTTTTAATACATTATCAGGTGGAACTGAAAATGCTACAAAAGCACTAAATCAGCTTAGACAAGCTACAAATAATACTATGTCATCTTTTGATTTATTTCAACAAGCAAATAATGCTATGATATTAGGAGTTGCTAAAAACTCAGAAGAAATGGCTGAGATGTTTGACATTGCTCAAAGACTTGGTAATGCTTTAGGTAGAGATACTGCACAGTCAGTTGAATCTTTAGTAACTGGTATTGGAAGGCAATCTAGGTTGATGCTTGATAATATAGGTATCATGGTAAGAGTTGGAGAGGCTAGCGAAAATTACTCAAGACAAATTGGAAAAAATGCAAGTGATTTAACAGATTTAGAAAAGAAACAAGCTTTTACAAATGAAACAATGAAACAAGCTCGTTTATTAGCTAAATTATTAAATCCAGAAGTTGATGATACTCAAAAAGCTTTTCAAGAATTTGGAGCATCTGTTTCTAATCTTTCTTTTGAAATTGGAAAAGCATTAACTCCTACTTTAGAATTTGCAACTAAATTAACAATAGGTTTAGCAAATGCTTTAGAAGCTAAAAATTTTACATTAGCTTTTGACGTTATTAAATCACTTAGTACTGGATTTCTTGCTTATAGAACAGCAGTTTTTCTTGCAACTATACAAACAAAAGCTTTTACTATTGCTTTATTAAAAAATCCAATAGGATTAGTTGTAGCTAGTTTAAGCACTCTTGTTTTTGCTGTTCTTAGATATGATGAGAAATTAAGAGAGTCATCTGTTTTAACAGAAGCACAAACAGATAAATTAACAAAATTAGGTCAAGAAAAATTTAAACTACAAGAAGAAATAAAAAAATTAATTAATGCTCAAGAAACAGAAAATGATGTTATTGAAAGAAATAATAAATTAAGAGATCAGCAAATTAACAAAACTAATTCTGTAACTAAATCTTTAGCTGAAGAATTAATTGCTTTAAAATTAAGAAAAGCTGAAATACTTGGATTTACTGAAGATGAAATTAGAAGGCTTAAGGTAAGTGGAGATTTAAATAAAGGTCAAAAACAAATATTAGATTCTATTTTAAAAGAAATAAAAATTATCAATGATCTTAAAAATAAAAAACAAGAACAAGAGGATCAAGAAAAAAGATTTGCAGATTTTAAAAAAGCTAGAAGAGATGCTGAAAGAGTTTTATTTGGAGAAACTGAAGCATTTAAAGTTAGAGAGCTTCAAAATACATTAGATAAATTTATTGAGCTAGGTTTTACAGAATCTCAAATTGAAGCTTTTAAACAATCAGAATTAACTAAAATTGCAAAAGAAGGAATAGAAAATAGAAAAAAAATAAACAAAGAACTTATAGATTCAAACAAAGCTATTTTAAATGCAGAAAAAACTTTATTTAAAGGCAATGTAGAATTTGAAATAAAACAAGTTGAGGCACAAGCTGAAAAATTTAGACAAATTTTTAAAAATTCATCTTTAACAAAAGAAGAATTAGCTTTAAAAGAAATTGCTATTACTGAATTTGTTGAAAATCAAAAAAATGAAATACAAGCTAAAGCATTGAAAGAAAGAATGGATAAAGAAATCCAAACAGCAAATATGATTTTACAATCTATACAATCTGTTACTTCAGAAATACAAAACTTTACCGATCAAAGAGTTCAAAATGATTTAGAGGCTCTTAGGCAAACAGAGCGTTTTCAAGGAGCATCTGCTGAATCAAGAGAAACAATGGAAAATCAAGTTTTAGCAAAACACTCTAAAACTCAATTTGCAATGTTTATGGTAAATAAAGCTGTAAAATTAGCAGATATTGCTATGGCAACTGCTTCTGGTATAGCAACAGTTTCAGCTTTACCCCCTTTATTTATGGCAAATCCTATGATTGCCTTTCTTAAAGCTATGGGATTAGCTCAAGCTGGAATTGTAATGGCTACTCCACCACCACCTACGTTTGAAACAGGTGGATTAGTTGGTGGAAGAAGACACTCTCAAGGTGGCACTTTAATAGAAGCAGAGAGAGGAGAGTTTGTAATGTCTAGAAATGCTGTTCAAAGTCTTGGGGTAGAAACAATGAATCAAATTAATCAAGGAAATGCAGGTGGTATAACATTAAATGTATCTGCTCCATTAGTAGATGAAACAATATTAGATACAATTATACCTGCAATACAAAAAGCACAACGTAATAACTTAGCGTAGATATGGCATACGGAAGCAGTATAAATAATTCAAGCATAGTAGAAAACTGGTTATTTCAACTTGGTTTTGCGAATGGAGACTCTGATGGAAGTGGAGATGGTGGGTTTGATCAAGTTTTACAATCAGATGGTAGTGCAAATTTAGTAGATGACTCAGGCGGATTTACAGACTCTTCAGGTACATTTACAGTTGATGATGGTTCTGTTTTTGTCGTAGGTGACTATATAAAAATAGATAATGAAGTAATGTTTATTGCAGGAAAATCAGGTGATTTACTAGAAATAAATAGAGGTCAGCATGGAACTTCTCCAGCGAGTCACAATGATAATGCTCAAATATTTTGGTATAATTTTTTACCATTATCTTTTTCAGATACAACCGATTTAGATTTTTTTTACTATGGAGTGGTAACAAATAGACCTTCTATGAGAGAGTCTATAAACCTTGAGCAATCAACTGCAAAAACATCTAATATTTCTTTAACTATTCCTGACTTTGAATACAAAGAAGATCCAATTAGTGAAGTATTAGTTTTTGGAACTAAAAAATTTATAAACAGACAAGTAAATGTTTTTTCTAAAATTAATGAAGATACTAAAGTTAAAATTGGTGAATTTAGATTAGCAAATGTAGAATACAAAGATTCTACATTAAGTTTATCTTTGAATGCTCATAGACCATTTAAAGATATAACTTATCCTCAAGATAAAACATCTTTGACAAATCAATATGTTCCTTATGTAGTAGGTTCATATACTGCAAATGATAGTTTTTTTAATACACCAGCTTTTTGTGATACTAAGTTATATCCTGTTCCTGTTTTAAATGTAGATGAGGATAGAATAAGAACTATAATGCCTAGACAGTTTCTTTCTTCCTCTAGCAGTCAAATTAATATGCATCAAGGTGGAGATGTATTTTTACCAATGATGAGTTCTACTGGAGCAAAAAATAATACCACAAAATTAATACAGCAGGTAAATTGTTTAGAAACAAAAACTACTAGATTAGCTGTCGGTAGAGTTTTTGCTACAGAAGGAAGAAACCCAAATGATGATAGTTTAACTGAGTTTTCAAATACTCATTTAGCATTTGATAAAGACACTACTACATCATCTACTGCTACATTATCAGGAAGTGATGGAAGCACTATATCATTTGCTAGTGTTTCTAGAAAGTTTAATGTGCATACTATTATGGAAGTTAGGATTAAACATAAATTTCAACATACTAATAGTGTAATTGTAAAATTATTTATAGGAAATACTGAAGTTGCTTCAAGTAGTTTAAGTTTTACTGCAAACACTTTTAGAACGGATACAATAGATACAACTGCTACCAGCATATCTAACCCTAATGTAAGTAGGCAATTTTCACTTGTATATTATAAAACATCTGGTACAGACGGAACAATGTCTATAGGATCAATTAAAGTTGATATTAAAACAGCAATAGATGCAACTGACAAAGATGAAATAGATGTTTTAAATAGAACAAAATATTTTTACTCTGGAGGTGGAGCTTTAAAAGAAACCTATAGTGGATCTAGTAATTTTATAACGGAAATACATGAAGCTCATAGAGATTTGCTAATAAGATATACTGGCTTATCTACAAGTACTCCAGATGGATGGAGTGATTTAGATACGAGTAAAAATTGGGTTATGAGATATTGGCAACTAGAACCTATTAGTTTAGAAAAAGGTTTAGAAAATATGCAAAAAGAAGGTGGGTTTATATACTCTCCAAATAGAGGATATATACATATTAAAGACAGTGAAAGTGCTGATGTAACGCTTACAAAAAATGATTTAAGTGACATATCAATTAGCCATACACCTCTTTCTGAGTTAAAATCTTTTATGGAAATTAATTATGATAAGCACCCAGCAGAAGATAGATACCAAATATCAACTAATAGCTCTAATACAACTACACAAAAAGAATACAATATACCAGATAAGGAGAACAAATCAAAAGTAGATTTAGATATGTATGTGTCTCCAACTATTCCTACATCTCCATCTTCTAACCCTAATGACGATTATTATACTTATTATGATAATATATTTGGATCTGTAAAATCTATTATATCTGCCAATATAGTTAATCCAAAATTTTTTAATCATTCAGATGGAAATAAAATACTGGGGGTAGGATCAAAAGTTTCTTTTTCAGATATGCACCCTGAAAAGATTTTAGGTAAATCATTTAGTGGTTTAATTTTTATGATAACAAGTTTTAACAGAAGTCAAGGTAGAATTAGTTTTACCGCAAGGGAGATAGCGTAATGGCAAATATGAATATAAGAACACCTGAATTTTATCCAGATAAAATAAGGCAGTTAAGAAGCAGAGGTGGAGGTATTGCTTCTATAATTACAGGTACTGATTTAATTGATTTTCAAACAGGCAATATTGCAAGTTTACACAATGGAAAACCTTTAGACTTATGCACATTTAATACAAGTGCAGATCAAGATGGTCATGTTTTATTTAATTATAATTTTGGAACTGCTACTTTTAGAACAACTTATATTGCTGTTTTAAATCATAATTTAAACAGTTGTAATGGCAAAATCAGAGTATTTGCAGGAAACAGTGCAACTTCAATAGATGATGTTAATGGAACAAATGCTGAGGCAGATGCTTTTGGTGATTTTAGCGTATTTCAAGTTGTAAATTGTGGAGATATAGACGTAGGGGGATCAGGTTCTGATCGAAAAAGTATTCATGTACACCCATCTAATAACGGAACAACTATTTTTAAAATTGTACATGGTACGGATGGAAGTGATTTTACAGGATTTCGTTATATAGGAGTTCAAATTGAAGGAGATCAAGATGGTAGTGACACAGGCTCAAGTGGAAACTTTGATGGAACTACTAATCTTTCAATAGGATGTATAGAAATTGGAGAAACATATAAAATGCCATATTCTCCCAACTTAGATGTAACTAGGTCTATTATATACGATACAACAACAATACAGCAATCTGTAGGAGGTCAAAGATATGCAAACATGACATCGCTTGGAAGAACATCAACTTTAACTAGCAAATCCCCTTTTTCCTTAGCTGATTATCAACAATATGCAAATAGTGGAAGAATAGTTTATGAAATGTCTTTTTCATATTTACAAAGCTCAGATTTAATGCCTACAGAATATGGGGAAGTAAATAATGCAAATGATTCTTTTATTACTGATGTTTGGGATGTTACACAGGGAAATTTTCATCCTTTTATATTCTCTATAGACTCAGAAAGTACATCAATGGATACAGAGGCATCATCTGAATTTATATATGCTAGATTTGCTCAGGAATCACTAGAAATGAATCAAGTAGCTCCTGATGTTTTTAACATATCACTTACGATTGAAGAAGAGTTTTAGGATCAGGAATAACTATGTTCATCTCTACAGCACTCCATCTAATTAAACGCTCTATAAATACTGAAAATTCTTTTGTTGATAGCGTTTTAGTGCTATCTATATTAAAATGATTTTTTATAGTGGAGTGCATTTCTTGTTCAGTGTATCCCAGTTCCTCACCCAATATACCTACAATCTTCCAGTAATAGTTATTTTGCTGGGCAGAGCGTACACCAGTTTCTTTTAGTTCAATATAATACTCACCCTGCAACTTAGATATAGCATTGTCAAATTCAGTCCTATTTAATAAGGACATCTTACCTTTCTTTATTTTACAAGCAAATCGCAGTCTGGACATATCTTAGCTTCCCATAGTTTCATATCAGAGGACTTCCAGAGTTCACCTTCAAATATATTCCATTTCTTGCGACACTCTGGACACCACCAGAGATCTTCATCTGCTCTGATTTCATCTGTTTTGTGATTTTCCCTAAATCTTGTTTCTACTACATGGCTATCGAGAGCATCAATAACCCATTGAATAGAGCCAAATTTATTTTGGTTTTCCTTTACTTTTTCTTTCTTCAATTATACCGCCTAGCAATAATAAATAATTTCGTGCATCCTGTATTCTACCAACTATAGGTTCTTCTGATACTTCTTTGCCGTTTAACACATAGTTTCTTATTGAATCCATATGTTTTAATAAATAAATAAGAGCTACCTGCTCTGCTCTTAAATTCATTCTGTCACCAATGCTTTTAAAGTTTTTAAACTTATCCTCATCTGATACTGTATATTCCTCACCCTTAACTAGCATAAGTCTATTCTCTTCATCTTGCATAGATTTTGCCCATCTCATAAAGTGGCTAACCTTCATAATAAAACCTCTCTATGATTTGTAGGCAGACATGAAAAGTAATTAAAAAAGCTATGGAAAACAAAAGAGAGCTTAAACTAAAAAAAAAGAAAGTTGCAACCCATTCCGTAATATTAAACAATATCATTTTACTCCCCTTATTTCATCAATAATATCTTTCTTATCTTTTTTTCTATCCCATCTATCCAGATAGTGATATGATATTATTGAAAATATGATAATAGTAACGATGAAAACGTCAAAGGCATTTTCTTGTAGTGATTGTAGCCAATAGCTCATGATTTCTCCTTTAAATAGTTAAGGTTCTTAACTTTTTAGCATAGGTAGGAAAGGTCAAAGTCTAGCAAAAGTCTTTTACTGTCTCCTACCGCCACTAATTTTTTGCCCCAGTTTTCTTTTAGTGCCAACCATAAGAAAACATCTGTCATTCATTTTTACAAACATACTTAACCACATATCTTCCTGTTTGCTTATGTGTTCAGCTTACAGGTTTAGTTATTGATTTATTGGGGCAATTCATTAAATTGATTTTGCCATGTCATCTAAGCAACTTGAACATATATCCTTACTACAAACATGGCAGGTGGTTATTTTGTCTAAGTCGTTCATAATACTATTAACTATGTAGCTAATAGATGATAATTCTTTTTGTAAACCAATTTTTGATAAATCTGACATTTCTAATTCTGTATGATTCCAAATCATACTAACTTTATCTCTTATTCTTTCTATATCTTTCATTTTTGTTCTCCTTAAAAATTGAATGATTCTTGAGCTAATCTTGTGATGATCTCCTCATAATCATCATCATTAAATTTTACTATTTTATTTTTTCTTTCCTTTAATACTTCGTACCATCGGATGCCACGCTTTTCTACTGCCCATTCAACAAACTCCGCAGGAGTCTTATGAGCAGAGAATTTTGAGGAGAACACATGGCATCCGACACAGAGACAAAAACCATTATCAATATCCCAACGAACCGAGCGAATAGATCGTGAATAAAAGTGATGTGCATTTAGGGGTTTCGTCTTGTGGCAATATTCGCACATACCATATTCTTTTATTTTGTCCGACCATACTTTATCTAGCTTTTTTGATAATGATTTCTTCACAGAGAATTAAAATGGGGAATCATCCTCTGTTGATTCAGATGGTGACTTACCTTCTAATACATTCAATAAACTCATCATATTAGCTTCTATAACAACCAATTCTCCAGTAGTCAGCACCTTGTCTTTTGTACTTATCATATCAACAGCCAACTTCAAACATACCTGCTTGTGAATATCGTGAGTTCTATTATCTATACTGCTATTTGCAGATGTAGATATAGATTTAGGTTGAGTATCTCCTTGAGGAATAACATTCCATGCAAATTTACCCGGGGCATACTCATCTTTCCTAATATTAACTTTAGCACCTCTACCAAATGTACTTAGTTTCTTATGCAGGTTCTCGGTTGCAAAAAAGCTAGTCTCTCGACCTTCTTTATTTACACCATATAAATACCAAGCACCATAAGAATTTTGACCTTGTTTTGGCTGATCATAAAGTAACTCTACAATGTTATCTTTATCTTTTGACAATTTGAATGAATCTTTATTTTCCATGTTTCTCCTTTGCTTTTAATATGGTTTTAACTGATTCTGTAATATCTTTCCATTTCTCGACATCATGCCCTTCATAGGTTTCAAATGATGCACATTCCAAATATGGATCACGAGCTTTGAAAAGTAAAAGATACTCACTAACTCCTTCAAGAAGATCGTCTATGCTATATCTGACTATTGTTTGTTCTCCATCTGTATTTTCAAAATACCTGCCATCATCATCAACATATCCATCCCAACAAATAGTAGCCATATAAACATCTTCCCTATTCAACTGGAACAACCTTACAGTTGTTACGCTCAAGAAGTTTTACAACCATCATTCTGATAGCATCAATCTCCTCTTGAGTTAGTTCTTCTGGAAATTCTACCCTGAATTTTCCTTGTGTTATTTCTTTCATACGTTCTCCTTATGTTTGAATATAATAAATTGAAATAATATAAATCAAGTCTATCCCTTAATTAATTCACCCCACAACGATGTTTTACCATTCACTATTTGAACTAAGTGAACTGTAAAAAATCCTGAATAATAAAAATCAACGATAGCAAAAGCGTGTTGCCAATTATGTTGCCTATTACCTAACCACTCATTTGATTCTGCACTCATATCTTTTAAGCAACCTATTGACCAAGCCGATTTGACTCCATCAATATGGGTAACGGAAGATTGCTGTATATCGTGATGGTGTCCATACATAACATTACCACCAAGACGAAGCAGATGGTTGCGAGTGTGATTAATACCAGCGAAATGATGTCCATGATAAAAGTTGAGCTTTCCAATTTTAAGCATCTTGCCCAATGGGTGGTATTTATAACCACGCTGTCCCAATTTAATAGCATTTTTAACCAAAAAATCCTTAGCAAGGTAGGGATTTTCTTCAACAAATCTGTTAAGCCAGTCCTCATGGTTTCCTTCAACAAAATGTTTCTCCTTTACGTTTACTTTATCTAATGATTCATCAATTATATCCATTCCTTTATTTACCTCTTCAATCTCTTTTGCAACGAATGGTAATTGATATTCTAATGGTGGTCTTTTCTTTTTCTTCCATTGCCAATGGGAAACCGATTCCCATTCTCCAGTATCCCCAAGATCAATATAACCATCAGGTTTTATAATCTCGATAGCCTGACATACAACACTTATAGCTTTCATATCAGCCATAGGAAAATGTTTATCAGGTGTTACTATATACCTTTTAACTTTCATAAACGCTTACCTCTTTATATTTTTTGTGATACATATTCTTGAAATAAATCCCATTGAGCAACAGAATCAACTCCAAAATGTTTTTCCTCTAGTTTTTTTACAAAATCTTTTTCAGAAAGATTATTTAATTTTTTCTTTAAATGTTTTGTACAAATCTTTTTTAATCTCCAGTAAGGTAAACAATGAATATATAAATCTATAAATTCTTTTGTAAGTTTTTTTCTAGTTATGTTTTCTTTTTTCATATTAACTCCGAATTAAGCCACATATCAAGTGCTTTTTCCCATTGCTGATAAGTAGCTTTATTATTATTATAATTAACCCATACTTGGTCAAATTCTTTCCAGTATCTATTTCTCATATGTCTTATGTGTCTTTCCATACTTTGATTGTTCCATTTATTTATATCCATATCTCCTAACCTATTCAAAAAGATTTTCTTTAGGTTCTTCGATGTATTCATAATATTTTCCTCTAACTATATCGTATTTTAATTTAATGGGGGAATTTTGATTTGGCTTTCCATTTTTATACTGAAATCTAATCTTATGAACATGAATACCTGCATAATCTTCCTCATCACTTCTGTGTCTATGCACAGTAATTGCATTGTCACATTTATTAAACCAGTTAGCTGATCCAGAAATATCATATGGTGTAGGCACAACTGGTTTACGATCAACCCCATTCTCCATCTTTCTAGGGTGTGCTACAACCCATATGTGCATCTCATTAACTTTGGAAAATGCACTTAGTTGAGCAAGTACCCTTGAAACATATAAAGTCTCATTCTCACCATCTCCAAACTTATGTTCTAATGTATTCCACGGATCAATAATTAATCCATTTAAACCAAATCTAAAATTTAAAATCTTAGCTTGTTCTATAATGGATTCTATTGTAACGGAATCTTCCTGAGTTCCAATAAATTTTATATGCTCATTTAATATTTTCATTGAACTTCTGGCTGTATCTTCATCTAACTTTTCATCTCCCCAAAATGGCTTTCCAGTAAATTTACCAACCAGTTTTAATAAGTGGTGTTCAACTGGAAAGTTCTCTGCTGAAAAAACACCAAACTTCCACCCATAAGATTGTATCATGTTAATCATAACAGAATCCATCCATTCAGACTTCCCCATATTTGGCACACCAGTTATAACAGTAACCTCTGATGGACTTACTAAATAATGAGGATCAACACTAGACCAACCAGTAGATAGACCTTGAACTTGTGGCTTTAATAATAAATCAATGGCATCATCTTCAATGTCTTGAATCATAACAACACCATCAATAGGATATGGATGTGCATTACTTACAATATCCTGAACCGCATCTTCTCCATGCTTTATAAGTACATCATTCATGTCCTTACATCCATCTGGATATACCACTCTAAAGCATTTTTCCCTACCTATACGCCTAGATAATTCATCTCTCAGGTGTTTACCTGCCCCATCGGAATCTGTGCATAATATAATAGTATTTGCACTCATTAAGTGATCTTCTGCCGATATAAGGTAGCTAAATTTTCTATCACTAGGTTTTGAATTTGGGGCGGTTGCACCATCTGGAACAGATACAACATTCATAAATCCAGATTGAACTAATGCTAGTGCATCCATCTCGCCCTCAGTTATAATAATTGTCTCCATTCCTTTCATGTGGTCAAATCTATAAAAACATTTTTCAGCATTTTTAGATTGCATAAATTTCTTATCAGATGTCCTAGATTTTATATTAACAACTTCACCATCCTTATAAAAGGGAAATTGTATCCATCTATTGTTATATCCAATTTTTTCAGAATCTACAACAACCCTAGAAATTCCACGATCCTCAAACCATTGATAGACTTTTTCAGGAATATTTGTTTTTGGCGGATCAGGTAATGTCGGTATTGGAACTACATCAGAAAAGTTATGCTCCTTAACTTTTTTCAATGTTCCCTTCCACCCACAATGATGGCAATTCCAAACTCCCTCATCTATATTAACAGACAAGCATGGATCAGATGTTTTCTTTCTACTACTAGAACACTTTGGGCATTGTATTTTTTCTTGCCCAGATGTTCCCTTTACAAAAATCCCATTCTCCTCAAATGTCATTTTATCTCCCATTTAAATATTTATGTTGAATGTTCTGAAACTTAGTAAATCCATTTTCAGATTTTTTTCTCAGTGACTTTATGCTGAGTAAAGTCTTGCCCCAAAACTTATCATGTACTGCCCAGCTTATAACATTCTTAATATCATCATACTCAAAACCATCTTTTTTAATTAAATCATAAAGTATATTTATACTGCCATTTACAATATCAAGGTTATCATCCCAATTTTTTTCTATTATGTTTGGGTATCTCGATTCTTGTATATTATAAAAATCTTTTACAATTTTATACAAAGCATTTTTCTGCTTTCCGCTGATCTGATTATTTAGCTTAGTATCTTTAGAATTGCCATTGGTATATACTTTTCTTATACTATTATTATTATATAATAATGATTGGGTATTTTGACTAAGCATATTGCCATTTAATTGTAATTCACCCTCGTTATTATTATTACCCCCTACGTTATTTTGCACATAGGGTAATTTAGAATTGTTATTTAGATATAGGCAATTTTGTATAGGGGTAATATATCTTTTCTTAAATTTTTTAGTATTTTCTTCGTACTCATATACTATGTTTATAAACCCATATTTTCTCAAGCTAGATATACTTCTTGAGGCTGTGTCTTTGCTCATGTCAAACACCCTGCTAAAATAAGAATTGTTCTTAACACAAACCCCATCTTTTTCTAAGCAAGCCATAATCTCTGCAAAAATTAATTTGGCATTTGCTGTTAATTCAGTATGGTATCTCACATCACTAGGCATAACTGCATAATAACTACTTTGCATTTATTTCTTCTCCTTTTTGATTGGGTAGGGTAATTTATAAAACCCCACCCAACCTATTGCCTTATGTTATTTATTACCTTGTACTGGTTTTAGGCATAGTTCAAAATATTCACATTTCTTCCCATCTAAAACAGCACACTTTTTATAAGCATATTCTTCATTGATCCATTGATTAAGTTTCTCACCTATCATTATACCAGAACATTTAAAACCGACATTATAATTGGCACATTCTTTTTTTATGAATGTCTCTATATTGTTTTTTTCTCGGTTCATTCTTAGCATTGGATTATCCTCTATCTCTTACGATTTTTAAAAAAGAATGGCATCTTTGATCCAGAATTTTATTGGAACCACTAGCTTGTTTTCGCCACCTAATAATTTAGTCCATCCATATTCAATCGCCCATTTTTTTGAAATGCTATACCTATACCGATTGGTAATATAAACAATTTTAGTTAAAGATTCAAGAGAAACCTCATCTAAATTAATTGTCCATGATCCACCGCCCATCCTTAATTTACTAGATTCTTTTTCATATTTAGTTAGTACACCATCTTTTATAAATTGCTTCATGATACACCATGCTCCGTGAATTTTCCAAAGGGATAATCTTCTTTCATTTTTTCATCTGCCATTCTTCGGATTTTTTCTCCATGTTTTTCATAAATAGCCTTTCTTATAAAGTCTAGGTATTGATCTATACTTTCTTGATTGACTACAAAATGATGTATGAAGTGACTTGCTAAAAATTCATGAAACACCATAGGAACAATTATTTCTGTTGAATCTAATTCTTCGTGGTTTGTTTCTTGCCATTCTGTTATAGCATCTTCAACTAAGTCAAAAAGATCGCTATAATCTTGTTTTAGCATCTCATTATTCTCTTTATCATGTTTACACATACTGTTCTCCTTTTAGTTAAGTTCCTTAACTTTTATTCTTCTTGTGTAGAACTTATTTACAAACTCTTTCTGAGATAAGTTTGAGCAATGTAAACAAGTTACTTTTTCTTTTCCATAGCTAGGAAAATTTTTATAATAATATACATTTTTCAATGATACTTTTTTGCGATCTATTGACGTTATTCTCCTTACTACCTCCCAACATTGCCTACAGCTAGTACAATACCTGATGGTTTTATCCGCCAATTTTGCTTCAAATTCATAATCTATATTTTTTTGTCTCATTATTATCTCCAAATTGCTATGTTGCTTAGTTTAAGAATGCGATTCTTAATCAGAGCTTGATCTCTGTAAAAATCTAGCTTATGATTCATAATATTAAGGTCTGTTTTAAGTTTTGCCACCCAAATCATAGGTAGGCAAAATATAAGACCTAATATAATTTCTAATATAAAACTAATCAACGTAACCCCCTTGTTTTTTATCCTTCATTATAGATTCTAAAAACTGCTTGATTTCTACAAGTTCGGAATAGTACAAAACATCCCTAATTAAATACATAATGCCTTCTACTAAACTCATTCTATCTTTTTTCATTTGTTCTCCTTTATTGTAAATACCCAATTACCACCATTTTCTACAAACATACTTGGGTTATCTTTTACTGTTTCTTTTACGCTATCAATATGATAGTAATATTCATAGCCTACAATATCACTTTCATATTTTCCAAGATTTACATTAAATAGTATAAAATTCATTATTTATCTCCTCTTTATGTTTTTTAAATCTGCTATTTAAACATGGATCGCATAACCAATCATCCTCAGTAAATAAATCATTCATCCATTTATCATCATAATCATGTACTTTATTTAAACTGCCATATAATTCATCCATATCTTTTATCTCAAAGCAATCTGTACATTTTGCTTTATGATATTCATATAAATAAACATCTGTTTCTAACATATTTTCTCCTCTAGTTAATTTGAAATTATATATATTGAATATAAAAGTCAACCTCTATTTTTCCATTCTGGATTGTATTAATTTATCCCAGCCATTTTTAGGTTTTGGTGTTGGTAGATCATACCATTTTTTTGCCCATCTGCGAGGGTTTTGGTTTTTATATTTTGATTCAATATGTTTTTCCTTAAAAGAAAATTCTCTAACGTGCCTAACCCCCTTATTTTCATTGGGATAATAAATAATATGATCATAATCATCTATAAAACCACGATCAATAGGTACGGCAATCCAATCAGCATAATTCTCAGTAATATTTACTTTTAAAGATTTTCCATAGGAAGTATTATAAGCTATGGTATGATACTTTACTTGGATCGTTATTAAATCAATTTTCCATTTATTTTTCCATAGTTTCGGTTTAAAACAAACTAAATCAATTCCCCAAGTATCTGCGGATTGATTAAATACTTGATAATCATTCTCAAGCAAATGATTTTCTACCCGATTTTCCCCTATTTTACCAATGATTGCCGTATTTAGATGTGCGATCTTAGTATCATCTTGCAATCTGGTAGATTTATAAGGTGCGTGTTTACCCCCTTGACGTTTTTTTCTCATTATATTTCGCCCTTTATAATTTGTGAAATAACCTCTAATTTATAAAGTAGCGTTTTAGCGTTGCCGGTTATACCGAAATATTTTCTAACGTCTTTTAATCTAAATTTTCTATTTGCTACACCTATAATATTTTTATTCCAAAGTTTTAAAGCACCTTTAGTAGTTATCAAATTATAAACACCTAGTGATACCCCATTATAATTTGGCTTCGATTCAATATCTTTTAAAAATTGGCAGTCCTGATCTATTTCTATTTTTTTCATTTTATTTACCCCCAAATATTTTTAAACCTATATATCGGAATAATAAAAAAATTAAAGCCATATATAATAATTCTATGATAGTAATTAACATTTTACCCCCTTTTACCAATGTTTTTAATTACAGAAACCTCTAGCGTAATGTCTTCTATTTCTTCAATTTCTTCTTGACTTATCTTATGCCCGAATAGATCTTGTAAAATATATTCAAATTCAATTCCGTTTTTTCTTTCAAAGTCTGATTTATATAAAGTTATTTCCTCTTTATAAAAACCCTCTTTTAATTCCTTTGCTCTTTTTTTACTTAACATTTTAAACCCCCTTTAAAATTTTGAAAAATCAAATTTTGAAAAGTTAAGTTCCTTAACTTTTTTATTTGATTCAACTTTAATTATTTCTGTTATCGGTTTTTTTCTGTCGGCTGTCCAATCATGCACAATATTATTTTTAACGGCTAAGACATGGTTTTTAACCCCTAGTAAATAGTTGCCCTTTGGTAAATAGTTGTCAAAATTATTTACTGTTAGTCCGGTTCTTGAATTAACAAAACACAAGGATTGATTTTCTCTATTTTTCCAAGTCCATGTATTTTTATTAATGTATGATAGTTTATAGGTGTATAGCTTAAAGCCGTATTTTTCAGCCAAATTCCGCATTAAATTCTTGTAGGTGTACCACCCCAAGCCTTTACCATTTTTCCGCCCATTTTGGGCGAAATACGAATGAATTTCGTTATAGTCTTTATTGAATATGATACTAGCACTAATCACAGTACAACAGTTATTATCATTCTCAAAAGCTATCTTTTTAATATCTTTATAATTTTGCATTTATTCCCCTCATTGATACCTAGACCTTTGCGGTTTCGGGGGGATCAATGAAAATCCCCCCTCATCAGTAGGATTTATAAGCCGTTTTTTTCTATGCTTTCAATCACAGCTTTTAAAGATTCAAAATCATACATCTCTAAATTTTTTGAATCTGCTTTCGTACCATTAAATAAACCCTCTCTTTTTTCTGATCGCATCCATTTTAATAATCTTTCTTCTAGTCTGTCAGCTTTCTGTTCCTTGTACATTCTCACAAGTCTATATTTTCCGATATCAGTCTCATTAAAATTATCAACGTATTTCCCCTCTTCATTTTCAACCATTGGCTTATTTACTTTTTTTAATGTTGCTGTCATTGTCTTGTGATCGTCTTCTAAAATTGCCAACTGTGTAGGCTTTTCCTTTACTAGGGTTTGGATCTGATTTTTTACGAACCTCTTTAACTGTTTTCTAACTTCTAATAATTCTTGAAGTTTCTCGCCTTTGATTTTATCGTCTTTTGAGGTGTTCATGATATTGTCAAATTTTTTAGTTAACTGGGTTTCGTTGTTTTCATCCGCATGATGTAAATCTCTAGTAATTACATCTGTTAC
>CEQB01009430.1_pt1 | contig 17089 bp, 19 predicted proteins | sample 530581 | NCBI WGS metagenome assembly CEQB01 (sample SAMEA2620588, study PRJEB7988) | marine metagenome | biome: marine biome (ENVO:00000447); feature: deep chlorophyll maximum layer (ENVO:xxxxxxxx); material: "saline water (ENVO:00002010), including plankton (ENVO:xxxxxxxx)" | depth 75 m
TTTTTCCTCTACATCATCACAAAAATAATAAAAAGGTTTCATTCCTTGCGTGGTTATAACCTTATCCAACTCACCTCTTTCATGCAACCAATAAGCATAAGGTAAAGCTAATGCTAACTCACAACCAAATTCTGGATTACAATCTACAATCATATTATCTCCTCTAATTCTTCAATAGTGTATTGTTCTATCTCGTTCGTATACGGGCCATCCTCAACAATTCTCTCGTGTAAATTTTCATTCGGTTGTAACCCTATCTCTTTTACTGTTAATTCACCATCTTTTGGTAAATACTTGTTAGACATAGCCTTCAATAGGTTTCCCATAGATGTTGATTTTATATCTTCGAAATATGGCGTTGAATCAGTTGAGTTATCCAAACAATTAAAAATCATATCGACAGATTGTTCTTTCGTCATAAAAAATCTTGTTGCGGTTGGTTCCGTGATAATAATCTCCTCATTATTTTTAATTCTACTTTTCCACTTTTCTAAAACCGAGTCAACAGAATAAATTACATTTCCCAATCTTACAACTCTATATTTTGTATTTGGATTGATTTCTTCAAACTCACTAAATAATCTTTCCATCAGAAACTTTGTGGCTCCATAGTTACCTGAAACTTGTGTTACCTTATCAGAACTAATCCCCAACACAAAATCTTTATCTAAAGATTCGACTAAAACATTTAAAGAACCAAGAATATTTGTATTTATTGACTCAATGCATTTGCCTGATTGCATACCTTGTGCCAATGCTGTAAGATGGAACACACCTTTAACATCTCTAACAGCTCTTTTAACATTTTCTTTGTTAAGTATATCGCTAATTAGTATTTCTACACCATACTTTTCTTGTAATTTTTTTAATTTTTCCTCTGTGCGAGATAGAACTAATACTTTCCCACCCATCTCAACTATCCGTTTACATAACTCGTGACCTACGACACCAGTTCCACCAGTCACTAAATACTTTTCATCTTTTATTATCATATTGAATCAAAACCTTTCAATTCATCAACTGTGTCCACAACTTGAATAGTTGGAAACGCTACAAGGTACTTAAACTTTTTAAATTGTGTTTTTTCTATTATCATTTTTGAGTAATTCCAAGCAAATATAATTAATAAATCAACATCACTATTTTTTAGTGTTTCGACATCAACGATAGGTATATCCGTATTAGCTATATATCTACCACATCTTTCAGGTGATTCATCAACTATAAATTTCACAACGTCTGAATTCAGACTTGTTAAATTACAAAACATATTAGCTCTACCTGAAGCTCCATAACCAGCTATGACATGATTTTTTTGTAATTCTTGTATTGTGTCATTAAAATCATTGATATGACTTTTCACATTTTCACCATAACTTTTCAAGTATTCTAGATTAGCGATTGTTTTAGATTCATCACCTATCTTATCTAAGACTTTTTGTGGTGTATTTATTAATTTACTATTAGTAACCGTGACTCTGATTGAACCAGAGTGAATTGGTATCTCCTCAAAGTCAATTATAGTCATGTCATATTTACTAAACAAGTTATTTAATCCTGTAATTGAATGATAGAAAATATGCTCATGATAAATATTATCCCATTGTTTACCATGAATTAAACTATCAAGATAGTGCACCTCGAATATAAAATCACCATCTGGTTTTAAAACGTGTTTTATACCCCTAACTACAGATTGGATATCGGGTATGTGTGCAAACGTATTATTAGATAAGACTAAATCATATTTGTTTTTAAATTTATCATTTCCAAAGGTTTCATCATTAAAATATCCGTCATGAACTTTCAAACCCTTATCAATGGCTAACTTAACTATATTTTTAGCTGGGTCTACACCCTCTACTTTTGCTCCTAATTTAGATAATGGCTCTAATAAAACTCCATCGTTACAACCTATTTCCAATATATTTAAACCTTTGACATCATATTTATCATTCAGTATATTGGCTAAATCTTTAAAATGATTTGATAGACCGACAGACGATACATATCTATAATCTTCAAATAATATTTGAGGTTCAATAAATGAATCGGTTTGTACAAGACCACATTTCTTACAAAACAATAAATTCAAAGGATATATGTTCTCAGTAGATTCAAGTTCCTCATATAATGGAAAAACACCTGCTAATGGAACCTCACCTAATTCAAGGATTGTCAAGAAATCATTATTGTCACAACCAGCACAACAATCTCTTAATTTATAACCAATCATTTTATTACACCAGAGTCTTTTAAAAACTGATAAGTCTCTGAATCGTCCATCAAAGAATCCCTAGAATTATATGACCATAATTCATCATTGGTGGTTTTTGTTCCAATCAAAAAGTTATCATGTTCCTCTGTTCTCAGCCATTCCTCCTCAGAGATTAATTCCTCATGTAGTTTCTCACCTGGTCTAATACCGACTATTTTTAACTTAATACCACTATCGGGAACACCATCCTCTATAAAATCAAAAGACATCTGTTTGAGTAAATCTTGTTTTTGAATGAGACAATTCGCCATATCAACTATTTTCATCGCTTTAATTTTTGGAACTGCTATTTTACCATGGGATTTTTTATAATTATATGCCCAGTCTATTAAGTCTGTGGCGTCGTCTAGTGTTAATAAAAATCGTGTCATTTCAGGATGAGTTATTGGTAGATATTTTTCTCCGTCCTCGATTAGTTTTTTAAAATACGGAATTACGGAACCAGTTGACTCTAACACATTTCCGTACCTCACCATGACGACTTTTGTATTGCCAGATGACTCAGAATAATTATAGTATAATTTTTCACTTATCGCTTTACACATTCCGTAAATATTTATTGGTTTACATGCCTTATCTGTTGAGACAAAAATTAAAGTCTCTAATTTTTTGTAGTCGTTAGTCACCTCTATTAAATTTTGGTGACCTAATATATTTGTTTTTACACTCTCTATTGCGTTATCCTCACAAATTGGCACATGCTTTAAAGCCGCTGTGTTAATAACCACGTCTGGTTCAAATTTCTGAAAGGAATTTTTGATAGATTGTTTATCTCTGATGTCACCTAGATAAGATTTAATTTTTGGATATTGTTTTAATAAATCAACGTGTTTGTGCTCATCCCTTGAAAATATCATAATTGTATTTTGTTCGTAATATTTTTTAATAAGTGTTTTACCTAAAGCACCTGTACCACCTATTATTATTATTTTTTTACTCTTCATTTTGACTCCAAGTTTTTTTAATATAATCAATAATATCACCTTTTGGTTCCCAACCTAAGATTTCTTGAGCTTTTGTATCGGTGTTCAATGTCTCTCTCATCTCACCTGGTCTAGCTAAAATGTGCTCCCTTGGATAATCTCCAAACGCTTCAACCAATTCATTTATGGAATAATTTTTTCCATTACCCAATTCAAAAGACTCTCCATCAATCGAACCATTACCAACATCTAATAAACCATCAGCGCATCTAACTAAACCATCGACTATATCTCCAACGTAGGTAAAATCTCTTCTCTGTTCACCATCACCTGTAATGGTTAATGGTTTACCCTCCCTATGTTGTTTTTCGAATGTACCTAACACATTACAATAACTACCTTCAGTGGCTTGGTGTTCCCCATACACATTATAGAATCTACATATCGACATAGGAACATCAAATAATTTATTATAAAGAACCATTAATTCTTCGTTCTGCCATTTACTAAATGTATATGGATTAGCATAAACGTCACCACTACAAGATGATGAACCTGAGTATATGACAGGAGTTTTGTTCCTCTTAGCTAAATCTAATACATTAATTGTTGCAACTGGACCAGATTTATATGTTGCTACGGGGTCTTTGAATGATGGTACTATTCTCGGTAACGCTGCAAGATGAAATATTAAATCAAAATTATCATCTCTCCAACGTGGGTAAGTATGAGCATCAACATAAATACCAAGAATATGTTCACTAGATAAATCATTTTTGTGATATTTACAACCATCAACATGATTTTCTTCTTTACCAGTTGAGTAGTTATCCACCGATGTCACGTCGTGTCCGTCTTTAACTAACCTTTTAATTAAATTTGTACCGACAAAACCGGCACCACCTGTTACTAAGTATTTCATATTAAGACCATATCCTCTTCCAATGTTCTAAAAATCTTTTCTCTGAATAATATTTTTCGTAATTTTTTTGTGTATCTACCATGCACTCATCATAAAATGTTTTATCTTTAAGTTTACGAGCTATTTTTTTTGCTCCAACTACGTCACCTAACTCCACCGTGGTTTTTGGATGCAATATCTTTTGGGTGTTTGAATTGGAGTATGCTATGCAAGGTATTCCGTGAAAACTACAATTCAAATTAAATGTCCCAGCGGCTGCAGTCCCTAATTGGACACCAACGTGATATTGACTAAGAACATTTATCCACTCACTCCAATACATCCAATCTAAATGTTTAAATAAATCTTTCTCTTGTGGTTTCATTCTACCAGTGGTTATTGAGGTTATGTCGTCCGTTATTTCTAACGCTACTTGATAGGAATCAAATCCACCATAATCTCGAACCCAATTACCACCTATGATAACACCATCACCCCACTCATCCCTTGGTTTGATGTTATCTGTAATCATAACCGTGGGTAATAACTCGGTTCTCACATTTGTTATTCCGTTATAATATTTTAAATCTATGTCGTTATGGCAGAAGATTAAATCCATCTCAACTAAAAAATTAAAATACCATATTTGTTCATCTATTTCACTATCTTGCCAGTAATTATAATAACTTTCTTGCATGACGGTGACTTTCTTACAAACCCTCTTGTACTGCTCTAACAATGGAAACTCCAATAATGGTCGTCTCTTTTTCGGAACAATTAAAACACCTACGTCATATGAGTTATCAGGTAAATCAATTAAATGTGGTATTGGATGGTGAGTAGCGTTCAATGCACAAACCCAGGCGACATCGGTTCGCATGTTAGGATGATTTCTAGGTATTTTTCCAACGTAACCACCCTCTGAAAAAAATCCAATCCTCATTAATTATAACATCTTTCTATCTTAAAACTCTCAACAAAACTCATGTCTCTTTGTGAACATTGATAATCGGAGTGAAAACTGTTGATGGAACTATCTTTAAAATAGGATTTCTCTTGTTGTGATTCAAATTTTTGTAACGCCTTTTTCTTCGCAAATGATACGACAGCTCCACTATCTGTAATGTGGTCACTCAAATCGACATAAAAGTTTGGAGTCCATGTTTCCATGACACTTGGAGTTCTAAAGGTAATTAGTCCACATTTTATTCTTCTTACTAAACCATATGAAGCTCTATTTACTTTTCTATGTTCAAAATGAGCATCTTGTATCGGTGGTGTACAAATAGAATCATAAGTGTTTATATCAAAATTGGATTCAATTGTATTTATTAGTTCATCTTCACTAACATCAGCTACGTGCTTAATCGGTAAAAAACTACCATTGAGATTGTCTACACCCTCCCATATGTTTTTACACTCTTCATGTCTATCTACTGATGTTGACTCATCAAAATTACCACCCTCGGACAATACCACGATATCAAACTTAGTGTCGCTGAATTTCATTATACTTCCCAACATACCATACTCAACGTCATCTGGATGAGCCGCTAAACATAAAACCTTATTACAATTTAAAAACCTCATATTTTTTTCCTTATAACTTTATTGATTTAAATGGTTCTCCATTATAAATTTTGATTCCTCTTCTACGCATATAATCTCTTAAATCTTCTGCAACGTCATTAATATAACCATTTATAGTTTTGTCTTGTATATCATAAATAGTTTTGTAATGACTCTGATTCAAAAATATTTTTCCGTTTTCGTAGTTAACATCCACTGGTCGCGTAACTCCTTTGAATTCAATTAATTTTTTCCAATTATCCAAAATATCGACCACTAATTTTTCTATAGCCTCCGTTGACAACGGTTTCGGATATACGTCTTCTTTTATAACTTTACATGGTGAACCAGCTGCGAAACAACCATTTGGAAGACTTCTATTAATTATTGAATTAATTCCTATAACTACATTATCACCAATAGTTACGTTAGGTAAAACTATACTTCTTGCGGGTAACCAAACACTATTACCAATTTTTACAGGTCCGAAATCAGCTGGAAATCCTTGAAGAGCGTCTAACCAAGCACCATGTGTCCAAATCATCACATCACCACCGATACCAACGTCGTCACCAATTTCAACCATCTCTGATGGATTGATTACAGTCCCTTCAAAAATACCAACGTGTTTTCCAATCTTAACTCTAGAATTAGGGCCGTAACAACCACCTCGACCAACCTCAACACGTTCACACATAAACAAATAGTCACCGACCTCGAAAGATGTACAATTTATTTTAACGTTATCACTTATTACAGAATTATCCCCTATTCGAATGTATTCAGGACACTTTATTTCAACATTATCACCAATTGTAACATTCTTACCAATAGTAATTTCTTTTGATTCTATTATGGCATTTTTACTTATCATTTGACAACCTAATATCATTTTGAACCATTCTACTAACCATTTGTTCAAATGATGTTCTTGGTTTCCAACCTAACTCTTGTTGAGCCCTTGATGAGTCACCTCTTAAATAAAATACATCAGCTGGTCTCATATATCGTTCATCTTGCTTAACATAATTAGACCAATTATCAATTCCAATCTCTTTAAATGACACATTCAAAAAATCTTCAAGTGTGTGATATTGACCAGTAGCAATAATATAATTATTTGGTTCTTCTTGTTGTAGCATCATCCACATAGCTTCGACATAATCAGGTGCGTAACCCCAATCACGTTTAACATCTAAATTACCAAGAGTAATATAATCTTGTAACCCTAAATGAATCCTAGCAACCCCGTCAGTAATTTTTCTAGTTACAAATTCCTTACCTCTTCTCTCACTTTCGTGATTAAAAAGTATACCACAAACATTAAACATATCATAAGACTCACGATAGTTTATTGTTATCCAATGACCATACAATTTAGCTACACCATAAGGTGACCTTGGGTAAAAAGGAGTGTCCTCATTAGCGAAATTTTCCATTTTTCCGAACATTTCAGATGTTGATGCTTGATAAAATTTTATATTTTTATTATATTGTCTTATAGCTTCTAACATTCTTAAAACACCAGATGCTGTAACTTTAGATGATTGTTCAGGTGTGTTCCAACTCTCCTTTACGAATGATTGTGCAGCTAGATTATACACCTCATCTGGATTTGATATTTCTAATGCCCTTAATAATGAGTTTTGGTCTGTTAAATCACCCATTATAAAAGTAATCTTACCCTCAAGATGAGTTGTGTTAACTCTATTTTTAGTAGAACATCTTCTTTCTAAACCAAATACTTCATAATTTTTTTCGAGAAGTAAATCGGCAAGATAACTACCATCCATACCGGTAATACCAGTAATTAATGCTCTTTTTTTCATTTCATTGTCTCCAATATGTTTTTCAAGTCTTTATATTCAAAAAATTTATTTTTACCTGTTATTAAACTTTGAATATTTTGTCTTGATAGTTCTAATAACTTTTGAAATTTTTCATTCTTTTCACTTATAAATGAATGAGGATTATCCTCACTCTTAACATATAATCTTTTATTTGGATGTCTCCTAGCGTGAACGTGTAATATATTATCACAAATGAACTGAATAAACCCTTGGGACATTACTTTTTCAGCCATAATTGATAAACCCTCGTCATCATTGTAAAGTAGACACGGTGGTACATTCACACCACATTTTATCAAATCAGACGATAAAACTAAACAAGCACCACTTATTTTTGGTTTAGTAATATAAGTAAAATTAAATTCTTTTGATTTTGCATTTATCTCGTTCATCTTTTTAATCGACATGGGTGATTTTGCTTGATTTGGATTCAAATAAGAATCTTCCTCATCTTCAAAGACTACATCTTTATAGTCAACATGAACTAACGGGTCCCAGGAAGAATCCCACATTTTTCTATCAGCGAAACTTAATAAATATCTATGTATATTTTGCTCATTAGTGTACTCGGATAATGTTTCTATGACTTGGAACGCTTCTTTTGGAAAAAAACTATCGGTCTCACCCCACATAACATAATCAACTTTTTTACAATAGTTATAATTCAAATCTCTTCTGTAATCTGTATGGAAATAAAACTCGTCCTCTACTATTTTTGCTTTAACGGTATAACCCATGTTTCTAATCACGTCCACACCATTATGAAATTTATTCAGTAATTCATCTCTTGATGTTTTTTCAAAGTCTATTTTTTCCACGTTCTCTGTTAGATTAAAGCATAAATCAATTGTTACATTATTTTTATTACTCACATCTTGTAATAAATTTACCAAACCATCAATGAAATCCTTATACATTTCAATTTCAAAGAACATGACGTGTGTCCCTATGACATATTTGTTATTTAATTTAATCATTTAATTCTCCATAAAAATGTTCATAAGTTTTCTTCATCAAATGATTAGTAATTTTGTTTTCCTTGTTGTTTGGAATAGCGTTGTACTGATATATCCAACCCACTTTGGTAAATAATAAATCATCTGTTAAAACCTCTTTCCTAGCCATGTCATTCATGTTGTATTCATACGGTAATAATTTTAATTCAATATTATGTAAATGTGCTAACATATTAACAGGTGTTTGGTCAGTACCATTGAAAAAAGTTTCTTGTAATTTTATTAAATTATCTTGATTTGTAAAATAAAAACTAACAATATCTTGATAAAATTGTTTGTGTTTTTTATTCACAATAATAAAACCAGCGTCAAAATACTTCTCCCAAGGCATCATAAAACCATCAAATATATATTTTGAATAATTTTCGATACCACGTAAAACCCAATCCCAACTACCATCAAATTCCACAGCACACATTTTATTATCTGTCATTTCAAAAAAGTTTGGACAATCAGGGTGAACAATCGTGTCAGCGTCAACCATTAAAACTTGATTATATTCAACGTTATTTGCATCTAATATATCAAACATATAATATCTCTGCCAACAAATACCCATTTTGTCATTTTCTAAGACTAAATCATTTAAAACAAATAATTCACAATTGTTTTTGTCACACCATTTTTTCCAACTATCTATTGAGTATTTGTAAGACTCTCTTCTGTTACTAGCGTATCTCCCGTCCCCTTTAATATCTACATCTAGCATAAACACTAAGTTTTTCATTTATTCTTCTCTTTTCCAAAAATCATAAATACCCTTTTTTAACTCATAATTAGACCAAAAAAATCTTTTTCTTCTTGGTTGTTTTAAAGCCCAATCCCACATTTTTTTCAAACCGTCGTGTAAATCTATTTTATGTTCGAACCCTAACATATCAACTGATTTTTCCCAAGTAGACCAGGCGTATTTAACTTCATGTCTAGCTTCAAGATACTGTGGTTTTATTTTTGACTCTGTAACTTCCAATAACGTGTTACAAGCCTCATTTATCGTGTACTCTTTTATTCCTCCTAGATTGATAATGTGATTAATACAATCTGGGTTCTGAGAAGCTTCCCATAAAGGTTGAATAGAATCATCAACGTAACTAAAAGCTCTTTTTTGCTCCCCATCACCGAATATTGTTGGTCTCATATCATTTATTAATTGATACATCCAAATACCTAAGACATTTCGATATTTATCCCATATGTTTTGATTTTTTCCATAAAAATTATGTGGTCTAATAATTGTATAATCTAAACCGTGTTGGTCATATGCTATTTTTAAATCTTGTTCTACTGCGAATTTAGCTATACCATAAGGGTCAATTGGACGTTGTTGTAGACTCTCATCAAATGGTGGCTCATATGCATCACCGTATACTGACATTGAACTAGCAAAAACAAATCTTTTTACATCGTATTGTATACTATTTGTGATTAAATTTGTTGAAGATATTAAATTGTTTTCATAATTGTACTTTCTAATAAATGGACTCAAACCCTCTGCGGCGTAAGCTGCAAAATGATAAACCACATCTGGTTTTTCTTTTTTAAATACACCGTTTACTTTATCCAAATCTACTAAATCGAATTTATAAAATTTTACATTTTTATCAACATTCTCAATGTAACCCCCACTTAGGTCGTCAATACCCACTACTTCATGCTCAGTATTATTTACAATCCACTCCGCTAATCTAGAACCAAGTAATCCAGCAACGCCTGTGATTAAATATTTCATTCTCTTATACCCTCATTGATTAAACCACAAATAAACTTTATTTGCTCAACAGTAAGTTTAGGATGATTAGGAACATAAAAACCAAACTCATCAATCGTTGTGACATTTGGTAATTTTAAAACACCATATTTTTTAACGTAAAAAGGTTGCGTACCCATTGAACCGCAAATCATCGGTCTAACTTCAACTTTATTATCTCTCAACTTTTGAACTATTGTATCTCTGTTTGGATGAATTACAGGATACGCGAAATTAGATGTAAACGAATCCTCTTGTGATTTAGGTTTCCAATAATCATTTTCAACCAAATCTTGATACATATTATAATTATACTCTCTACTCCTACCCCAATCTTCTAATTTATCAATTTGGGATAAACCTATGTAGGCCTGTAAATCTGTAGACCTAAGATTAAATCCTGAATAGTAAAATGTATACAATGAATTGAACTCACTTACCTTCCATTTTTTTTGTAATTCATCTTGTGTTTCTTTGCTTAAATCTCTATCCCAACCATGACTTCTTATGGATAATAAAATTTCATAAAGTTTTTTGTCGTCTGTTGAAATTATTCCACCCTCGATAGTTGAAATGTGATGACCAAAAAAAGTTGAAAAACTAGACATCGTTCCGAAAGTCCCTAGTTTTTTTCCTAAATATTCACAACCCATTGACTCACAGGTGTCCTCGAGTAAAATTACGTCATGTTTTTTACATAAGTTGACAACCTTTTCCATGTTTGGTACTAAACCTAGCACCGAGACAAACATTAATACCGATGGTTTTTCTTCAATGAAAAGTTTCTCCAAATAATCCAAATCGGCTGATAAATCATCAAAATTAGAATCACACAATATCGGTTCTAATCCTAGTTGTATAACTGGTGCTAAATCAGTAGCCCATGCTACAGATGGGACTACTATTTTATTGTTTTTCAAATACTCACCTTGTTGTAATGCAGATAACATCAATAAATTAGCTGATGAACCTGAATTACAATATACTGAGTATTTTCTACCTAACCATTTCGTAAATTTTTGTTCAAAATCCAAGGTTACTTTTCCCTTGGTTAACCGTGGATATGTTTTTAACCAATCAATTAATCTATCTATATCATTATTATCAATTGTGTCTTTTACTAAAGTTATCATAAACTCTCCTTATACCATCCTCGAGTGAAGTAAATTTAAAATCTTTCATCACCGAGATAAGTTTTGATGAGTCAACATCTTTTCTATATTGACCATCGGGTTTTGTTTTATCATAATTTATTGTCAACTCTTTATCACAAGCTTTAATTCCAATCTTAGTTATTTCTTCAATCGAATGCACATAATCAGGTGCAACATTAAAGTTATCAACCACATTATTATCAATCATGTATTTAATGACTCTAGCTAAATCTCCGGCGTACATGAACTGCCTTAGTGGTTTACCTGTTCCCCACACCTCAATATTGTCTTTGGACTCATTTATTTTTTTAATCAGAGCAGATACAAAATGACTATTATGTTCTTCAAATTTATCATGTTCTCCGTATAAATTACAAGGGATTAGATAAGACCACTCCTTATTATATTGTTTCACATAAGAATCTATTTGTGTGGCCATGCATCGTTTAGACATAGCATACGCAAAATTATCACTAGGTGGTGGCCCTTGAAATAACATTTCTTCTTTCATAGGGTAAACATCCACCACATCAGGATAAATACAAGTGCTAAGCACAGATATCACTTTTGGAACATTAAACATATGACAATGTTTTAAAACATTCGTGTTGATTAAAATATTTTGCTCAAGGTAATCAACTGGATATTTAATGTTGTCTAATATCCCACCCACTCTTGAAGCTAAATGAATAACCATATCGGGTTTATTTTGGTAAAACATTTTGTGCACGTGGAGTGAGTCGGTCAAATCATAATCCTTTGACGATATGTAAGTTGCATCTGGTAATATTTCTTGTAAATGTTTACCGACTAAACCACTCCCACCAGTTACTAAAATTTTCATCAATTTCTCCATCTTATATTTTTTATTTGTTCCATAACAGATTTAGTATCATGAAACTTTTTTACTGTTCTGTATGCATAATCAACAGCGTTCATTATTTTCTCAGGATTATCCAAATAATCTCTAATCCTACTCTCCAATATATTTGGGTCTAAAGTAGCTGTCTCCGGCCATAATAATCTATGAGAACAATTCAATCCACCTATATTAATCACACCTAACGCCGCACATTGCATTGCTTGACTACCTGGCATATTACAATCCGGGTCTAAGTTGATATGAAATATACAACTCGACCATTTGTCTATAAAGTCACCTAATTGAAAATCACGTGGATTATCTAATGACTTTGTTCTGTAAGCTTCCACATCTCTATCAACAAATTTAAGATTATATTTTTGTGCTATATATTTAGAAAATTCTTCAGTATTACTTCTCCGATTATGAATCGGTGGTAAATAACAAAACAAAGAACGTTCTCTAGTGTTTTTATAAAACTTTTTATAAAAATAATCAACGTCCATTGGCATAGTTACGATACTAAAAGGTTGTCCGACTTTTTCCTCCATATCCCTAAATACACCCATCTCCATGTTATACAATACAACAGCGTCACATTTCTTTAAAAATTCTATATGTTTTAAATATCCTGGGTAATCAAACATGAATGAATTTTGTCCTGGTTGCCATAATTCTTTAATATATCCAGCTATCTTAGCGTTTGGATATTTTTTTCTTAATTTTTCTATTGTACATTCATCATAGTTTTTCATAACGGTGAAGAAAATAATATCAAAATCAACATCAGGTAATTCTGTTCCATCTTTTAGATAATCATTCCAATTTAAAAAATAACCCTCTTCAAACATGAATGGATATTGCCAATTGAACAAAAAAGAACCACCATTTTTACTATCGAAACTAAAAGTTGGATTAATAAATGGTTTTCCGTCTTTTAAATGTATGGCCTGATTATCTTGAACTCCCCAAGAGTTGGCACCACTACCATCAACAATCCACGCAAATTTTTTATTAATCTTTTCCATTTAATTCAAAGTGTAATATTGTGATAGATTATGTATAATTCTAGCTTCATCTTCTTGTGTCCAAATAAATCCTCGTTCACCCTCTATCAAGTATTTATTAGCTCTATAAACTGGAGAGAGTCTTACTGATTTAGCTGTATAACCTTTGTCAACCATCCAATTGGTAAAGTTTCGAGATGGCCAGTTCCAAGAACCGAGTGGTTGTCTATCAACTTGTTTATCATTGGTGTAATAAATCGTGTTGGTTTCCCCACTTCTATTCAAATCAACGTTCCTTGTCGTTATCTCATCAATTACTGGTGCTAAATCATCTAATAATTCTTTATCAAGAAAAGTGAATGATGTCCTGGGAGTTATTGTATTTTCTAAAACACCTGAGGATAAATGTTTCCAATCAAAACTAGGTTCTACTTTTGTTATTTTATTACGTTCTAAATTTAAAAATAAATCAACATTACCCTCGAGAATGTCAACAAATAAAGTATCGTTAAGCATATAATTATCGTCGTGACTAAATAAAATTTTATCATATTGACCATTATAATGTCTTTGTACCCATTGATTGAGTTGATATAAATCACCGATTGGATTGTCCTCGACATCATAGGTGTAACCCAAATCAACCAATTCCTTTTTGGTGATTATATGGTCATACATTTCTCTATCAAATCTTTGTAATAAACCCTCACCTCGAGTTTTTATCAAAGCTTGTTTTTCCTCGTAGACAATTGGTAATTCTGGGTCTCGATGTGAAACCACAAAATAATCACAGTCCCATCCATCTGGTATTTGTTGGTCTACTACTTGTCGATAATATGCGTAAGGGTAGTGCCATCCACCTAGTATAACTGCTAATTTTTTCTTGGACATGAATAACCTCTAATTAGTAATCATTTATAAATATCAACAAACTGCTCAATAATGTATAATATTTAAATTTTCAATTTTATCCATACCGTCAATAAAATTTTTACATATCGTGTGAAGATTAACTTTAATATTTGGTCTACCTTTCACTAGTTTACAAACATTTTCTTGCATATCTTCTGGTTTCCAAAAATCCCTGATAAAATCTCTACCATCTTTATCATTGACAAGATAGTTGGGTTGTCCATAATTTAAATTATCATAAAAATCGATACCCATCACGTTCACCTCATCAGCTTGTGTATCTAACATCGTGTAGGCAAAAGCCGCAATACCTGTACCGGCATAATCATATGGATATTTTAATCCACCGTGGAACATAAACTCTTTATGATGGTCACCTAAGAAATTTTCGACCAAAGGTATGTCTTGTCCAGAACTCCCTGGTATCCGTATACCATTAAGATAAGGTCGTATTAATTTCGTCACATTATATTCTGTAAAAAAGTTTATTGCATTATAACCATTAGCGTTATGAACTACCATGTTCAAAACTAAATGTATTGTTTGTTGTTTTAAGTAATCACTTAATTCTTGAATTTGTGATATTTCTGTATCAAAATCATTTGCTAAAACAACTAAATCTGACTGAGGTAATTTACTTAAATTACGTAAACTTGGCCCTCTTCCTAATAAATTTACAACTTTCATTTCACGTCCTCTATTTTAAAAGATTTATCATCAATCCACATATCATATTCTGGTTTACCAACTCTAACATCATGGCTTTTACAACCCCAATCGAATAATTGTTGTTGCGTGGTTTCTAACCAATCAATGTTTGTGACCGTCCCTCGTGCTGTCCAATAGATAATAGTGTGACCATCATCATACAATTTATTTATTTTATCAATATTTTTTTGAATTGGTTTAGCATCATCATAGTGAGCTGTGCTATCACAGATTGTTCCATCAATGTCGACGTAAATTATCATATCTTTTCCCTTGTATAGTTAGCTATTTCATAGTAATAATCGAAGTTTCTTAGTTGTTCATCAATTGTACATAAATTTTTTACGGAATGTTGTAGAAATGAATTGACCTCATTAAAAAGTCCAGGTTTATAAATTGTATCTAAAGTATTACTTAACTGAACCTCTGTTGTATCTAACGAACCCTTGTGTTGTATGAATAATTTTTCCAAAGGTCTTAAAATTAATTTAAAATCATCTAACATTATCTCTACACCCCATCTACCAGCTGAAGACCAATTAGCGTGATATGTGAATAATGTATCGTTCTCGGTTTTACCACTACCATTGAATACTGATGCTGATGGATGCCAATCTAAACTACCCAACGTTTGTGTGTTTAATATCGTGGGTTTACCAAATAAATGAAACACTAAATCTACAACATGAGATGAATTACATAAAAAAAATCTTTTTAACTCTTCATTAGTGTAGTGCTCAAAATCGATGTCGTGTGACCACTCTGTAAATTCAAAGTGTACGTTTATTGGTTTTTGATTTTTTATTAGTTGTCTACACTTTTCAACCGATTGATAAAATCGTCTATTATAAGCGATGTAAACATGGGATGCGTTTATTATACTTTTATTTCTAATTGCTAGTAATTCATTATAACTTATAGCACCAGGTTTTTCAAGTAAAATATTTCTTACCCCATAATCCATTAATGATAAAGCAACTTCACACAATTGGTTTTCGTTTACAGCTACAATAGCATATCTTGGTGGTTGTTCATTATCATTTATGTATGAATCTAAACCACCACTATGGACAAAACACTCGGCCTCTCTACTAAAATTATCACTTGATTTTTTTGACCTACCAATAACATCGACTTCGAAATTAAAATTTTCCAAAACCTTAAAATAGTCTAGACCGATGTTTCCTGGCCCTATTAACAATACTTTATTTAAGTTATTGGACAATCCATTACCTCTCGATTATATTTTTTACTAAACAAATCCCTAAAAGTTGATAACATCATTTTATGTAATATGGCTGAGTTCTCTAAAGTTGACAAATCACAATCTGATTTATTTATTATATCCTCAATGTATAAATTAGTTAATGAGCTTTGATAAAGATAGGGTATTTTTTTGTCATTAACAAATCCAACCCTATTGTCGGGGTCTGTTCCCTCTCCGGCTTTCACTTGAACACTCGGTGATTGAATGGTTAAATGTTCTCCAAAAACCCTATTCACTTTTTGAACAGATAATTTATGGTTATTAGTTGAAACCACTTCCATATTTCCATTAAAATCAAAACAACCTTCATGTTTACTTTTTGTCAAGGTCTCGTCAGTTTTTAATCTTATTATCCTTAAATTATAGTCGTTACACAAATAAGCAAATAAATCTAAAATGTGAATAGCACTGGTTGACAAAGTAAAATCATCTGAATAATCATAGGTAAAATAAGTATCGTGCTCAACCATTGATTGTTTTTTCAACTCTTTGTAAATTGGTTGTGCTCTCAAATGACAATTCACCCAACATTTAATATTTTTAGATTTGAGTAGTTTAATTATCTCATCAAAATCACGTTCGTTTTGAAAAACGACTTTTTCTAATATCATAAATTTTACATTTTTACTATGAACTAAATCTAATATAACTTTTTTTCTAATATCAGCTTTAGTGGCAATCAAACAGATATCAATGTTATCTGAAACATCCTTTATATCATTAAAGTAACTTATGTTATTATTTTCAATTTTATTTTTCAGATATGGTTCAACAACCTCGATATTTAATTCTTGTTTTACCTTAATCATGGCTTCTAAATGTCTTCTTCCAACCCCACCACATCCGACTAGACAAACGTTTACCATATTGTTCTACCACCATCAATGACTAAGTT
>CEQB01015495.1_pt1 | contig 16767 bp, 10 predicted proteins | sample 530581 | NCBI WGS metagenome assembly CEQB01 (sample SAMEA2620588, study PRJEB7988) | marine metagenome | biome: marine biome (ENVO:00000447); feature: deep chlorophyll maximum layer (ENVO:xxxxxxxx); material: "saline water (ENVO:00002010), including plankton (ENVO:xxxxxxxx)" | depth 75 m
CTTATGAATAATTATCTACATGATTATGATGAGGTATTGTATCTTGATTTTGATGCGATACCTGTAACTAAAGATAATTTTTTTGATGCATGGGATTTATCAAAAGGTATTGCTGTTTATAATAACAATAATAATATTAGACCTACACATATGCCTTTAGATATGGTAAAGGGCACTATAAGATCGCCATCTGCAAAATACTTTAACACGATGGCCATGTTAGAAGAAAATGGATACTCACCTCAGTGTGATGTTATCAATACAGGTATCATTGGTGCAAATAAATATCATTGGAAAAAATTAGACTATTGGAATGGTCTTGTTAATCTGTTTGATCTCATGCATTATTTAAGAAGTGATGTTTACGAAAAAGAATCAATGTATCCAAGAAATATAACAGATACTTTTGGATATGATAACGAAACAATATTTTCATACAAGATAAAAGAAAATGATGTTTCAATACAATGGTTAAACAAACAGTGGCACTATTTTTATGATACAGAATTACATATACCACAAGATACTAAAATAGTTCATGCTATCAACAAGGAATTTGATTATGTCTGGCGATTTGAAAAAAAGATTAATCTTTAGTATTGGAACTGAAGTTTCTGATATCACAGAAAAAAGATTACATAACGCAAATCAATTTAAAAAATTTAGTTCTAAATTACGTGAGGGTTTAAAACAATATGCTGAAAATTGTAATGCTGATTTTAATCTAACAACCTTTACGACTAAAAATTATGATGACTTAAATATAGAAAAAATCAAGATGTGGGAAAAATATCTTGATGATTATGATGAGGTAATGTATCTTGATTTTGATATTATACCAAACACAAATAAAAACATATTTGAAAAATTTAACTTCAATAGTTTAGTAACTTATATGACTCCAACACCTATTCCTAGATTTGTTCAATCTAGATTTGATTTAGAAGATAAAGAATCATTTATTAAAACACTTGACAAATATCATTGGGTAATCAAAACAAAACAATATAAAGATATGATGTACTCACAACTATGTCAACCTAAAAATGAATGGATGATGAACACAGGCACATTTGGTGGTAATAAAAAAGTTAGAGATGAACTTAGATTTAGTGATAGATTAAATGAGGTTAAAAAAGTAGTTGATGAAGTGAAACAGATTGATGATAGATATTTTTATAATAATGAGACAATGTTAACATACATGATTGAAAAATATAATGTGCCTTTAGAAAATTTACCAACTCATTGGCATCAACTAATTCTTAGTGATACAAATCTAAAAATATGTAAAACATCTTCATTAATTCATGTGATCAATAAAGACTTTGAAAATGTTTTTAACTTTCTTTGAGTTCTAATAATATCTTTAATATTTCAATCGGATCTTTTGCTTTTCTAATCTTAGATTTTAAATCTCTATTTTCAGAATTTTTTACTAAATCTAATTCAAAGGCTGCAAGCTTTACAATAAACAAATCTTCTTTTTGTTTATCAGAATCAAAATCTTCAAAAAATAATTTTAAACCATAAGAGTAAAACTTTGTATCAACTTTAGATGATTGAGTTTCACTATCATAATATGCAATCGGATCGATTAATAAACCTTGTTCTTTTCCTACACGCACTGCAAACTCTTTGAAATATTTTTCTTCTTGTTTGATTCTTTTGTATGTCAACTCATGCATTGTATCAAGATCAGTTAGTTCTAAAAGTTTTTTTGTATATTTGTGTGTTTCATCAAAAACAAAATTGAACTCGTCTTCTTTTCCCAAATCATTTGTGTAGTAAACTCTAACATGAGTTCTATCGCTATTGGTAAATTCTGCACGAATAAAATTATCTTTATTCCACAAATTTAGAGATGTATCGTGATCTTCTTGTAAAGCGTTTGTTGGTTGTCTTTCAACAGCAGGTAAAGGTTTGTATCCTTTCAATGGTATGTCTTTTAATTCCATAATGTACTCCTAATAATAAAAAATTATGATTTATTAATTTTAAATGTAAATGTGCTTATTGTTGTAGCAGAACCATTTGGGAACTTCTGTGATCTATAATCATCTGCACTAACAAATCTATTTGTTTCTGAACCTGATCCGTCAAGTTTAGTATCAGTCATCGCTGTTCCTCTTGCATCACCAGATCCGTTAATATTATAATCAATTTGATGATCTGCAGCTACTGAATCACTTACTGCAAGATTTCTTATGTACTCTGCAAGTAAACTTTCAATATCAGCTTCAGCATATTGTTTTAAATTATGATCACCACTATCATTTTCAATAAACAACATAGTTCTGGCAGGTGTGTTATCAACTGCATTTCTTCTATGTAAGAAGAAACTGTTTATTACTTCGTTGTGAGTTTGAAATGTTCCACTAGTTCCTATTTGACCAGAAGTATATTCAGATGTATCTGCTCTAGTATCAATAAAAACTGCTGTTGATGAAATCAAAGTGTGATTTGCCAATGATGTGCCAGTATGAATTGTAAATGTTCCACCATAGTCACCAGCAACTGCTTCACTACTTGCTACCATTAGATCAATCGCAGGTTTAATAAACGTGTCAACAAAATCTGCCTCTGTCATTGATTGTATAGAACCTGAGCCGTCATAGTAAACAGGAAAATGAATATTATTAGTATCACCTGTTACACTTACAGATGCCTTTGCTTGATTAAGTTTATCAAATGAAGTTGTTGTGGTTTGTAATGAACCAGAACCAGGGTGTGAAGAGTTTTGTTGAGCGGCTGCACTAGATTTGAATCTAGTATCATCTATCGCATCAAAACCAGCACCACTGTTTGAAACAACTGTCAAAGTCACTGATGGGTTTGAGGCATATTGAAAAATTGCTTGTCTTTGATATTCAACAATTTCTGATGCTGACATTTCGACTAAATCAGTGCCATCGTAATATAAAGGTGTTCTTGCTGTCATAATATCTCCTAATCTATACTATTTTCAACGTTTTGTCAACTATTAAATTGCAGCGTGTCCGTTCACAGTTTTTAATGTAGAACCAGATGAGTTCTTAATTAAAAGAATTGAATCTGGTGTTGCGTGGAACTTACCAGTAGATCCAACAATCTTTGCTTTTTCTGTTGCAGTTTCAGAGTTACCACATCTAAATGAAATCTTAGTTGCATTGTTTGATGATGAGAAGTCTCCCTCAGAAACACACTCAACAGCACCTGCTACTAATATAGCATCGGTTCCTGTTCCTTCATCAGGTGCTTGGAATAATATTCCACCTAGTACATCGTTAGCCGCAATATCAGTATCACCTGATTGTAAAGTAATTGTGGCTGATGATCCGTCTGCTGTTGCTAGATCTTTAAGAACCATCTTACCTGTTGAAGTCAATGTTAATCTACCACCATCAGTTCCTGCGGCTGCAGACTTACCAGTTTCAAAGAATAATGTTGTTGCGTTGTTATCTGCGGCAAAGTTACCTTCAGACACAGCCTTAATTGTGGCTCCAACTAATATCGCATCTGTTCCAGCTCCCTCGGCAGGTGCTTGGAAGTCAATCTGTCCTAAGACATCATCTGCGGCGATATCGTTATCACCCGCTGATAAGTTAAACTTTGGAAAACTATTGTCGGCAGTTGCAGGTACAGAAAGAGTAAGACCTGCATCAGCAACGTGTGTTAATGTGACATCTGAATCTGCACCAAACTTAATTACTGCGGCGTCTGATAATAACAACATGTCATCACCAATCACAGCATCTTTTGCCACAGAAAGTCCACCATCTGTTTGTAGTGAACCATCAGTTGTTGATGTTGCATCAGTTGTATCATCTGTAATTAATCTACCACTTGCAGTTATTACAGTAGCATTAAATGTTCCGTTTAATGTTAAACCTGTATCGGCTGCGTGTGTTAATGTAATATCATTATCTGCACCAAATTTTAATACAGAACTATCAGATAATAATGAAACATCATCACCAAAAACTGCATCTTTGGCAACTGACAATCCACCGTCTGTTTGAAGTGAACCGTCTGTAGTTGAAGTTGCGTCTGTTGTATCATCTGTTATGATTCTACCTGAAACTGTTAAATTACCACCTGAAGACAATGACATCTTTTCAGCGGCTGCCTCAGAGGCACCAGTTTGAAATGATAATTTTGTTGCGTTACTTGAAGAACTAAAATCACCTTCAGAAATAGCTGCAATACCTGCGGCTACTAAAATTGCGTCTGTGCCTGTTCCTTCATCTGGCGCTTGGAAATTAATTTGTCCAAGAACGTCATTTGCAGCGATATCTGTTTCACCTGTTTGTAGTGTAAGTAAAAAAGGATTATCATCGCCTGTTGCGGCAGATTTAAAAAACAAACCATCATCTGGGTCGTGTGTAACTACTACATCTTGGTCATTACCAAATTGAATAGTACCACCATCTGCCAGAAATAAATCTGAGAATTCTTTTGAAGCAGAACCCAATGTAGTACCATCGGCGCTAACTGGTAGTATTGATGTTCCGAATGTACCTGTATTAATCACAGGACTTGTTAAAGTTTTGTTTGTAAGTGTGTCTGTAGAGGCAGCTCCGATTAAAGCAAATCCACCAGCAGTGCTACCATCGTGTACACGGATTTGATCTTTATCCGTATCGACAGATAACTCACCTAATGCGCCAGTGAATGAGTCATTTTGAGAAGTTGTACCTCGTCTAAATTGTAGAACTGTTGGCATTTTTAGTCTCTCCTATTACGTTTATTTATATATTTATACATTATATACCACTATCAGAACCTATATCTTGTGTTGATGTAGAACCTTTTGGTTCTGCCATATCATATAAGTTTGAAGATGTTGCTATTCCAAAAGCATCTGTTGCAGTTGCATCAAATGGTGTCTCACCTCCTGCCAGATCAGTATCATCGCCTGATGCTGTAGGGAAAACAAATAATGTTGAATTTGTAAATCCTAAATCTGTGGTTAGTGCGATTGTGCCTGTATTATCAGGTATAGTTATAGTTCTATCAGCAGTTGGATTTGTAACTGTTAAAGTCGTTTCATTTGCATCATCTACTGATCCTTCAAATGTAATAGAACTACCTCTTATATCAATAGATGTTGGTGATAATGATGCAATTGTAAACGTACCTGTAATATCTAAAGTTCCTATTGATGCACTTGTGGCTGCAATTGCTGAGAAGTTTATATTACCTGATTCTAAAGCAGAGACATCTGTTACAAGATTATTGAATTGACCTCGTAATTGTTCTATCGTTCCAAGATTACTTATTTGACTTGCATTAATTGCCATTTATTACGCCCCTACATGAGTTTCACTAGAACCCAAATCAATTGTGCCTCCGTCTAATAATACTGTGCCTGATGTGTTTGGAAATGTTATTGTTCGATCAGCTGTTGGATCTGTAACAGTAAAAGTTGTTTCAAACGCATCGGCAGTGGCTCCTTCAAAAGTAATACTTGAACCACTAATCGTAAGTGAGGTGGCTGTAATATTAGGTATATCAAAAGCACCACTTACATTCAAATCTCCAACATTGATTGTTGTTGCAGATAAATTACTAAAATTTATTGTTCCACTCTCTAACGCAGATACATCAGTTACAAGATTGTTAAATTGTCCTCTTAACTGCTCTATAGTTCCTAAGTTAGAGATTTGCCCTGCACTAATCGCCATTTTTATTTACCAATTCTTTTAGTAAATTTTTTATTTCGTGCATCTCACACTTTAAATTATTTATCTCTCTTGTTGCATTTCTAAGTTCATCATTTCTTTTTTGCACTTCAAACGATCTACTTCTTGCTTTTAAATATGCAGTAGTATTTTTATTAATAATCGCACCTGAGTCTGTATCTCTTAATAACTCAGTATATCCCTCAACTTTTAAATATCTCTCTGTCATTATGTTGCCAATGCGATCACTCTTAAATCTCTTATTCTTGGTGGTTGGGCTGCGTTTGTTCCTTGACCAACAATTTTTATTGCAAACTGAATGAACTCTGGTAAAGGTTCACCAGTGCCATCATCTGATATACCTGCTGTGAAAACATACTCTTGAAAGTCGTCCTCATCAACAGATGCATTTACGGCAACATCAGTTGTGCCTGTTGTGTTAAAGAATTGATAACTTAGTTCATCAAAGTCAGATGCATCGTCTGATCTCAAAGTTCTAAACAATGCTTTTAGTTCAGCAGAGTTTCTTCTTTGTGCTGAGAATATTACTTTGATTGCTGTCGCTGGATTTTCTAACGCAACTTTTTTAGTCATGTATATAAATGCATTTTGATCACCATCTGGTTGTGTTGAATCATTGTAATCACTTGTTGGGAATACATCTGATGAACTATCAATATTGTTTAGTCTATTTGCAATTGCAATAAATGATGCACGACCTAAATCAATAACTGGTGATCTATCAGATGCATTACTTGTAAGTGTTATTGGTATGAAAAGTGATTTAACACCTGCAAGTTCATTTGTTTCATTTATGTCTGATGCGACTATATTTGTCACTGAGTTATCAAAGTTCTCATTCAAAGGAATACTTATAGCGTTTGCAAGTGTTGTTGTAGTAAATGATGTTTCACTACCACTTGGTGATGTTCCTGTTGTGTTTCTCAGTGATGTAACTATTTTTGTATTTGGAAGTTCTAATGCACCGATTATTGTTTTACCTGATTCGTATCTATAGTTTTCTGAAGCATAAACACTACTTCCACCAACCTCACTTGTAGTTGATCCACCACTTATCGTTGGTGCCGTTGTTATACTAATAGTATATGAATCCATTCCAATATTTGCTATCGCAGTATGAACTTTGTTTATTTCTGTTAAAGGTGTTCCAAGTATTTGATACAATTCAACTGTGTCGCCACTTGTATGATTAGAAGCAGTAGAGCCACCTGTTGCTCTTGTCAATGATGAAACTGTTCCACTACTGTTTGAACCTGTAATTATTTCATTTCCTATTTTCAAAGTGATACTTCCAGCTGGGAAGTTTGTATTTGATGTCAAAGTAAGAGATGTTGCAGAGGCACTTATCGTTCCATTCAAAGTCGTGCTGATACCTGATGATACACCAGTTATTCTCACATTGTTTGATGTAGAGTACATGCCATGATCAATATGTTTTACTTTTACCACTGTTGAACTATTTGTTAAAATAATAGGATTAGATTTTAATCTTTTACCATAAACTTCATTTCCTAATTCGTCATCTACTTCTTCACCTATAACATGATTTTGTAAAGTAACATTTCCTACTTTTGATGTATCAAAAGATGCTTTTCTAACTGTGAACTTCATATCTTCAGATTGTATTGCAGTCCAAGTTGAATTATTTTGTGATTTAAATAATACACCTAAGTGTGGTTGTTTTGAAACTATTCTTGATCCACCAACATCTGTTTGACCCATTTGTGAAATCCAAAGAGCAGGTGAGTTAGAATGTGTTCTAACAACTATGCAATACTCTTGTCCTTCCTTTACAAATACAGGTGAGTCAAATGTATATGTTGTGGCAGTTGATGCATCGGTTGATGTGTTTATATCTGCGGCCTGTAAAAGTTTTCTACCAAATGGTAAAATTTTTGGACCAGGGTATCCGTTGATTACGTTTCTTAATTCAATCCAAACAGGTTGATCATTATCTTTTGCACCAAAGTACAAATCTACAGATGTTAAGAAACATCCACCAGACTCTTCAACAATAAATGTTTGTGCGATAGGATCATTATATCTACATGATATTCGAGCTAGTTGTCTATTACCACCTACAGTTGAAAATCCCCCTAATGTGTTGGGTGAGTAACCAAAATTACCTGATAGTCTATATCTATTTGGATCTGTTGAACCAATATTAAGATTTGATCTATTTCTTTCAATGTCACGATCATTACCTGAATCCTCTACACTGATTGTTCTTGTTGAGGTATCTAATATTGATGTTGTTTCAGTTACGAACCTTTGTGATACATTTGCATTTCTTGTTGCAAGGATTGTTTCTTGTTCAGTTTCTAAAATACCTTTTGCTTGATATGTAACACTGGCTGCAGTTTTTGGAAGAGTTATTTGATCATTTGTTGAACTTGATGTTAATCTAAATTCTACTTCACCAGTTTTAAATTTAGGAATATTCTCTTGACCTTTAAATCTATACTCTGGTATTCTAAATGTTCCGTTTACATTACCAGTTGAGTTTGTAACCAACTGAGATCCTTCAACTACTGTAGAAGCATTTGTAAATTCTGTTGAGGATGGTGTTACAAATTTTGCAACATCTGTTCCGTCAAAGAAAGGATAAACTTTAGTGTTTGGATAGAAACCAGTACCAGTGAAAGTTATTGTTCTAGGTCTTATCCAAGGTATCAATGCTTTTGATAATGTTCTTGTTCCTTGTGTTTCTTCTTCAACTTGTTCAACTAATTCAGTTCTGATACCTGTTCTACTTAAATCTGATCTTGTTGTCTCTATACTTCTTGTTATAGTTGAACGACCTTGTTTAACTTTTTCAGTTTTTGTGGATACAACACCTGACCATTGAGTTTCCCAAGAGTTCCAAATAGTACCAAGTCTATTTTCATTTGCGGCTAAAACTGCATCATAGTTTCCGTCAACGTTAATAATTAAATCTGGTTTTGTTTCTGTTTCAAACCACTCATCACTTGCGGGTGATAAATCAATATTACCAACCCAGTTTGCATTTAGATATGGATTTACTTTTTCAAGAATTGTCGCATAAGGATTTTCTGAGTGTGTAACTTCAGTATAAGGAAGAGTAATAAGATCACCAGTTTTTTGATAACCTAATGTTGTTCTTTCTGTATCAGTTGATACATTTTCCTCAAGTGATGCAGCTCTCAATACACACTTAGGTCTTAGTTCTTTGTTCTCTTGGTCTATTGCATTTTTATAATCTTTGTTTTTTACATCACCAACTCTGTGACCTGCAAAATTATCTACGATGAAACCAGATTTAAATCTATTCAATCCGTTTGCATCAAGAACTTCAAATGATTCTGCATCTCTTTCTAATAATGATAAGTTTGTATAATATTCTAAATTTTGTATTCTTTTTTGTAACTTACCAATATCTCTCATGGTAAATCTTTGATTTTTTATTCTTTCAAATCTTACGTCTGTTGGTTTAAAAGTAAATGCAGGTATAAACATAGTTGCAAGTTTCATTGCACCATCTATATCTTTAGGTTCAGTTGGCACTTCAGCAGGTGATCCCTCAACTATTTTAAATGAACCACTTTGTGTTAAAAATAAAGATGCTATTTTGTTTAAATAAAATTCAAAATCTAATGTTCCTAATGTGCCTGGTTTTGGTGTATCAACAGTCGCACCACCAACACCATCAAACTGTCTATGAAAGAAATCAAATGAGTGACCTGTAATTGTATCAATAGATGCTAAAGTTGTTGATGTACCAGTGATATCTTCAGCAGTTGGTCTAAAATCTAAACAATCTGATAGTTCAAATTCGCCTGTTGGTTCTGGTTCATCTGGGTCAACTCTCGTTGCTGTGTAAGTTGGAATGTCATCGTATCCCATACGACCTGCAACATCTGTATAAGAATCAACACTAAAAAATAAACCACTAGAATGTTCAAAGAAATCAAATACAACTAATAATCTTCCTCTTGGTTTTGCAGTCTCAGGTTTTAATTGTATTCTTGCGATGTCATAAAAGTTATCTCTTTGACCTGTATCTAATGTATAATTAGATGTAATGACTTTTGATCCAGCAGTTAGTGATGACACAGTTGCAGTCGCACCTGATGATGCACCAGTAATTGTTTCACTTGCAGAAAAGTCAGTTGCACCTGCACCATTAATTAAATAATATGATATAGGTGTTGTTGGATTTACAACATGTGCAGTTGCACCTGATGTTCCACCTGTAATCTTTTCACCTCTGATAAATGTGCCAACTACACTTGATAATGTAAGTGTTGGTAAAGATGCATCACTACTTGTATCTTCAGAATCAAAAACAGCACCAAGATTAAATACATCTGCTCTTCCTAAAGATATTGTAGTGTCAGTTGCTTTTGTTCCAAACGCACCTGCGGTTGCACCTGCAACTTTTACTTGTTTAGATAAATTTGTAGTTTTTATTCTTTGTGTAATATTTGTTTTTAATAATGTTGCAGTTAACATAACTTTTGCAGCGTTACCAAAACTTGAATTATCTGTAATTGTTATAGTTGATGTTCCTGTTCCAGCGATATTACCACTAACTGAAACTATATCACCTTGAACAGAACTACCACTGCCTGCTGTTAATACGTTTAGAGTAAAGTCTTTTTCAGTGTGAGATAAGAATGTTTCATTTGCACCTGCAGTAAATGATACGGCACCAGATGAATTTGTTGTGCCAATAAATTGTTTTCTTATTGTAAATGATGTATCGGATGCTGCCTCATTCGCAGTTGTTAATAAAGTTTTTACAGCTGATTTTGAAAGTTTATATAATGCAACATTTTTTTCTGGGTTTGTAAGTGCGGCAACTTGTCTAGTTTCTAAAGCAATAGTAGATGTGCCATCTTGTTCAGATACAAAGTTTGCATTTTCATTTGTTCCACCTGCATCTGTTCCGTCTGCGATTAATGATCCGACTACATTACCTGTTAGAACTAGATCAGCAGTAAAGTCTTGACCTGCATCATCATCATCTTGAAACAATGATCTTGCTTGAGAAATCTCATGAGTCACTACTTCAGATATTGTCAAATCTGCATTTGCTGAGTCTTCAACGATTTGATCTGATTCGCTACTATCAGACGCAGTAATTTTTTCACCTGATGTAAATGTACCAGAAACATTTGTGAGAACAACTGTTTGACCTGATGTCAAACTTCCAAAAACAAAACCTGTCGCACCAGAGGTAACACCTTTTACTTGTATTCCACCATTTGAATGATTAGATGTTAATGTTGCTGATGGTTCACCTGATAATGTTAAATATGTAAATAGACGAATATCAAATAAAAATAATTTGTAAACTGCATCTGTGTTTCCAGCAGTACCAGAGTCAAACTCAATAGTTCTTGCTCTTGCAACTCCTATGTGTCTTCCTCTCGCTGTTCCTCTTGTATTAATTACATCATCATGTAGTTGAATTTGTTTGTATGGTGTTGTCTCACCACTTATATCTGAAACTTGTGGTTGATTATATAAGTTCGTAATTTTTACAAAGTTACCTAACTCTGTATTAAGTGTGCCTGTATTTACTGTATCAAAGTCTCTTGCTTTGTTAACATCCTTAAATGTTATTGCAGTTTTTTCTATTTCATATCCACGAACATATGCTTTACCTGGTGACACTGCAACAACAAACTTATCTTCAGATGCGGCGTTTCCGTCTTGTGTTTGATCTTCTAAATTAGCATAGACACCTCTAAACTCTTCACCTTTGACTGTAGATGTGACACCTTCTCTAGCATCAATCTGAAAAGGTCTAACAGTATAATCACCTGATTCGTCAAATGTTCTTCTAGCAAGTGTATCACCTATTACAGAATATTCTGTAGGTCTTGCTTCTAATTCATTTGAACCCTCATTGACTCTAAGTATTTCTACAAAATTTTCATCAGCAGTAGAGTTCAAATCAATAGATGTTAAATTTAAACTTATCTTTAATCGATGAGCACCTTTGGCTGCAAAGTTTGAAGCACCTGTTGCATTATCTGTCAAAGATTCATCTGTTTCAGGTGATATTAACTCCTCTGATACTGTAAATCCTACTCTTCCTGTTGCAGTTTGACTATTATCAGATAAAACTACTGTTTGTTCAGTCATTTGAACAAAAGTTCCACGAATATAATATACTCCACCGCCTGCAGTGACAGCAGTTCCTATTTGAGATGCAGTTGTATCGTCTGTTGGTGTAAATGTAGTTGCTGAATTAGCATTGATAGAATATGCAGTCGTATGAGTTATGGCTGCATCAGCAAATATATTTTCGCCATCTTGAAAAACTGTTGTTTCTAAATCAGAACCTGATGATACATAATGCACATAAAGTAAAGGTTGAGTTGTTGCAGTTGCAGCTTTGAATCCTATGACTTTTGCTCTTACTCCACTTGTCGCACCTTGTATCTCTATGGGCGATGATGCATTATAATATTGTGACACATCAATTGTTTCACCTGCAAAAGTTGATGCAAGTCTAATAGAATAATAATTAGGATTAATATTTTGATTACCAGGTATAACAGCAGTTCCTTCTTGGAACATGTGATTACCAAATCGTTCAATCTGATTTTGTAGTATAGATTGTAATTGTGTTAGTTCTCGTGCTTGTACTGCAAAACCAGGTCTGAATAAAATACGATGAAAATTTTTATCTTCGCTGAAGTCGTCATAATATGGCGCAACATTTAAATCTGTTTTTTGTACCATATTAGAACTCTATAATTATCTTTATGTCTTCGGTTTGATCTGAAACTCTTTGTATTGGTTTTCTATTTTCTGTATAAATTATGTTACCAGAGTCAAACTTTAATTCTGGGTTTGCATATCCACTTGTTAAAGTGATTGTATTACCACCTGCAAGTGTTACAGTTTCGGAACCTGTTGTACTTGGTGTTCCTACAGCTCCACTCGTTGCACCAGTGATATTATTTGCACCACTAAATGCTGTGTAAGATTGTGTAGTAGTTGCTGTTCCATAACTTGAAAATCTTTCTTGTTGATAAAACAATAATTTTCTAGAATTATCCCACTCAACCACTCTACCAACGGCGCCTGTAGTTGCTTGTGTAATCTGTTCATCAACATCAAAGTTTCCTGTGTTTGAAGAAAACTTAACAACATATGTCATTCTTCTTGTTGATGCAGTTGCAATAGTTGATGTTCCAAAATCTGTTGGATCTACAACGATACCTACATTTCTAAAATCGTTTGCAGTTGTAAAGTCATCACCCTCTGCTTGAGTTAGTGTTGTATTTGTTATTACAAAGTGACCACCTAGTTCATTTACAGCGTTTGCACCATGACCATCTTTAGGTGATATGATTGGACGAATAACTGCACCAGTACCAGAACCAACAGTTGTTGATGATGATAAAGCTGCATCAGAAAATACGTTTGTTAATGAAACGTTTGCAAAAGTATAACCTGATCCACCTGCATGTATTGTTGTATCTGTTCCAGCAGTTAAACCAAAATCTGCAAATGCTCCACCTGAAACAGTTGCACGGACTATTGCACCAGAAGATGTTCCTTGACTTGTGCCATCACCAAATACAGGAAAGTAATATGTTCCGTCATTGTAACCAGATCCTACAGTTATCGCAAGTGATTCTATCTTACCATCAGTTGCGGCTGCTGATACAGTTGAGTCTGTGGATACTGGCATGTAATCAGTTGTTAAAAATTTAGTTGCCTCTGAGGATGTTATCTCATACATGTACTTTAACACGTAACCACCTGATTCAAATGGTGACGTAGATGTAGAGGTAGGTTCAGAACCAGAAAATGCAGTGCCACCATTATTGTTTAATACTTTATATACTTTGTTTGTGGATGTAAGAAAATAAAAATTACCTTGATAAATTGATGATGCACCTGATGTTGTTGTGTTTGATGATGTTACTTGATCATCATATCTGTCAAATACTGTACTGTTTGCCCAGTTTACTCTAGGAAGAGCGTTAGAGACATCTGAACTTGTAATAAGTTTTGCAGCCAACATTGAATCATATCTGTAAAATTCGTTTGAAACTGCGTCTGCAGGTGTGGGTGGGGATGTATCTGATCCTCCACTTGTTCCACTTGTAAATGGTGTTGCTTTACCTATGAATAGATAATATGTTGATTTTGCCGCCTCTGAAAACGACTCAACAAACTGTGATGCGTTATGCAACCTAAACTTTTCTGTAATTATTGCTGTCATGACTTACTCTTCCTTTGTTATATTTATACTGTTATTTATACTCCTAAGTAGATAATCCTATCACTGAACTTAAGGTCACTGGTACACTTCCTTTTGCGATCAAGTCATTTGGTCTACCTTCGTTCAAACTTAAATCAAAGTTTTGATGTGGGATTTGTCCTTCATCAAAAAATATGTGTGTTTGTTCTGCTAATATTAGATTTGTTTGTAAATCTATATCATTTAAATCTATTTCATATAAAATTTTATCACCTGCGTCTGTAGAACTTAAATCTGTTCCATTCAACACAAGATTATCTATTTCAGAGTCTTCTAATAATATACCATCTTTGTTTTCTGGTTGTAGTGATCTTTCTAATGACATTCTAAAACCATCAGTTCCTCGTGTGCCAGTTTCTGCCATCAAGTGAACAATGTTAGAGTTAGGTGAGTAGTCCTCTATCTCTAAAACTCCATTGACCTCTTGTGCAAAGTTTTTGTTTCCTAATAATGATTCACTGATCAGTCTTTGTCCTGTTTCTGCAAGAACTAATCCACCACCTTCTATTTGAATACCATCTTCATCTGTGGAACCAGAATTGATATCACCTTGACCACTTTGTAAATTAACAAATGGATTTAATACAGGAAACGTGCCATCTTCATATACTAAAAATTTTCCACCTAGACTTGCTTCACTTTTTAGTGGTGTCACATTATCTAACTCTGAAATAATTTTGTTCATAAACTTAAATCCTTCAACTGATGCTGGATTTTCTAAAAGTATTTTACTATTTCTAATAATATCTACGATTCTGATTCCGTCCATATCTGCGATTGTTATTAGTTCAACATCTGTAGGATTATCTTGTAATAAAGTCTCACCTATGTTTTGTACTTGTGTTCTTCCAAAAGAAAATATAGAATCTTCTGCGATAAGATTTACTTGATTAGTTCTTTGTAAAGAATCTTCTGCGATAAGATTATCACCATTTGTTTCTTGAACAAGAAAGTTAACAATCCCTAATGGCTCTGTTCCGTCTAAAATAATTTTTCCATATTCAAAAGATCCGTCTGATCTATTTTCAAGTTGTATACCATCACCGTCTTGAGCACCAAATGAATCTTTTCCTAAATGTAATAATAAATTTTTCTGTGCCATTATCTTGCCCTCGCTTGTGATTGTACTACTACATTTATATTCGGAACAAATACAAGTTCGTGATCACCACCTTGAACTGATGCTGTTTCTGCAAATATTCTATTACCTTGTCCGTAGATTGTAAGTGTTCCCTCTTCACATTTTATACTTCCATTTGCATCTTGTGATAAAGCACTTTCTGCTATCATATTAACATTACCTAAATCGTCCTCTGCAATAATTGTGCTACCTGCGTTTGATGATGAACTATCACTACCATCAAGTGCAAGTGTTGATGTTGAAGAACCATCTATTGTAATTTTATCAGTTCTATTACCTATCCTTGCACCAACTCTAGGTACATGATGTCTTCTCTGCAATACTTCATCAAATATAAAATCAAATGTAGATGCAAGAATTGGTGAGAATGTTTCAGTAGAATCTACAGGGTCTGCTTGTTGTGAACCTGTCGTTCCTATTGCGGCTGATATAAATGATGCAATAGAAACTTTTCCAAATGGTGCAAATCCAGCAGGGTGTACTGCTTTCTTTAGTTCGTTTATGAATGTTGCAGTTGACTGACCAACTTGCACTTCATAAGAAAACTGTTGATAGTAATAAGAATCTTGAACTCTAATTAAATCCTCACCCACTAATGATTTAACATTAATATAATTACCTTCTGTATCTTGTGTCACATCAACATCAGCAGTGGCAGTCGCAATATCTGCTAATAATATTGTACCTGTTGCACCACTAGAATCAGTGATAACAACATCTTGACCTGAGAAATCAATGTCTTCTTGATTGATTAAATTTTGACCTGCGTTATTTTGTGATGCGTCTGTGCCATCAAGAACAATATGATCACCAATAGATGTAGAGTTTTGTGTTTCACCAACTAATCTATCACCTGTTTCTGCTAAAATTAAATTACCAACTTGTTCATTTTTTAGTCTTCGATCATCAAGACTTGATTCGGCCGCTAAAAATCTTGTGCCTATATTATGTAAACTATCTAAAACTACTTTACCATTCTCATCACCAATAACACCTAAGAAAGTAGATTCTAAAAGTATGTCACCAGAGTTATCTTCCATATCAATACCAAGTAAAGGATTTTCACCTGCTGGTGTTTCAATTAATAATCTATCTTTGTTTACACTTGTTCCGTCTAATAAAACATTAGAACCTGCATCAGCAATAATAGTATTCCTAGATACAACTTCAACCTTTCCACCTTCACCACTATTATTAGGATTATAATAAAATAATTGTGGAGCATCATTTGCAACGACTATTTGTATGAATGCACCAGTTGTTCCAATTGCAGTTGTTGATGCTGATTTTGTAACACCAGTCGTATATTCAGTGCCACTATTGTGTGTGCCATCTTCAGTTGTGGAAAATCTAAAAGGACGATTTAAAGAAGTGTCTGCGTTGAATAAAGATGAATCAGATAAATCAAAATAATAAGTGTTACCTTTTTTCAATCTTAATTGTTTTTGTCTTACATTATCTACTATAAAATAATCTTGTGCGTTAGGAGAAGCAACATCAAAATGTTTTACATCAACATTAATAAATTGTGTTGCTTCAGTTGTAACACTCGTGCCATTTAAAATAATATTATCGTCATCATCTGTAACTTCTATTTGAGTATCTTCTGCCAATAAATTATTTTCATTTACTGCTGAACCATTACCTTCTTGAACAAAAGGTATATTAAATGCTGTTGATTGTTCTAAATC
>CEQB01038563.1_pt1 | contig 16716 bp, 16 predicted proteins | sample 530581 | NCBI WGS metagenome assembly CEQB01 (sample SAMEA2620588, study PRJEB7988) | marine metagenome | biome: marine biome (ENVO:00000447); feature: deep chlorophyll maximum layer (ENVO:xxxxxxxx); material: "saline water (ENVO:00002010), including plankton (ENVO:xxxxxxxx)" | depth 75 m
TGGCGAATATGATGTTACATTATGTGATTATTCAAAAGCAAATCAAATATTAGATTGGTCACCAAAGAAAAAACTATCTAAATATATCAAGGGGATTATAAATTGAAGTTTGGTTTTATCTATGATGCCTGTGCTCAAATATCTTTTTATATGAAAGACGGTATGTCTTATGATTATCAAACGAATAAACCATATACACATATTCATGCTGTGTCTCCTAGTCTACATATGGCTGGATGGAATTACCCTTTTCTTTGGGAAGATAGTTGTTTTTTAAATTTATCAGAGTGGGTTAAACAAGATAAAGACTTTCCTGATGAAAATTTTGATTATATATTATATGCTAATGAAAGAGTTGGTTTAGATCCGGATACGAAACATTTATATACTACAGAGAGATTACAAGAGAGATACCCAAATGCTAAAATATTTGCTTGGTTTAAGGAAGTTAATTTACCAGAAAGACCTGGAAGACAAAGATTAAGAGAGGAAAACAGAATTGAGTGGTTAAAAGGATTTGGTAATAATATGATTCTAGGTGCTTTGTCTTGTATGAAAGATTTACCAGTAATCAAACAAATAGAAAAAAAATTGGGTTTGGAGATTAAACACTTCATATCTTGCCCGATAAACATCGAAGGTCTTTTTAATTCGTTTTATTCTAATGAAAAAGAGTTATCAGTATATTCCTATTTGACTAATCCTGTATACAGAAGAGTCAATACATGGGATTTTTCTAAATATTTAGCCACTAAATATAATTTACCTCTTAGGTTTAAACCACTTGAAATAAGTCAAGATTTTTCTTATATGTCACAAAAACAATTTATCGAGTCGTGGTCACAATCTTTATTCCATATTAATTTAGATCCACACATAACTCAACCAGGTCAGCAAGCTATACAAGTGGCTTGTGTTGGTTCATTAAACATAGGTGGTATGAACGAGTCTCATCAACACCTTTTTCCAGAAACAGCAACTACTGACTTGAAAGTCGTAGAGGAAAAATTTAAAGAATATTTAATGGATGAGTATTCAAGATTTAGAGCCATAGAATATGCTTGGAATAAAGTTAATGAACTTTACAGTTATGATGTGGTTAGAAAGCAGTTGTTAGATGTATTCGATAAATATGAAGGCTAAGTAATGAAACTAGCTTATGTTTTGGATGTCGCTGGTGTCGAGTCATTTTATGTAGAAAATGGCACCGCTTATTCTTTCAAAGATGATAAACCATATTCTTTTTTCCACTCTGTAGATCCTACGCTTTTTATGGGTGGTTGGAATTATCCATTTTTATGGGATGGTGGTTGTTATTTACATTTAAATGAGTGGTTTGAGAAAGGTTTAGAACTACCAGATTTTGATTTTGACATCATACTTTATGGAAATGAAAGAAAAGGTTTAGATCCAGGTAGTTATAATGACTTTAAAGTTGATGTTTTGAGAGATAAATACCCTAATGCGAAAATTGTCGGTTGGTTTAAAGAGATAGAAATTCCATTTCGTGAGGGTAGGCAAGAACAAAGGCTTAGAAATAGAATTAGATTTTTCAAAGATTGTGATGTGGTAGCATCACACGCTGTTCCAGGTGATAGTATAATGAAACAGTTACCACAAATTGAAGACATAGAGAGACAGTTAGGTAAGAAAATTGATTATTATATCTCACATCCTATAAACATAAATGGTTATTATGATAATTTTTACTCTGAGGAAAAAGAGTTATCTATTTACGCCTATTTACCAAATTCTACTCGTAGAACAGGTGAAACCTATATGTTCGCTAGTTACTTGTCAAATAAATATAATCTGCCACTAAAACATAAACCTTTGAAACCAGGTCAAAAATTTGCTTATTTATCACAAAAGGATTTTATTAATTTATGGTCGCCCTCACTTTTTCATATCAATATGGATCCTTTATATACACAACCTGGTATGCAAGGTATTCAAGTAGCAGCAGTAGGTTCAATAAATTTAGGTGGACTTAATGAATCTCACTTTTATCTCTATCCAGAAACAGCTAATAACGATCCTAAGTTATTGGAAGAAAAATTCGTTCAATATTTGAAAGACGAGACATATAGGTTTAGGGTGTTAAATCACGCCTGGGAAACTTTAAATGAAATCTACAACTACAAATTAGTAGAAAAACAATTAGAGGATGTTTATAATGATAAAAGGTGTTAAAGTTTTTCAACCAGATATATTTTCTGATCATAGAGGTGATTTATGGACTATTTGGAAAAGTAATGATTTTGATTTAAAATTCAATCACGATAAAGTTAGCACATCTAAAAAAAATGTTTTAAGAGGTATACACGGTGATGAAAAATCTTGGAAACTAGCCACTTGTTTATTTGGTGAATTATACTTTGTGGTTGTGAATCCAATTACCAAAGAATGGAGTTCATTGATATTATCAGACAAAAATAAAAAAATTATTTTAGTGCCACCAAAATATGGAAACGGTCATTATGTACTTAGTGATAATGCCGTATTTTTATATAAGTGGTCTTATGAAGGCGATTATCCTGATGTCCAAGATCAATTTACTATATCGTGGAACGATAAATCGTTAAACATAGATTGGCCAACTAAAAATCCAATTTTATCAAAAAGAGACGAAAAAAACATTGACTTTTAAACATTTTTTGTCTAAATTAATTAATTAAATAGGAGTTTATAATGCCAGCAGATAGTAGAACTAAAACTACAATAATAAAATTAAGAAAACATAAAAGAATAAAAGAAAAAACCTGTCTTGTTACTGCCTATGATTATCCACAAGCACTAATAGCAGATAAAGCCGGTGTTGATGTTATTCTTGTAGGTGACTCATGTGGGATGACAACACATGGTTATAAAACTACGATACCAGTTACAATGGATGAGATGATAAATCATTGTGAATCTGTATCTAGAGGAGCAAAAGACGCTTTTCTAATAGGTGATATGCCTTATATGTCTTATCAAGAATCTAATGTATTAGCGGTTAGAAATGCTGGGAGATTTATAGTCGCTGGTATGGATATGGTAAAAGTTGAAGGTGCTATGGTTGAAAGGATTAAGGCGATATGTGACTCTGGTATTATGGTTATGAGTCATTTGGGATTAACACCACACACTCGTGCTAAACTTGGTGGGTATAGAGTGCAAGGTAAAACTGCAAAAAGTGCCGAAATAGTTTTAGACCAAGCAAAAAGACTACAAGATGCTGGATGTTCAGCATTACTATTAGAGGCTATGCCAACAGAACCAGCTGGTATTATAGCAGAAGAACTTGATATTCCAGTATATGGTATCGGAGCAGGTGATAGAGTTGATGGTCAACTTGTTATTATGCACGATTTGGTAGGTTTGTTTTGGGAGTTTAAATCTAAGTTCGTAAAAAGATACTGTGAAGCTGGTCAATTAATACAAACAGCACTTGAATCATATAAAAATGAAGTTAAAGACGGTCAGTTTCCAGCACAAGAAAATTTTTATGAAATCAAAGAAGAGGAACTAGATAAACTACTTGGTGACTCTGCTTGGAAGTATGAAAAAGATAGGGTTGAGAATTTAGCTAAACCAAAACATAGTGTTACACCAATAACTACAAAGAGGGATTAATGAAAGTAGCAGATTATATTATTAATTATTTGGCTGATTATGGAATTGAAGATGTTTTCCTTGTTTATGGAGCAGCAAATGGTGATTTAGTAGATGCATTTACGAGAAATGATAAGATTAGATATGTTGCTGTAATGCATGAACAAGGTGGAGGTTTTTCTGCTGAAGGACACGCCAAAATATCAGGTAAAATTGGAGTTGCTTTAGCTACTAGTGGTCCTGGTGGTATGAACTTTGTAACACCAATTGGTAACTGTTTTTATGATTCAATACCATGTTTATTTATAACAGGTCAAATAAATTCTCAATTTATGAGGCCAGATAAAAGTATTAGACAGATAGGGTTTCAAGAAACTGACATTGTAAGTGTTGTTGAACCGATGACCAAATATGCTAAAACAATTACAAATCCAAAAGATGTTAAGTATGAACTAGAGAAGGCACTTCATTTAGCAACTGAGGGTAGACCTGGTCCAGTTTTACTAGACATTCCTATAAATGTACAGAAACAAGATATTGATGAGAAAACATTATTAGGATATGATGTTGGTTTGAAAACTACCTTTGATGTTGATGCTATAAACAAACAAATAGACACTTACATTGATGACTTAAAAAATAGTGTTAGACCTTGTTTGATGATAGGTGGTGGTGTCAGACTAAGTGGTGCAGTTGATGAATTACTTGAGTTGGGTAAAGAATTAAAAATTCCTATGTTTCCTACTTGGAATGCACTTGATATAGTTTGTTCAGATTACGAGTATTATGGTGGCAGAATAGGCACCTATGGTGGAGCTGGTAGAAATTTTGGTATTCAAAATTCTGATTTATTATTAGCTATTGGCAGTAGAATATCAGGAAGAATAACTGGTGGTAATATTCATACCTTTGCCAGAGAGGCTAAAAAGTATATGGTCGATGTTGATAAAGCTGGCTTACAAAAAAAGTTACAACAAGTTCCATTTGAAGAATGTATATATTCAGATGCGAAGTTATTTATTAATTTGTTAATGAAGAGACTTAAGTCTGAAGACTTACCAGACTTTAGTCAATGGGTTGATAAAGTTATGGAGTGGAAAGTTAAATATGATCCAGTAACAGAGGATATGTTTAAACCACGAAAATATCCACATCCGTATGCCTTTATAAGAATTTTATCAGAAGAGATGAATAACAATGATATATTTGTCGCCGATTGTGGTGGTAATATTGTGGTTTCTAATCACGCCTTTGAAACTAAAGTAGGACAACGATATTTTACTAACAATGGTAATTCGCCAATGGGATTTTCTTTTGCTGGTGCTATAGGAGCAGCAATCGCTGCTGACAAATCCCAAAATGTAGTTTGTGTGATTGGTGATGGTGGATTCAATATGAATATACAAGAGTTGCAGACCATAGTGAATTACAACATACCAGTAAAAACTATCATCTTAAATAATCACATTTATGGTATAACAAAGGCATTCCAAGAAACTAATTTTCAAGGTAGAGCTGAGGCTTGTGGTCCTGTTGGTTATAATCCCCCTAATTTTATTGATATAGTTGATGCTTATAAAGTGCCAACAATGGTGGTTGAGGATGGTTCTGATTATGGAAAAGTTAGACAACAAATCAAAGACTTTTTAAATTACGATGGTGCTATTGTTATGGATTTAAATTGTCACGAGTATCATACTTATGATCCTAAAATTGTAGGATGGGAAACGCCCATCGAAGATATGTACCCTTATTTGTCAGATGAAGAATTTAATGAGAATATGTATATAAAACCGATAGGTCAAAAAAGAGTTTATCCTGAATTAATAGAAAATGAGTTATGGGATGATTGATGTTTTATTTATAGCACCAAGTAATTCTAAAGGTATTTACCAAGACTTGGCAAAAGACTACGCTGGGATAGAACCACCTGCTTGGGCTTGTTTACTAGCAGAGTCGTGTAGATCGGTTGGGTACAAGGTGGATATACTTGATACTGGTGCTTTAAATTTAAAACACGAAGACTCAATACAAGTGATTAAAGATAAGAATCCTAGATTAATATGTTTTGTTGTATACGGTCAAAATGTAAATGCTGGTACGACAATGATGAGTGGTGCTGTATCTTTATCTACTAAAGTAAAAGATAGTGGCATTGAAACACCGATAGCTTATATTGGTTCTCATGTTCAAGCCTTACCTTACGAAACCCTTGACAGAGAGCCAAGTATAGATATAGTTTTTACGAATGAGGGAGTATATGCTTTACGAGATTTATTGTCACATGAAGACTATTTAAATAATCTCAGTAGTATAAGAGGGATTGGTTATCGTCAAAGTGGAAAATCAGTATTAACACCGCCGTCAAAGTTAGTGCCTGGTCATAAAATGGATGAAGATTTACCTGGATACGCTTGGGATTTGTTACCATATAATAAAAAACCATTCGATTTATATAGGTGCCCGATGTGGCACGCTGAGTATGACTCAAATAAAAGAACACCATATGCTTCAATAAGCACCTCATTAGGTTGTCAATTTAGATGTGAGTTTTGTATGATTAATATACTGAATCGTGATGATGATGATCCTATCGGAGTGGCTGGTAATTATAATAAAATGAGGTATTGGTCTACCGATTTTGTCCTAAAACAATTTGATAAGTTAGTCGATATGGGTGTCGAAAATATAAGAATTATTGATGAAATGTTTTTATTAAATCCGAAGTATTATAAACCATTTTGTGAGGGTTTAATTGAAAGGGGTTATGGTGAAAAACTAAGAATGTGGGCATATTCAAGAGTTGATACAATTAGAAGGCCTGATATTTTAAATTTAGTAAGAGAAGCAGGAATTAGGTGGTTAGGTATCGGTATAGAGAGTGGTGATAAAAATGTTCGTTTAGAAGTTTCAAAAGGAAAATTTGAAGATGTTGATATAAAAAAAGTGGTTAGACAAGTAGAGGGTGCTGGTATAAATGTAATGGCAAATTACATATTTGGTTTACCAACAGACACAAAGGAGTCAATGAGGAAAACACAAGATTTAGCGATTGATTTAGCAACACTTGGGTGGAATGGTTATTCGGCAATGCCACTACCAGGTAGTCAGTTGTACAAAGATGCTCTTGAAGCTGGTTATGAGATGCCAAACGATTATGAAGGTTATTCTTTTCATTCCTACAATACTGTTCCAATACCAACTGATAATTTAACATCTAAACAAATATTAAAGTTTAGAGATGAGGCATATTTGGAGTATCATCAATCAGAAAAATTTTTATCGAAAGTTAAGAAAAAATATGGACAAACATCAGTTAACAATATTTTAAAAAATTGTAAGATTAAACTAAAGAGAAAGTTATTAGGAGATTAAATATGGATTTGACACTACCATTAATGTCAGATAACATCAGTAGAGAAGATGTTGATTGTTTAATTGAATTTTTAAAACAAGATCCTGTGCCAAGATTGACTAATGGTGATAAGGTTAAAGAGTTTGAAAATAAATGGTCTGAGTGGTTAGGAGTAAAACATAGTGTTTTTGTTAACTCAGGTACTGCTGCTAATGAATTAACTATGTTATCATTAAAGCATTTATATCCTGAAGGTGGAGAAGTTATAATACCACCATTGACCTGGGTATCAGATGTTAACTCGGTTTTATTTTCTGGTTTTGATCCAGTTTTTGTGGATATAAATTTAAATAATTTATCATTTGATTTAGATAAATTAAAAGGTGCTATCAATGAAAACACGAGAGCTATATTTGTAACTCATGTTTTAGGACTAAATGCTTTATCCGATAGTTTGTTACAATTGTGTGTTGACAATAATATATTACTTATTGAGGATGTGTGTGAATCACATGGTGCGACTTTTAACAATAAAAAGCTAGGTTCAGTTGGATTTGCCAGTAATTTTAGTTTTTATTTTGCTCATCACATGAGTACGATAGAGGGTGGAATAGTGTCAACAAATGATGACTATTTTTATCAATTATGTAGGTCATTAAGGTCACATGGAATGGTTAGGGAATTTACAGATAAAAATTTGATTAAAAAATATGCTGTAGATTATCCTAATTTGAATCAAGATTTTGTTTTCATAGGTCCTGCCCATAACTTTAGAAGCACAGAAATTAACGCTGTTTTGGGTTTATGTCAGTTAGATAGATTGGATTCTAATAACCAAAAAAGAATTGAAAATTTTCAACATTTTGTCGATAAATTAGATTCCAAAAAATATTATACCGACTTTGAGATGGATGGTCAATGTAATTATGCGTTTATAGTAATCATGAAAGAACCAGACTTTGAAGTTAGAGATAAAATTGAAAATCTACTAACTGAAAATGGTATAGAATTTAGAAGAGGTTTGTCGGGAGGTGGTAATCAGTTAAGACAACCCTATTTTAAAAATAAAAATATAGATTTGAGTCAGTTTCCTAATGTAGAGCACATTCACAACTTTAGTTGGTACATTGGCAATTATCCAACATTAGAACGAGAAAAAATAAATACTTTGATTAATTTATTAAATATATTTATAAATAAATAAAGGAAAAAAATGAAAATATCAGTTGTTTATCCAAGATGGACTGGTAGTTATGGGTTGATTTCAGGCTACTTTGCTCGTAAATCTGGTGGAGTGATACCACCTCTTAATTTAGCTCTTATTGCTGCTATTGCTAGAGAGGGTGGTCATGATGTATCGATAATAGATGCTGAGATAATGAAGATAGATGAAAGTGACCTTGTAAATATGGTAAGGGAAGAAAAACCAGACTTAGTTTGTTTAACTGGTACAAGTCCTTTTTTCCATACAACTAAATCATTTGCCATGGCTTTGAAAGCTTCTGAACCATCGATGAAGATTTTAATTGGTGGGCAACATATCACCATAGATGGAGAGAAGGCTTTTTATGATTGTTTTGATTATGGGTACAATGGTGAGTGTGAAAATCAATTACTAAAACTTTTTAATAAAATTGAAAAAGGTAAATATCCTTATGGTGTAAAAGGAGTTTATTATAGAACTAAAACAGGTAAAGTTTCCTTTACAGGACCTAACACTTATATTAGAGATTTAGATTCCTTACCATTTCCAGCAAGAGATTTACTGCCGTACGATAAATATAAAGTTGGTACTTTAAGAGGTAGATTACCTTTTACATCTATTCAAACTATGAGAGGTTGTCCATGGCATTGTATTTTTTGTGCCTCTGATAAGTTGAATACAACTGCTGTTAATAAACGCTCACCTGATTCTGTTGTAAAAGAAATAAAACAAGTTGTTAATGATTTTGGAATTAGACATTTTTTTATAGTAGACGATGTTTTAACTTTATATTTTAAGAATCACATGAAGATAATATGTGAAAAAATTATCGAGGAAGAACTTGATATAACTTTTGAAGGTAGCACAAGAGCAAACTTAATTGATGAGGAAAGTATATCGTTATTAGCTAAAGCTGGTTTGATAAGACTGTCATTTGGTTTAGAGACTGTAGACACAGAGATGAGAAAGACCATGAAAAAACAAGTTCCTCTAAAGTGGTATTCTGAGGCAAACAGAATACTTAATAAGTATGACATTGAGGCATCAAATTCAGTTATGATAGGGTTACCTGGAGAATCAAGATCTACAATTAAAAAAACTTTGGATTTTTTAGAGAATGATCCTTATGTAAAACAGGCAAACTTTGCTATAGCCGTGCCATATCCTGGAACAGAATTCCATACAATAGCATCTGAGGGTGAACAAGGAATGGAGTTATTAACCGATGATTTTTCAGAGTATCGTAGATATGGTACTTCGGTTACTAATGTAGGTGAATTATCATCTCAAGATTTAGTTGATTTACAAAATGAAGGTTTTGTAAGTATTTATTCAAAGCCACATAGGTGGAGTCATGTGATACAGAAAAATGGTTGGTTCGGTGGATTTTTGATGATGATGAGAGTCTTTAGAATTGTTATTGGCAAACACTTTAGATGGATGAGAGATTTTAGGTTTAAACCATTATTTAGACTTAGAATGCCTAGCTGGTAACACCGACAAAAGAGGTTATTTAATGAAGTTACAGAGATATTATAAGTATTATTTAACATTACACGAACATCCTAAATGTAAACTTTTACATTTTATAGGTCAAATAGTCACTATATTATTCGCGTCATTTGTAGTTTATAATTGGTATTGGTATCTAATACCACTAATACCTTTTGTTATATATCCTTTTGCTTGGAGTGGTCATTATTTTTTTGAGCATAACAAACCAGCTGCGTTTGTTAACCCATTTTATGCTAAGGTTTCAGATTGGATAATGTTTAAAGATATATTATTAGGGAGACTAAAAATATGGTAAAGGTTTTAATAACAGGTGGAGCTGGTTACTTAGGTTCAACTCTAACACAACATTTATTAGATAACGGTTGTAGAGTAGATGCATTAGATAATTTAATGTATGAACAAACATCACTATTACACCTATGTTCACATGAGAATTTTAGATTTATGAACGCGGATGTCACTAATTTTAAGTTTTTGAAATCTATTTTGTCTACTTATGATGTTGTTATTCCATTAGCTGCTATTGTCGGTGGTCCTGCCTGTGATGCTAATAAAGAGTTAGCTACAAAGGTAAACTTTGAACAGATAAAGTGTATTGTTGATAATCTTAGAGACGACCAAAAACTAATTATGCCAAATACTAATAGTCAGTATGGTAGTTCTAAGGAGATTATAACAGAAGAAAGTCCATTTAATCCACTTTCACATTATGCAGTTACCAAGTGTGACGCGGAAGATTACATTATGAATAGTGGTAAAGGAGTTTGTCTGAGGTTAGCAACAGTTTTTGGTTCTTCACCGAGAATGCGAACAGATTTGTTAGTGAATGATTTTGTACATAAAGCTATTGTGGATGGATATATAGTTTTATTTGAATCACATTTCAAACGAAATTATATTCATGTCAAAGATATTGCTCGTACTTTCTTATTTTGTATCGAAAATTACGATAGGATGAAAGGTGATGTATTTAATGTAGGTTTGTCAAATGCTAACTTGAGTAAGTTAGAGTTGGCTGAAACTGTCAAGAAATATATTCACAATTTTGTCATTAAAGAGGATGACTATAAAACTGATTTTGATAACAGAGATTACATCGTTTCAAATGAAAAACTTGAGTCTTTGGGGTGGAAACCAAAATACGCTATAGATGATGGTATATGTGAATTACTGTATGCGTATCAGATGATTATTAAACATAACAATAGGAATTTTACAAACTTATGAGAAAATATTTACCAACATTGTCAGAACTAATAGATAGACTTAGTATAGTTCAATTAAAAGAAGTCTTTATACCAGAACATAAAAAAGAATATGCTGAAGAAATAAAAGATATTATTCACGATATTAACTTGGAATTGTCAGAAAAAAGTGTTATATTAAGTGGTGATGATATTAGGGCAATAATAGTTATGGCACAAATGAATTTACATATTTGGCATAACGAGTCTCAAGCTCGTAAGGGAATTAATGCTGGAGAAAATTTACAATTAACTCATGGTTTAAATGGTATAAGAAATACTGCTAAAAATAAATTACAAGAGTCTATTGGGGGTAGGAAAGACTATAAAATAGATTGCCTTGCTGCTGAATTTAAAGATTGGGAGATTAGCTGGTGACAATGCGAAATGGTGAAATAAGAACCGATGCGCTTGTAGAAGAGTGTTGTACAATACCAAAAGGTTGGGGAAGAGAAATTATCATAGAAAACAATGAAATGTACTGTGGTAAGATATTAGAGTTTAAAAAGGGTTGTAAGTTTTCAATGCATTTTCATATGGAAAAAGATGAAACTTGGTGGGTAGAAAAAGGAAATTTTTATTATTCTTTTATAGATACTGAAACTGCACTTAAACAATCTATGACAATATCACCAGGTTGGGTAGTTAGACAATATCCAGGACAACCACATCAATTAGAAGCTCTTACTGATGGTAAGATATTTGAAGTATCAACTCATCATAAAGATTCAGATTCTTATAGGGTTTCACCAGGTGATAGCCAAAAAGAAGTTTACGACAAGTTAAAAAAAGAGGACTTTTTATTATGAGGATATTAGTAGTTGGTGATAGTTGTAAAGATATTTTTATTTATGGTGATATTAACAGGTTAACACCTGAAGCACCTGTGCCAGTCTTTCAACCTATTAGAGAACGCTCAAATGCTGGCATGGCTAATAATGTCGTTAAAAATGTTGAAGCACTTAATTCAACTGTATATTCTATTACAAATAAAAATAGTATTAAAAAAATTCGTTATGTAGACGATAAATCAAATCAAATGGTGTTAAGGGTGGATGAGCACGACTATTGTGATAGAATAGATGAGCTTTTACTATCGTCTATACAAAATAATAAATGTTATATAAGTATGAGTGGTGAAGTAGAAGTTGATGCTATAATTATTTCAGACTATTGTAAAGGTTTTTTAAATGAGGATGACATTAAATTTATATGTCAAAATAACGATAATGTTTTTGTAGATACTAAAAAAAGACTTGGAGATTGGATTGAAGATTGCACTTACTTAAAAATAAATTCTTTAGAGTATAAACAAAATTTAGATTTTTTCAAACAGAATCCTATTATTGATAAGACAATTGTGACTAAAGGTAATAAAGGTTGCTTATTTCAAGATACAATATATCCTGTTGAAAATGTACCAGTAAAGGATATTTCTGGTGCTGGTGATACATTTTTATCTGGTTTAGTTGTTGAGTATGTTAATTCTAAAAATATAATTAAATCAATAGAATTTGCTCAAAAATGCACCACTAAAGTTGTGCAGAAACATGGTGTATCTACTGTATGAAAATTTTTAAACAATGGTTGTGTCAGAGTTATCAAGATGATGTGCCAAAAGAAATAATTAAAATATTTGGGAGTGAAAATATACCAGAGAGATGGATTATTCAAGCGACAAAAATAGTACATCGTCTATCTGAAATGCCTTGGTATACACAAGAGCAATTGCTGAAGGAGACATCCTTAACTAAAGCTGAACTTATCACTTTAAACTCTTTTATTAGATATTCGGATTTTTTACAAGAAATGATTTTACATAATGGTTTAGGTAGAAAATATTGGAATACAATAATACCTTATGTAAAAAGTGGTAAAATAGATAAAGTGATTAATTATGAATATGATTTTCCACTAAGATTAGCTTTATTTCCTGGTATGTCTTGTATGTATTATTGTGGATTTTGTGGGAGAAATCAAAGTGCTTCTTATGAACCAAAGGAAGTTCTAAAGAGTGGTGCTGATAGATATAAAGATATTATTTCGAGTCTACCTAAGAATTCCACAATTTCTATTTCAGGTGGATTAGAGCCCTTAACTAATTTTAATTTAGGTGAGATAATAACACACGCTAAGTCTTTAGGTCATAGAGTCCCCTTAATAACAAATGCTCATATGTTAACACCGTCTTACTTAAAAAAACAACCAGGTATATGGGATTTGGATTCATTAAGGGTTTCTCTATATGGAACTGATGAAGAATCTACTTACTTTGTAACACGGCATAAAAAAGCTTATAGATTAGTCAAAGATAATATAATAAAATTTTTAAAAGAAAGAAACAGAAAAAAATCAGATGTTAAGTTAGGTATAAACTATATTATAATTCCTGAAAATATAGACACTATTATACCATTACTTGAGTATATAGTTGATGTGAATTCTAAAGTTGATGGACAAGGTGTTGATTTTTTAACTATTCGTGAAGATTTTGGAAGTGTAACAGACATAAGTGATGATGCTGATAAAAATGTCGAGGGTAGAAAATATCACTTAGATGGTTTTTTATCAGAAAAACAAAGAAAAAAACTTATTGATATATTTAAAGAATTTAATGAAAGGAAACAAAAAGAATGTCCTAATCTTCATGTTGATTTTGGTTATGCTATGGTGGCATTAGGAGAGGGTATTCTTGGAAAACCACTAGCTAGAGTTAATGGTTTGCAAATGAGAAAATCAGGCTTTCCACAATTATCAGTAGCGATAGATAGTGCTGGGGATGTATTTCTTTATAGAGAGGCTGGTTTTTTAGATAGACCTGGAAACAAAAAATTTATTGCTGGTAGAATTACCGAAGGACAAACATTAGAGTCTATTTTAAAACAGTTTGTTGAAAGTAAAGAAACTGCTGATTTAGTGGTTGATGATTCAAGATTTATGGACTCTTACGATCATTTAATAACTTTATTAGTTAATCAAGCTGAAGATGATAAGAATTTTAGGATACCATTTGAAAAGGGTCCTATAAAAGTTAGAAGCTCGAATTTTAATGACTTGAATGTTCAATTAAGTAATAATTGGTACAGAGATGAAAAAAATTAAAGTAGGGCAAATAGGTAAGGGTGGTTTTGGTAAAAAAATATTATCAAAATTAAATAATATATCAGAGGTATCTGTTGAGTGGGTTTATGGTTCTAAAGATAAATGGTGGGAGTCGGATGTAAACTTAGATTGGGTTATAATCGCTAGTCCTAATGAATTTCATTATGAACAGGCAAAACATTTTTTACAAAAAAAAGTTAATGTTTTTTGTGAAAAGCCTGGAACACTATCGACAGCTTCATTATTAGAGTTGTATGGTATCGCAGAAGCAAACGGCATCTGTTTCTATGTAGACGATGTTTTAGTATATGAAAAAATCGAATCGACAAATAATTTTATTTACAAAAAGTGGGGTGGATTGTCTGCCAACATTATTGACAGGATGGCTTATCATCATTTTTATTTGACTCACGATATTATTGAGGATTCTATTGGAATACCAGATAATGTAAACATAATAACTAATGATATAAATCATAAGATTTTTGAGGTGGAAATTAAAAATAAGAAATTTAGATATGAGTATGATTTTGGTTGGTATAAAGAAAAAATTCATAACATAAAACCTACTTGTGAAAGTGATGCTTTAGAAACAATGCTCAAAAAGGTTTTGTTTAAACAGGCTGATTTTGAATCAAATTGTAAAAGAAGTGTTTTTGCTACAAGGTTAAGTTCTTTTGTTAAAGAAAAGATGTATGGTAAGTGTGCTGTTGTTGGTGGGGGAATATACGGAGTTACTGTCGCTACTAAACTAGCAGTTAGTGGTTATGATGTTGATTTATATGAGTCAGAGAGCCAAATATTAAAAAGAGCCTCTGGTATTAATCAATATAGAATACATAGGGGATACCATTACCCTAGAAGCGTTGATACAATTAAATCGTGTAAAACTAATGAGCAATCATTTATAAAATATTATAATCAATCAATAGTGAATGGAGACATAAAACATTATTATGGTATAGCATCTGAGGAGAGTTTAGTGACCGCTGAACAATACTTATCTATTTTAGATAGTGTTGGATTAGAGTGGGAAATAGTGGATAGTTTACCTAATTGTGATTTAACCATTAAGGTTGATGAAAAATTGTATGATCCTGATGCTTTGAGGTTAGTTTGTATAAAAAGAATGTATGGACTTAGTATAAATGTTAGAACAGATAAAAAATTTGATAAACAGACTGGTTACAAACACACGATTTATTCGACTTATTCTTCCTTAAATGATTTTACTAATGAAAAACAAGATTATCAGTTTGAGCTGTGTGAAAAGCCAGTTTTAAAACTACCTGATAAATACAAAAATAAAAGTATCGTGATTATGGACGGTCCTTTTATGTGTTTTGATCCTTATTCAGATACAGGTTATCATCTTGCTGGAAATGTTGTTCACGCTATTCATGCTAGTAACATAGGAAAAGAGCCAAAGATACCAGCAGTTTATAAAAATTATTTGAATAAAGGTTTAATAGAAAAACCAAAGTATACAAACATACATAGATTTATTGAATCTTCTAAGAGGTTTTTTCCTGATATAGAAAAATCAAAATATATTGGTTCAATGTATACAATAAGAACTGTTTTACCAAATAAAGATGAAACTGATGAAAGACCAACAATTATAACTAAACAAAATGAAAACTATATTTTGTTCAGTAGTAAGATTGGTAATTGTGTCGATGCCGCTTCTAGTGTAGTTTATATGATTAAAAATGATATGTAACAAAAATAAATATATATTTATATATACGACATAGTAATTACAAAAAGGTTATTTATGAAAAAAAATGTGGTATGGTTTCCTATTTTAAAAAACAAAGACCACTCTGAAAAATACGGTGGATTCGAGTATTTTGAATATTCTAGAAATACTTGGGAATATTGGTGTGAAAAAAATGATGTGTTATTTGTACCATTTGATAAACCGAAACATAATGATTTTATTCAATACAGACCACAATGGCAAAAATGTATTTATGTCTTTGATGAGATAGATAATCTTGGTGTTGATTTTGACCAGATTGCCCTTGTTGATAGCACAGCGATGATTAAATGGGATTGCCCTAACTTTTTCGATTTAACTGATAGAAAATTTGTCGGTTGGAGAGACAGAGACAATTTAGGCTGGGTTTATGACAGCGTGGTTGGTTACCAAAAAATTTTTGACAATTTCGAATTTGATTTTACAAAATACATAAACTCAGGATTTATGATTTTTAACGATGACCATCGCTTATTTTTTGAAAAATTAAAAGAACTTTATTTTGAGAAAAAAGATGATTTTATAAAGTTGCAGGATAAAGATGTTAGAAAGGGAAATGACCAAACACCGATAAATTACTTATTACAGATTATGAATATTGATGTTAAACTAGACATTCCTTTTTCTTTTAATTTGACTCATATGCATCGAAAAGATTTGTTTAGTCACAATTGGCAGTTAGATGAAGATAAAACACCTTTTTTTATAAAGTATGGAAAAGTTTGGAGATTCACAGGTATACCAAAAAACCAAAGGTCGCAGATTATGAGACAGACTTGGGATATGATTAAGGGTAATTACAAATGAAAAAAAATGTAGTATTTATGCTTAACATCAAAATCAAAAATTCTAAACTAGAGGGTGATAGGTGGTTAGATAACAGAAGTGATCCTTACATTTATTCTGTCAAATCTTGGCAACAATGGTGTGATAAGAA
>CEQB01096826.1_pt1 | contig 16677 bp, 18 predicted proteins | sample 530581 | NCBI WGS metagenome assembly CEQB01 (sample SAMEA2620588, study PRJEB7988) | marine metagenome | biome: marine biome (ENVO:00000447); feature: deep chlorophyll maximum layer (ENVO:xxxxxxxx); material: "saline water (ENVO:00002010), including plankton (ENVO:xxxxxxxx)" | depth 75 m
CCAAAACACCTTATGATACCGTTGTTGTTAGCGGCGGGTTTGATCCTGTTCATGTTGGACATGTTAGGATGATTACTGAAGCTGCTGAGCATGGAGATGTAATTGTAGTAGCCAATTCTGATGAGTGGCTTTTAAACAAGAAAGGATACGTATTTATGAAATGGGAGGAAAGGGCTGAGATCTTGTCCTCGTTTAAGGGGGTCATCCGCGTTGAGAGAGTGGATGATAGTGATGGCACAGTATGCGAAGCTTTAGAAAGAATCGAGCCGACATACTTTGCCAACGGCGGCGACAGAAAAGAGACAAACACACCAGAAATGAAGGTATGCAACGATAAGGGTATTGAATTGTTGTGGAATATTGGCGGCGGCAAAATACAAAGCAGTTCCGACTTAGTTAAAAATTATGAAGAAAAAAGATTACAATAAAATTAATGGGGCGAAGCGCCACAGGCAGGTGCACCGGGTTGTTACCCCGGCCGTTGCTGGTTCGAGTCCAGCCGCCCCAGCCATTACGCGGGAGTAGCTCAGTGGTAGAGCCCCACGTTGCCAACGTGGATGTCGCGGGTTCGAATCCCGTCTCCCGCTCCATTTTTTTTGTTGAACCTCTATATACTATAGAGAGGTTTTAATGAAAAATATATTTTTTCTACTTTTTCTTATAGGTTGCAGCAATCCAGCAGAATTAAAAGTAAGTGAGCTTGATACCTCCCAACAGGAGCAAGTAGATCCACCAGAACCGCCAGTTTTTGGTGTAATTGCAAATGAGGATTGCTCCCATGTAAATGTGGGAGATAAAGCATGCAATTTAAGATTACTTGATCAAAACGGTGAAATTTGGGAATTATATGATTTGATTGGAAATGTGGTAGTCTTGGATTTTTCAACTTCGTGGTGCGGGCCATGCCAAACGGTAGGTCATTATTTACAGCCTTTGCAAGACGATTATCAGTCAATGGATGTTAGTATTGTTACGATTTTAATCGATGGATATGTGCCGGGTACCCCACCTAGCGAATACGACATGAATGATTGGGTTAGTTCCCACAATGTTACATCGGTCTCTGTTCTACAAGGCGCCCGCGACTTAGTCATGGATCCAACAGGTGTAGAAGGATATATAATATCTTCTTTTCCTACATTCTTTTATATCGACAGGAATATGAAATTCTATTCTGGGCATTCGGGATACAACGATCAATATGTGAGAGAAAAAATTGATGAAGCTTTATAATTGATTTTATTGTGATATAGTGTTAATATTATCTATAATTGAGGCTTAAACAAATAATTATATAACTAATTATAACAACCAACTAATGTTTTATGAGAAAGAAAAATTACGTAATTGACACCAGTGTTTATTTAACAGATTCTGAGTCAATAAAAAGTTTTGGAAACAATGACATCATCATCCCCCTGAAGGTCTTGGAAGAGATTGATTGTCACAAGAAAAGGCAAGATAATGTTGGCGCGAATGCGCGTCGAATTATAAGGTTTTTGGATAATTTGTGTCAAAAGGGAGACCTTAGCAAGGGTGTAAGAATTGAAAAAGGAAAGGGAATCGTATCTGTAAAATCCCTAAACGATGTAGAGTTAAAGTTAAATTCTCTGACACCCAACCTTAACCAAGATGTACCAGACCATATTATTGTCGCGACGGCACTTACTGTAAAAAGTGAACAGCCAAATCGAAAAACTGTTATGGTGACAAATGATATTAATATGAGAGTTATATGCAACTCTTTAGGATTAGAGTGTGAAGAATATAACCCCGCACAAGTTGTTGAAAACATAGAAAGATTATACACAGGATTTTCGTCCATCTTAGTTGACGAACAGACAGTTGATCAACTTTATTCGGGTGAAGAATTAATTTTAGATCAGGAATTAAAGAATGTGTGCCCAAATGAATATTTAATGCTGATTTCAAACACAAATGAAAAAAAGACAGCTCTTGCTCGATATTTGGGGCCTGAAACAGCCTTGAGAAGAATTTCAAAGTTCAAAAAAGGAATATGGGGAGTTACGTCTAGAAACAAAGAGCAATTATTTGCCCTAGATTTGCTTATGGACCCCACTGTGCCAATAGTCACTCTGGTGGGTAAGGCTGGCTCCGGCAAGACGCTCTGCGCCATAGCAGCCGGCCTTGAGCAGGTAATGAGTAGTGCCGGCGATTCTAAAGCATATAAAAGAATGATTGTGTCCCGACCGGTCCAACCTTTAGGAAAGGACATAGGATTTCTTCCGGGCACTCTCGAAGACAAGATGACCCCATGGTTGACTCCAATTCAAGACAATTTGAAATTTTTAATGGGCGACGATCGTGCAACATTAGATATGTATATGCAAAAAGGCATGATAGAAATTGAAGCACTAACATATATTCGAGGAAGATCTATATCAAACGCATTTATTATTATAGATGAGGCTCAGAATCTATCTAGTCACGAATTAAAAACAATTATTACGCGCGTCGGAGAAGGAACAAAAATTGTCTTAACCGGCGACATCGAACAGATTGATAGTCCATTCGTTGATGAAACTACGAATGGCTTGACATATGCAATTGAAAAATTTAAAAATCATACGTTAGCTGGTCACGTAACCTTACATAAGGGAGAGCGCTCCAAGGTTGCATCACTGGCGGCGAGAATACTATAAAAAGAGGTTAATATGGAAAATGATATCACCGAGGAAGAAACTCCTCAAGTTAAAAAAGTGGTCTTTAAAGACACAGAATTGAAAAAGCTCATTGTTGATTTTGTCGGAAATTCTCACGATAATGAAAACGTAACAGTTGAGATGATAGTTGAGACAATGGCAAAAGAATTCCCAGAATTTCTCCTAGCCATTGCTGAGGAAAACTGGATTAGAGGATACCAACAAGCCCTGATTGACGCTGAACAAGACGAACACTTTTTTACAAACGCAGAAAGCTCACTTGAAAATGAAGAACTACATAGTTGAAAATCAGAAAAAACTAAACTCCGAACAAAAAGAATTCTATAGCATCAACAACACTCACGTTTATATAAAAAACAAAATTGTATCACCAAATGGTACAAAAATAAATATTAAAAATGTTGTAGCAAAAATCGAAGAAATTATACCAGCACACTTATTGATGTATGTTGAATTTATACTTGTTGGCTGGTTTGAAGAATTTGAAAAAAGGGACATAAATTCTTTCTATCAGGATGGAACACTGTATATAAGCAATTTTCAAGATAATGAAGACGACATGATCGATGATATTGTACATGAAATAGCACACTCCTTAGAAACTCCTCTTGGTAGGGAAATTTATGGAGATGGTAAAATTGAACAAGAATTTATTGGAAAAAGAACAACTTTATATAGAATAATAGAAGAAGAAGGTTATGACGTAAATATTGTTGATTTTTTAAATACTGAGTACAATGAGGAGCTGGATAATTTCTTACACAAAACTGTTGGCTACGAAAGATTATCCAACTACATTGCTGGGCTGATGATAAGCCCTTATTCTGCCACATCCATAAGAGAGTACTTCGCTGAAGTATTCCAAGAATTTTACCTAAGACCAGAACTAGACTTCACTCAGAGGATATCCCCGGCCGCACATGAAAAAATAACTGAACTTCATGTTGGCTTTTTTCTTGACGAACAATGATTTTGTTGTTATAATATAGCTATGACACAAAAATCACATATTTCCTTTTCCGAATTAAAAGAATGGACACAATGCCCGTTCTACCACAAATTAGTAAGAGTTGACCGTCTCAGCGGATTCAAGGGCAATGAATACACAGCGTTTGGCTCGGCAATTCATTCGGTGTGTGAGAAGAAATTGCTCTCTGAAGAGGTTGATAATAATTTTTTTATTAAAGAGTTTCAAAAGAATATAGCCGAACTTGATGATGATGTAGAAATCAACAAAAAGATGGTTGTTGACATGATGGGGCAAGGAAAGCGCATAATTCCTGAAATTGATGATGCGTTGAAAGATTATTTTGAGTCCTATGAGGTCGTATCCGTAGAAGAATCATTAATGGAGCCATTCGATGAAGATTATAATTTTAAAGGATTCATTGATGCTGTTTTGAAAACCCCTGATGGAAAGTATCACATTGTTGATTGGAAGACGTGCTCTTGGGGTTGGGATGCTCGCCGGCGCTCTGAGCCAATGGTCACTTATCAATTAACCTTTTATAAACATTTTTATGCGAAGAAGCACGGTATTGATCCAAAAAATATCGAAACGCACTTCGCACTACTTAAAAGAACTGCAAAATCGGATCGTGTAGAATTTTTTAGGGTCACCTCTGGTCCTCGAAAAACAGAAAATGCAATCAAATTATTGCACAAAGCACTATACAATATTAAAAATAAACGATATATTAAGAACCGATTATCTTGCACATCCGGATATGGGTGCAAATTTTATAAGACAGAACACTGTCCTTGAGGAACATATATGGAAAATAAAAAACTTAAGATTCTAACAATTTCTGATCATCCGCTATCTCCATCTGGCGTAGGGACACAGACAAAATATTTTATTGAATCTTTAATTAAAACTGGAAATTATAGATTTATCTGCCTAGGCGGCGCTATTAAACATCATGACTATACCCCTGTTAAAGTGGCGCCATACAATGAAGATTGGCTTATTTACCCTGTTGATGGATATGGTGATCACGAAAAAATTCGTTCTATTATTAGAAATGAAAAACCAGACGTATTGTGGTTTATGACTGACCCAAGATTTTTTACGTGGCTGTGGGAAATTGAAGATGAAATTAGAGCCTTGATGCCAATGGTATACTATCACGTGTGGGATAATTACCCTGCTCCACATTTTAACAGGCAGTTTTACGAATCAAACGATGTTATCGTGACAATCTCCAAAGTAACAGATGATATTGTTTCAAAAGTTGCTCCGGATGTTGATCGCGTATACATACCTCACGCGGTTGATCCTTCAATCTTTAGACCAACCGATGGTACTGACGAGCTTTTTAAGAACAGCATAACCGTAAGAGAAAGAGTATTTAATGCCAGCTATGAAGAAACCAAAGATAAATTGCTTTTCTTCTGGAACAATAGAAACGCTAGACGAAAACAAAGTGGATCACTAATTTGGTGGTTTAAGAAATATCTAGACGTTGTTGGTCATGACAAAGCATCACTCTTGATGCACACAGACCCCAAAGATCCAAATGGGCAAGACTTGACGCATATAATGGAGCATCTTGGGTTAAATAAGGGTCAAGTGATGATTTCCAACAACAAAATCTCGCCCCATGACCTAGCAGCTATGTATAATGCTGCAGATTGTACGCTTAACATTTCCGACGCTGAAGGATTTGGGTTGGCAACGCTTGAGTCTCTGTCATGTGAAACACCGATTATCGTGTGCATGACGGGCGGATTGCAAGAGCAGGTTACTGATGGTGAAAATTGGTTTGGTTTTGGTATTGAACCAACATCAAAAGCAGTTATCGGCTCGCAACAAGTACCTTATATTTGCGAAGACAGAATATCAGAGCAAGACTTTGTCGACACGCTTGTTAAACTTACAAATCTGACAAGCGAGCAGCGAAAAGAATTAGGCCAAGCCGGCCGTCAGCATGTAATGAAAAATTATAGCTTTGAGGAATTTGAAAAAAGTTGGGTAAACACCATGAGTTCAATTGTTGAAAAGTATGGCTCATGGGAAGATAGACAAAATTATGAACGTTGGAGGCTTCTGGAGGTAGCATGAAAAAGAAGATATTAGTTAAGGCGCCCGTTTTAACACGAAGTGGATATGGCGAGCATTCTAGATTTATATTACAAGCACTTCGCTCGCGTGAAGATTTGTTTGATATATATGTTGTTCCCTTGAACTGGGGCCAAACAAGCTGGATTATTGAATCTGATGAAGATCGAGAATGGGTTGATAAAGCAATTCTGGAGACCACCAAATACCTGCATGAATTCAACAACGATCATGGCAATCAAGGAAAAAAGCCATTCGATATATCCCTTCAGGTAACAATTCCAAACGAATGGGAAGACTTAGCCACAAAAAATATTGGTGTTACTGCTGGAATTGAGACCACCAAAGTTGCGCCGGCTTGGATTGAAAAAGCAAAAATGATGGACAAGATTATTGTTCCCTCGAAACACTCTAGAGATATTTACAACAACACAGCATACCAAGCGACCAATAATATCACTAAAGAAACTTTATTGTTTAAAAACGATACCGAGATTTCAGTAGTGCCATACTCTTCTAGAAAATTTAAACCAGCTAAGATTAATCTAGACTTCGAAACAGATTTTAATTTTTTCACAGTATCACAGTGGTCTCCTAGAAAGAATATTGAAAACACTATTAAATGGTTTATTGAAGAATTTTATGACAACTCAAATGTTGGTCTTGTTGTTAAGACCAATCTGGCGAAAAATTGCTTGATGGACAGAGAGGTTTGTTTTGAGAGGATTAAATCCTTATTGTCAGAATATAAGGAACGTGAATGTAAGGTTTATTTATTACATGGTCACATGTCTGACGAAGAATTGGCGGCTGTTTATAAACACCCGAAAGTTAAATCCTATTACACCTTAACTCATGGAGAGGGATTTGGTTTACCAATCTTTGAAGCTGCGTGTCAAGGCTTACCGGTAATAGCACCATCTTGGAGCGGGCACTGTGATTTCTTATTTGCACCATCATCGAGAGGCAAGAATAGCAGAGCAAAATCACACTTCTTGAAAGTCGAGTATGATCTTGAGGTCATTCCCGAACATGTGGCGTGGGATGGTGTCATAGAGAAGGATTCAATGTGGTGCGTTCCGCGCCAAGGTAGTGCGAAGATGGCACTGAGAAACATGTACAAGAATCACGAAAAGCACAAAACTGCAGCAAAGAAACTGCAAAAGTGGGCATTGAAGGAATTTTCTCCTGAAAAGCTCTATAAAGAAGTTATAAACATTTTGGAGGTTGAGGACAATGACGACGACCTTGTTGTTGTCCAGTAATTATTATGCAAGAATATTTTACATGCAACATGTTCTCCGAGCAGAACATAGATTTTAACGGCAAATTCAAAGTAGTTCAAAAAGAACTAACGCCAGTTAATGAAAGCGAGTTAGGACCCCGCGATATCACATATGATTGTGTGTGGGCCGGCTCAAAACAAATTGATAACACGAAGCCTTTTGTTGTTGTACCAATTAGGGATAATTCGAAATTGTTAAAATTTACATTAAACAATTTTAAGAAAGCAAACTTTTTCAATTATGTTAATGTGATTATAGTCGATGATAGATCAGAAGAAGATCTGCATTCAATTTGTAAAGAATACAACACCAGCTATCTCAAGATGGATAACGATAAGGGATTTAGCTTTTCAATGCTCAACAATGTTGCTGCATACATCGCAAAGCGTTTGGGTGGCGAAAAGGTTATTTTTTGGAACAGCGATTTGTGGATTGACAAGATTTCTTATTTTAAGAAGCTTATCTCAAAACACGATTCATCCGGAGCTACAATATCAGGCTCCAAACTCCTATATCCACACAAGAGTTTACATGACGACGAACATAGTGTAAACATTAAGACACACTTTCCAAACAAGACAGACGGAAGCTATAAGGGCACTGTACAGTTTGGAAACTGTCGCTGGCTGCCAATGCAGATGCAAGCACAAGATGGAGCTTACAACGCATTTATTCCGATTCACTACAAACGATTTGCAGATAAAAGTGATCCATGTGTAAATTGTGACACCGGAACAGAATTTGTGACTGGAGCCTTGCAGGTGGTTGATTTGAATTGGTTTATTGAGAATGGCGGATACAACCCCTCGTTGCCAAAGGTTTTTCAAGATGTTGACTTATGCTTGCGCGCAGTTACTCAAGGTAAAAAGGTAATGTATTTTGGCAAAGATATTCATTTCTTTCACGATGAGTCATATAATCATTTCTCAAATAAAAATCAAGAAAAAATCGACACCCAGTTTCACGCCGACAGTACTTTGTTTGGTAGAATCTGGCGCGGCCGCATCGAAGCCTTAATTTTATAGGTTACAGAATGCAGAAATTTACTATTGAAGACACCAAGTTTGACGATGTCATTATAATTACTCCGCGAATTTTCACTGATGAAAGAGGATATTTTTGTGAAACATACAATGTCGACAATCTAAAAGAGTTAGGGTTTGCTGTAGATATGGTCCAAGATAATCAATCCAAATCACAAAAAAATGTTATAAGAGGATTACATTATCAGTGGGACGAGCCCATGGGCAAATTAGTCAGAGTAATCAAAGGCTCAGTAAGAGATGTGATTGTTGATATTAGGAAATATTCCCCTACGTATGGTGAGTCTGCCTCGTTTCTACTAACAGAGGAAAACAACAAACAACTATGGGTGCCATCGGGCTTTGCCCACGGTATTTTATCCCTTGAAGACAATACGATAGTTTCATATAAGTGTTCTAGTGTATATAATTCAAGCGGAGAATCAGGAATCAATCCTTTTGATGAATATTTGAATGTAGATTGGGGTATTGATAAGGCAGAAGCAATTGTGTCCGAAAAGGATGCAGTTGCAAAATCATTTTTAGACTATGATCGAGATCCAAAATTCTTTAGCAAAAGAGAGGCCTCCAAATGAAGAAGGTGTTACTGGCTGGAGGCGCCGGATTTATTGGATCGCTGCTGACCAAAGAGTTGATGAAAAGAAGATACGATGTCACTGTTGCTGATTTGTTTTGGTTTGGTGATTATCTTCCAAAAAATACAAAGGTTATAAAGAAAAACGTTATTGATCTCAATGAAGATGAATTAAAAAATTACGACGTTGTGGTTTTTATGGGAGGCGTATCTAATGATCCCATGGCTGATTATAGCCCATCTGTTAACTTTATAGAAAACTGCGCAGTGCCATCATATCTTGCATATATGACAAAGCGCGCCGGCGTCAAAAGATTTATATACGCATCATCGTGTAGTGTTTATGGATACACAGCCAATAAATTAATGGATGAAACTGCGCCCGTATCTCCAAAGTATCCTTATGGAATTTCTAAATTAGCTGTTGAGAATTCTATTATGAACATGGAGGATGAAAATTTTAGACCCATCTCCTTGCGCAAAGGAACAGTTGGTGGCTTCTCTCCAAGGATGAGATATGATTTAGTTGTTAACGCAATGACAAAGACAGCATTGACAAAGGGCAAGATTGTAGTAAACAATCCTTCTTTGTGGCGGCCGATTATTGATATTAGAGATGTGGTGACTGCGTATATTCGTTCTATTGAGGCGAACCTAGACATCACAGGAATATATAACATCTCATATGATAATTACACTATTGGCAGATTAGCCGATGAGATTAAAGATGAGTTATTTAATTTTGGATATGAAATCAACATTGAAACAAAAAATGTACAAGATGTCAGAAATTATAAAGTTTCAAATGAAAAAGCTAGAATAGAATTGGATTTTGTTGCGAAATATTCTCCAAAAGATTCTGTTCGTGAAATACTGACAAATATTGATTTAGAAAATGTTGACTTTTCTGATCAGAAGTATTATAATATTCAAGTGTTCAAGGAGCTGTTTTAATAGTGAAAATACTGCTCACTGGTGGTAGCGGCCTTTTGGGTGGCGAATTGCAAAAACTAGACAGCGCTATCGTTGCGCCCGGTAGGGCTTTGATGGATATCAACGATAAAGAATCTTGCCGGCACTGGATTGAAAAAGAAAAGCCTGATGTCTTGGTTCATGCCGCGGCATTTACCTCTCCCCCGATTTGCGAACAGGAGCCATCAAAGGCGCGCCAAACAAATATAACTGGCACCACAAATTTAGTAGATCTGTGCGAAGAGAAAAATATTAAATTTGTGTATGTCTCAACTGACTATGTTTTTGATGGCGCCCGTGGCTTATATAACACAGATGATGCCATTAATCCAATTAACAAGTATGCGTTAACGAAAGCAGCAGGAGAATTAGCCGCCAGAACTTATGAGAACAGCCTTGTCGTTAGGACTAGTTTTTGTCAAAGAGAATTTCCGTATGAGAAAGCCTTTACCGATCAATATACTAGTCGCGACTATGTTGATATTATTGCTCCAAAGATTTTAAATTGTATTAAGTCTGATTCTGTTGGAATCGTTCACATTGGCACTGAAAGAAAAACCGTTTTTGAATTAGCCAAGCGCCGAAAGCCAGACGTTGGCGAATTGAGCATAAAAGACGTCTCATTTAATCCGCCGAGAGATACATCATTTTCTGATAAGGATATGTACTGTGAACAATAAAGTAGTATATACAGCACTATATGGCAACAAGGATGTATTGAAAGAACCTTTAGTGATAAGTGAAGGCTTCGATTATGTTTGTTTTACTGACGATAAAGAATTGAAATCTAATGTTTGGGAATGTAGGTATACTCCGCCGGAACATACAGATCCTGTTCGTAGTGCTAAGATATTTAAAGCCAAACCGCACGAATATTTTCCAGATCACGAAGTAAGTTTGTGGGTAGATGCTAATTTTCTTATTAAATCGGATTTAAATTTGTTTCTAGAAATAACAAATAATCTTGAAGGTGCAAACATGTCGCTGTTTCAGCACGATCAGGGGCGCAATTGCATCTATGACGAAGCAGAGATAATTATACACGACAAAAAAGACGATCCTGAGATAGTCAACAGCCAAATGGAAAAATATAAGTCAGAAAATTATCCCAAAAATTATGGACTTACTGCAAATTCAATTTTACTTCGGCGCCATAATTCTGATGATATTACCGAATTATCTGATTTATGGTGGGAAGAGATTGACAACTACAGTAGACGAGATCAATTGAGTTTTTGCTATTGTTTGTGGAAAAAATCAGTGAAATATTACTTATTAAGATATCCAGATATAGATATCCGTAATAATGAATGGTTTCATTGGCTCCCTCACAATTACGAATTACAAAAATGGAGTTAAAATGCTATCAGTAGTAATAGCAACATATAACAGGGCTGAAGTCCTTAGACAAAATTTAGAGAAATTTAATGAACAAACAGATAAAGATTTCGAAGTTGTTGTCGCGATGGATGGCTCTACTGATAATACAGTAGAAATGCTGGAAAATTTCAAATCAGATTTCTCAATCAAGTGGGTTGACACCGAAGAGACTGAAAAGTATTGTTTAGCAAAAGCTAGAAACATGGGATTAGTAGAGTGCTCCGGTGAAGCCGTTGTTGTACTGGATGACGATAGTTTTCCGACGCCCGATTTTGTTAAGGCACACAAACAATCGGTACGCCAACGAGTACTAACCGGAGGATATAGAAACTCTCACGATCCCAACGATCCGATGCACTCTAAGATGCAAAATCTTTTAAACAAATACGGCAATTGCAATCCGCACCCTATCACTGAGCTGTTGGTAGAAAATAACTGTTGCATGTTGAGAAAAGATTGGATAGGGTGCGGAATGTTCTCTGAGAGGTTTGAGGGGTACGGCGGTTGTGGACAAGAGTTTTTTCACAGATTAGCTTACCTTGGATATGGTTATCAGTTCAACCCTAGCGCAATGATTTACCATCACAAGGAATTTGAGGGCGATAACGGATTAACAAGAGAAATGAAAACAGAACAGGCAAGGCAGATGTCTGAATTAATTTACAAACATGCATGGAGTTATAATAAATAAATGAGCAATGTAGACATATTTGATATGATAGGTGAAAAACTGGAAAATGTTATTCTACCTGAAGAATACCAACAATTGTGGGACGATATTAATCTCCCAATTCAATTAGAGAAAGCCCAAAGAATGGCTCCCTTGTGGGGCCCAGATATTAAGCAATCTATGGGGAGTGTTGAATATCTTTCCGAACGCGACAAAATTTTAGAAAAACTTTCCAAGAGAGCTTATTATTTAACTCAAATTGCACAAAAATTTAATGCCAAGAATATTGTCGAAATCGGCACCGCCCAAGGCTGGCAGTTTTACAGCTTCGCAGAGTACTGCCAACAGAATGATGGACATGTTTGGAGTTGCGATATTGAAGATAAACATAGCAAAACACACGCAGAAATATACTCCAATTCAGCCACCTTTGTACATGGGGATAGTGCCAAGTTGGCAGATCACATTGAAAGCCTTGGGGTTAAAATTGATATGTTTTATATCGATGGCTCACATGAGGAGGGCGCCGTTTTGCAAGACGTAAAGAATCTAAAGAAAATACAAACCGATGAAAAAACACCAGTCTGGATTTTTGATGATTACGATGAAAGATTTGGCTGTTATAATGACATTCATAAAATTGCTAAAATGGCAGAACAATACATGGTATACTCTCCGGGTAGGACAGCCAGCAACAACCCAACGCATCAAATGCTACTTTTAGGAAGGTTTAAGTGAGAATTTTATATCTTGAACGAAATCACGGCAACTCTTACTCTTATTATAATGAAATACTGGCATCGCTCCAGAGACACGATAAGGTTGAAGGAGTGGCAAAATATTCAGATTGGCACCCTCAAGACCCCAACCCGCTGGATATAAGACAGGTAATTGAGAATTGCCCCGAAACGCCAGATGCTATTGTGGTTGGCTTTGGGTGGACCGACTGCAGCGAAGCACACCCAAAGCCAATCATTGGCGTTAAGGAGTCGTCTATTCCGACGTCAATAATCCTAAACAAAGAATATTCTGCACTTGATAAAAAGCTTTCATGGATCCGGGATATTGACCCGGTCGCAGCATTTACAGTACACCATGATTATAAGCTCTATGAAAAGGAGACTGGCGTACCGTTTTATAAGATACCGTTTGCTGTAAATGAAACAGTGTTTAAAAACTATGGACAAAACTATAGTCACGACTTTGGATTTTCGGGTGTTATAAGACCCGAACAAGCCAACAATTGGAGATCTAAAATCCTAGAAAGCAGCAAAGAATGGCAAGACATCAAGTTCTTTTTCACAGAACACCGACACGATAGTTTGGAATCTTATGCAAAAAGAATCAATTCAACAAAAATCTGGCTCAGCACAACAGGTCCAGCCGACCTTGTTGGCACTAGGTATTATGAAGTAATGGCGTGCAACACAACTCTTTTAGCATGCAATCGTTTTAAGAATGTTTATGATGGTCTTTTCGAAGAGGATAAACACTGCTTTATGTTTGACACGATACAGGAGCTAGAAGACAAAATCCACTACTATATCAACAACGATGATGAAAGGAACGCAATGATTGAACGCGCGTATAACCACGTGTTAGAAAATCACACATGGAACAATCGCGGCCAAGAAATGATAAAAGTATTAACCACAAAAACGGAGGAATCAAATGGGAAAGCATAACGCAGCAGTATATATTTTATCTTCTAGGACAGACTCGCTAAAGAAGGCCCTAGAATTATTTTATGAGAATTGGAATAATGAGTATCAATATCCAGTTTACATCTACCACTTTGACGACATTTACTCTGATGAGTTTATTAATGATGTCAAAAATACTGTAAACGAGAATATTGAATTTATTCAAATTGATTATGGTGTGCCCTCTCATATCGATGAGAGCGAATTATTTTACAACAGGCGCTACCTAAGATATGTCCAAACTTCCTTTCCTAAGTCCAGATTAGGATATCTGCACATGGAGCATTTTTCATCTAATTTTCATAAATATGGTGAGAAAGGTTGCGTAGGTCGAGAATTAGAACAATACGATTATATCGCTAGAATCGATGATGATTCTTGGTTTAAAGAAAAGATCGATTTTGATTTCTTCGATTATGCTGAGGATTATCCGCTAGCCACCGGATTTACTTGGAATCACGTTGATTTGAACCATCTTGAAACAAGAGAGAATCTGTGGCAATTTTATAAAGATTATTTAGATAAGTATGATCTAGCGGCAGACAACATTAAAGATGAACAGTTAAGAACAGCAATTACAGACAACAACGAAATGCTAATGCACAGTCTTAAGTGGTCGTGCGGTAATTTTAATATCTATAATGTTAAAAAGTTTTTGGAGCACGGCTGGGAAGAATGGATGGAGGAGATTAATGAATATGGTGGCCTTTATAAACATCGATGGGGAGATCTTGAAGCCCTAGGTTTGTTTGCCTATACTCATTTTGACAACCCACTATGTGATTTAGACTTAAGAAACAAAGAACTGTACGAACCCAAGCTGCCAGAGTGCCATTATGCGCCGTCAGTGCAAGATGAAACAAAAAGAATTTGAGGTATAAATGTCAAAAGCTTATATAACATATTTGTGTAACGACACCTTTATTCCGGGCGCCGTCGCTCTTGTGAAATCAGGTAAGTTTTTTGAAATTGAAGAGCCTTTTGTGTGCATGATAACTGAAGATGTAACGGAAGAGGGTCGTAAAATTTTATTAGAAAGCGGGTATTCTGATTTGCCGGTTGTTGACAAAATTGTACCTGAGCGGACTGACGGCATCAAAGATCGCTATAAAGATAACAGTTGGATGATGTACACTAAGCTAAATTTATGGAGCTTAACTCAATATGAAAAATTAGCGTTTCTTGACGCTGACTGTTTGATAGTTAGTCCCGAAATGGACATGCTTGATATGCCGGCAGTCTCGGCTGTTAAAGATATTGGATATGGCGGAATCAGTGCCGGCGTTTTAGTGTTAGATCCGAACGAGGACATCTATAAAGACATGCTTGTCGAAATCAACAACACAGAATACGACAACACATATAGCGATCAAAGTTTCTTAGACTGGTATCTTAAAAAGAACGAAATGTGGAATGAAATACCAATTCACTATAATGCACTACAAAAAAGAATTCAATTAACTCATGAGTTGAAAGTGTATCACTATAACGGACAAAAGCCTTGGATCACTGATCAAAGCAACAGTTGCCACTGGCAACAGGGCGATAACAAAGAGTATATCGCTTGGATGCATTTTTATAATTTAGAGGAAAACAATGAAAAAACATAACGCAGCAATTTATATCCTATCATCAAGGGTTTGGGCTTTAAAATTCTCCCTGAAACACCTATATTGGGCATTTAACAAATATCACGATTACCCTATCTATATTTACCATTTTGATGATATTTACAGTGAAGAATACATTGCCGACATACACAACACCGTAAGCAAAAATATCCACTTCATTCAAGTTGATTATGGTGTACCTATGCACATACCAGAGGAAGATCTTTTTTATAATAAAACTGATTTATTATATGTAAAATCACAAAGCTTTGGTAAAAACCGAATTGGTTTTTTACATATGTGTGATTTTGTTAGCAATATTCACAAACATGAAGAATTAAAACAATATGATTATGTTATGAGATTAGATGACGATTCTCTTTTCATAAAGGAAATTAATGAATCAGATTTGTTTGACTCATTAGATCCTAGCCAAGCCGGCTCGGGTCCATTTGCAACCGGCATCACGTGGTCCAGCACGGCACTGGAGACGCTTGAAACTAGAGTCGGCCTGTTTTCTTTAGTTAAGGAATATGTTAAAAAATACAATATTCAAGTTAAAAACGACCAACTCCGCGAGGCTATTGAAGAAGACAACGAAAGAAAGATGCACAAACTGATATGGTCTTGCGGCAACTTAAATTTGTATAATGTCCGACAGTTTCTTGATCACGGCTGGCTTAATTGGATTGACATGGTTAATGAATGTGGAGGCTGCTATAAACATAGATGGGGAGATATCGAGGTAATTGGATTGTTTGCTTATATGCACTTCGATGTTCCTCTTATTGATCTTGATTTAAAGAATTCCGGAAAATATCTTGATAAATGCAACAACACTTTTGGAGATATGAGTCATATTTTGACATACTTTGTTCAAAACACTGATCCAGTAGTAGTGTATCAATATATGAAATTTATTGGCGCCCTTGATTGCCTGAAAGAAGATGAAGATGGTAAGTATTGGGATCTCGAAGAGGTCATTATGCCACGCGCAGCAATTTTTGCGTGGGCACCCCCTCCCGTTAAGTGGTCATCAGACAATGTATACAAAGAGGAGAAAGAATTGTGAAAAAAGCATTAGTATGTGGAGCCGGCGGATTTATCGGCGGCCATCTTGTAAAATTTTTAAAAGAGAAGGGATATTGGGTCCGCGGAGTAGATTTAAAATTAAATGAGTTTGCTCCGATTAGCGATATTGCCGATGATTTTGTCGTTGGTGATTTGCGCGACATAGAAGTCATCAGAGCAGTTATTGATGAAGATATGGATGAAGTATATCAACTGGCCGCTGACATGGGAGGAGCCGGTTTTGTATTTACTGGCGACAATGATGCTGATATTATGCATAATTCTGCACTCATTAACTTGAATGTTGCTCATGAAGCAGTTAAAAAGAACGTCAAAAGAGTGTTCTATTCGTCATCGGCATGCATGTATCCAGAGCACAATCAGTTGGACCCTGATAATCCCAATTGTACAGAAGACTCAGCATATCCAGCAGATCCGGACTCAGAATATGGTTGGGAGAAGTTGTTCAGTGAAAGAGTATTCTTGGCGTTTATGAGAAACCATGATTTAGAAGTCCGTGTTGCTCGCTATCACAACATCTTTGGCCCAGAAGGCACATGGCAGGGAGGCCGCGAGAAGGCGCCTGCAGCGCTCTGCAGGAAGGTTGCCAACTGTGAAGACGG
>CEQB01002949.1_pt1 | contig 16534 bp, 15 predicted proteins | sample 530581 | NCBI WGS metagenome assembly CEQB01 (sample SAMEA2620588, study PRJEB7988) | marine metagenome | biome: marine biome (ENVO:00000447); feature: deep chlorophyll maximum layer (ENVO:xxxxxxxx); material: "saline water (ENVO:00002010), including plankton (ENVO:xxxxxxxx)" | depth 75 m
AGTTTTAAAGTTTATTATGTAAATAATGTCCCTCAAGATAAAGGTGGGGCTGCTTTACTATATTCACATAGTGATATAAAATACTTTGCTGATGATAAAGTATATTTAGTAGTTCTTTATGCTGCTATTAGAGTTTTACAAGCAAAGCTTTCAGAGATGACATTTGTAGAAGAAGACCCAGAGTTAGTAGAATCATTATCAACAAATTTAGGATTATGCTCTTCACAATATATGCAAGAGCTTCAACCAGAGCAGCAAGCTCAAACTGGAGATAACTAATGAAAGTTTTAGAATTAATGGAAAGAGCAGGGATTACAGGTACTGGTAAAGGTATTATGTGGATAAAAGACGCTCTTGAAGAAATAGCTTTAGAATCCCCAACACATATAAAAAGAGTTCAAATTGATATAGAGAACGGTAAAAGATTTTACGATCTACCAAAAGATATGGTAAGATTATTAGATATAAGATGCAAGCATCATAAAAATACTAGCAACAAATACGAAAGTATTCCTAGAACTATTTACGAACCTCAAACAGAGGATACAGATGGCATCTAAAAAATACGCTTATTATAACAAAGGCAATCAAATAGCTATAGTAGAGCAAGCAGCTACTACTAGTAGTGGTAAAATGGCTGTAGCTCATTGCACATTAAGTAGTTATTCAACTAAAGCTACTTGTGAAGCAGCAGGAGGTCAATGGATACCTGGAAGTTCAGGAAATTTAGATAGTTATGGAGAGTATACTAGCCCAGTAGAAAGTGTTACTAATGGCCTAGAAATAGAATACTCTTATATACCTACTTATAGAGTAAATGGTCAAAAAATATTAGCAGTAGATAGGTTTTTATTTCCTTTTTGGGCCAATGTAGATGGGCAATTAGCATTTGTAAGGCCTCCTAACACTAGTGGTGGCACAGTTGTAGATTTAACAGCCGCTCCATACAATTCTATAACTAATGCATTATCTCAAGATGATGATTATATTTTAGTCGAAGGAGCTGGTAAGTGGGATGGAATACATAAGGTTAAAGCTCTTTCAGCTGATGGAATTCTGTTAACATATACTAAAGTTAAAGGACAGTCTAATTATAGAGTTAATCAGGCTTTAGATTTTCATGCTGATACTGACACAATATATGATGCCACTGCATCGCCTCCAGATGACTATTTAGGTTCAAATTATTCAGCAGGTGACTACATATATATAACAGGGTCAGGAGAAAATAATAACAACGGTGTTTGGAAAATAGATGAAGCAAATCATACAGTTTTACCTTTATCTAGCAATCTTGTAGTTACACAAAAAACGTATGTAGGGTCTAGTAATGCTAAAGAGGTGCAGACAACTACAGGTACCAATTTAGTAAGCGAAACAGACCAAACCGACATTACTGCTTTGCAAGTATATCCTGCTTATGATTGTTATGTTAGTGCAAATGTCGAAATAATGCTTGACGAAGATTTTGAACTAGATATAACTAGAGGTCAAGCAAAATCTATTGTCTATTATTTAAAAGCTATGCAAGCAGAAGAAATAAAAGATATGGAAGGTAGGGAGTATTTTATGAGTTTATTTAGAAAAGCTATAGGTAGAAATGCGGCAGCTAGAAAACACGGTGTTTATATGGCTTCAGGATTTTGGAGTATGAAATAATATTATGGGTATAAATGATAGCGTAAGAAGATATAGAATAGGGGAAATTTCTCATATATCTGTTAATCAATCAGGTTTTATTATTAAAGTTCACACAGCAGCAAATGTAAGTAATTTTACAAGAATTTCTGCTCCAGAAGGATTTGTATTTGCTTCTTTTGCAAGTATAAATGGCGCTGGAAAAGTTATGGCAAGAGGGTATAATGATAATGGTGATGATTTTGCTAAAGACGGGGTTTATGACAATAGTCCCTCTAACAGCGATAATTGTTTAGGAATGGCTTCTTCTGATTTAATTTACGGAAGATTTGACAAGATTCTTTTATATAAGGACGAAGTAGGTTCTCCAAGGCAAGATGCTCAGATAAGGCTTAATTTAGCACCAATAGATTAATTTAACGAGGATAAAAAAATGGCACATAAAGGACTAAGAAATTATTCAGCAGATGAAATATCTAATATAGCTATAGGTCAAGGTGGTTTTGATATTATAGGAGATGCTTCAAGTGATGTTGAAAAGACAGTTGGAGACGCAGGAGTAGTTGAAGCTCGATACTGGGTAGCTATAAAAGCTATTAATGGCGCTGATGCCGAAGTTACGGCAAGAACATTAGCTGGAGTAGAGGGTGACGATTTTTCCAAAACTGGATCGTACAATACAGGTCAAAGAGTTGTAATTGAAAATGGCGATATAATTTATGGCGTGTTCGACAAAATTAGTATTAAAGATGGTGATTTTATTATAGCCTATAGAGGTTAATTAAATAAAGGAGTAAAAATGACAACAAGTAGTTCAAGGATAATAGGTATCGCAGGACTCATAAAAGAATCTGGCCAAGAAGGTCCATCTGAGACAAAAGGGGCTGAGGTTAAGTCTGGGTACGCAGGTGGCAAGACCAAAGGCAAGGTTAGGTCTAAAGCTAAAGCTAAAGGTGCAAGATCTGCTAAATATGTGCCAATTAAAGGCGTTACGGCAGATGTTAAACCTGCATCTATAAAGGGCGGTAAAAAACCTAAGCCTGCTAAGCCTGGTAAGCCTGGTAAACCTAGCAAATCAGATAGAGTTCTAAAAGAAAACATAGATTTAGTTGGAAAGTCTAATTCAGGTATTAATATTTATGAATTTGACTATAAAGATAAATCTTATGGAGAAGGTAGATATAGAGGCGTTATGGCTCAAGAAGTTCCAAATGCATCATCTACTGGAAATGACGGATACTTAGAAGTTGATTATTCTAAAATAGATGTCGACTTTAAAAGAATAGACTAGTATGCAAGATACGTTAAAAACGTCACTAGTTGGGGTAGGAGGCTCTACTGTAGGTTTTTTTAATTGGTTCCCTGAGCTAATTAGTATTATAGTAGGGCTGACGACTTTAGTGTATCTAGTTATAAAAATAAAGAATGAGCTAAAAAAATAGGAGGGCTTTATGCCAAAAGAAGGTATTGCGGGAAAAACAGCAATTGTTACACCCGACAAGCACTTTCCTCTGCATGATAAAAAAGCAATTAATATTGTTTGTAAAGCGATAGAAATTGTTAAGCCAGACATTTATGTAGATTTGGGAGATACGGGCGAATGGGAGCATTTTAGCACTCATTACTGGAAAGGTAGGAATGCAAAGCCAATGGAGGATTTAATGCCTTTATTGGATTTTGATATAAGATCAGTTAATGCAGGTATGGATTGGATTGATGAAGCTTTAGATAAGGCTGGTACTAAAGAAAGACATTTTGTTCAAGGTAATCATGAAGTATGGTTAGATAAATTTGTTATAAGACATCCTTATCTAACTCAATATAAAACTCAAAATGCCTTAAACTTAAAAGAAAGAAGTTATAAGTTCCATCCTTATAATAGAAAGAAGTGTTTAAAGTTAGGCAAACTAAACTTTACTCATGGGAAATATACTACAAAGTATCATTCTCAAAAACACTTAGAACATTACGGTGAAAGCATAATGTATGGACATACACACGATCTTCAAAGACATACTGCTACTAAAGCTGGAGGGACTATAAGTTCTTGGAGCTTAGGCTGCTTAAAAGATATTAAAGCAGATGAAGACTGGCTAGGTGGAAGACTAACTAACTGGAATCATGCTTTTGCTATAATAAATTGGTTTAAAGGTGGAAATTTTACAGTAGAAGTAGTTGAAATAATAAATGGGCAAGCCTCATTGTGGGGTAAAACAATAAATGGGTAACTATGGACGAACAAATACAGAATCAAGCAGAAGGTATCTTAGGAAACTGGGTTTGGCTATTCGTGTCTGGAGTTGCTCTATTATTATTTAAATCAACTATAGAAACTGTAGTAGAGGGCTTAAAAGTATTTTTAGGCAAAGATTTAAATACAGATGATGTTGTTATATTAGACGAAAGGCCAGCTAGAGTTATTAGAGTGGGCTTGTGGAAAACAACATTTTTTGCTTATGATATAGGAATGGCTAATGGGAAACCTTATGTTAAAGGTGGAACAAAAATACAAATACAAAATGATAAACTTAAGGATCATGTAATAGAAAGGCCTTTACAGATGCTTGACTTAAGTAAATGGGAAGAAAAATAACATGGGGACGTTGTAATATTTATACTAGCTTTTTGGTTAGGGTATTTTATAGATAATTATGAATCTAGAAATCCTTGCCCAGAACAATGCTTAATAAAACATGAACATAGGATAGGTAATGATAAAAGCAATAATACTAGAGAAGATACTCAGGACAGTTTCAAAGAAATTTAAATTAGATAAAGTATTAAAGTATGTAGAAGACCCAAATGATGCTGATGAAAGAATTGATAAATTAGAGTCTATAGTTTTTCAGCAAAGTAGATTAATAGAAATGATATTAAAAGGAGATTGTTGTGGCAAAAGCAAAAAAAGTGGTAAAAAAGGCAGTAAAAAAAGCTAAAAAGAAAGTAGTTAAAAAGGTTAAGAAAACTTCTTATAAATACTAATGTATAAATATAAAGCTAAATTAAAAAGAGTTGTAGACGGAGATACTTGTGATGCCTATATAGATTTAGGTTTCGATGTGTCTGTTAAAAAAAGAATTAGATTTATGGGTGTTGATACTTGGGAGTCAAGAACTAGAGACCTAGAAGAAAAGAAAAAAGGATTGGCTGCTAAAGAATACACTAAAGAAATGCTCTCAAAAAATGATGGCGAATTTATTGTTAAATCTCATGGTGTTGGAAAATATGGTAGAGTTTTAGGTGAGATTTTTATTGAGGGGGAAGATAAGACTTTAAATGATTCATTAAAAGATGAAGGTCATGCATATGAATATCATGGCGGTAAAAAGAAAACATTTAATAACAATAAAACAGGAGAAAAACAATGAGTTTCGTAAAAGATCTATTAGAGAAACATAAAGATGAGTTAGTAGCTAAAATATTTGATGACGAGCTTCAAGAAAAGATCGTTAAAAAATTGAATGACAATATTGACATACCTTTTATTTCTGAAAAAACAGAAGCAAAGGCGTTAAATGCTATATATGACTCTATTGAAGACGTAGTTAAGGCGACTATTATTGACAAGATATAGTGAGTAAATTTAGTCATATAATAGCCTTAAAAAGATATTGGGAGAGCTCTTGTACAAATCCTCCTAAGTTTGAGAAATCAAACTGTACTAATGGCTTATTCGCTCGTAAAGGCTCTCCCAAAAATTTGGAGAAAAATGCCTAAACAATCTTTAACATTAAATGGTTTTGGTGGAGGATTGAATTTAGACTCAAGTCATTCTGATATTATCTCTAATGGAGAAGGAGAGGATGAATGCGTTTCATGTAAAAATTTTACTTTAGAAGATAGAGGTAAAATTACGGGCAATGTGTTTACAATATCAACGGGCAATCCTAGTGACGGTGTTGATGCGGCAAACAATACATCTGCAGATAAAGCTATTATGGTATATCGTGATAACTCAGGCAATTTAGTTAGTAAATGGCATCAAAATACAGGCATATATGCTGTAGACGAAAAGATTAATTATATGGCTAAAAGTGATTACATTTCCCATGCACCTACGCAAGGATCATTAAACCCTGCTAATATGGGCAGTCAAAAAGATGGCGTAGATATATCTTTGCTAAATGATAGAAGTAGGGACACTATAATTTTCCTTGGAGGACAGGCAGCTAATAACCAAGAAGCTAAAGGGATGATAGGTAATATGAATTATCTAGATATTGACCAAGCTCCTAATCATTTAGCTGGAGACGAAAGTGAAAGCGGTATTTCTGACTTTATTAATACTAAATTTGACCTTGGGCCTAACGGTAGAGCTGGAGAAGATGTTGACTATTTCACTGATACAAGTGAAAGTGAATGCGAGTTAATAAGAACAGCAGCTGCAGGTGCTAACGATGGAGTTACAATAAAAAATGTTTCTGGTAATTACATGGATTTTACAGGAACAAATTCAGATTTTGATTTTAGCACTGTAAATACTATAGGAATATGGAATGGTTCTGATACTACGAGAGGTGTTTTTATAGCTTTTCGTGTAGGTAGAATGGAAGTAAATGGCTCAAGCGATATGAGGCAAGGTCTATATGGAACTACTATGCCTACTATGGAAAATAGGGATATAGTAATAGAGCTTAAAGCAAATGGAGCTAATTGGAATGCAGGATTTGACGGGATTTATATTGGATTGGACTGTAATGAGCAAAATAGTGAATTTTGGTATAATGAAGAAGATCCTCATGGCAAAATATGGAAAATTACAGAATCTCAAATAACAGCAGCAGGATGTACCTCTGATTTTGCAAGAATAGTTATACCGCATGAGACAGCTATACATGTAGGAAACAAGTATAGCCATGGCGATGTTCGTCAGCTAACTGTTGGATTTGCAACTGAAGGCACGTCTACAGTAGATACGACTCAGCCTAAGTTTGAAATAAGAGAGATAGCTTTTGTCCCAAACGACATTACGTATGAATGGTCTTTAAATGATACAAAGCTATCTCAAAGTTTAATTAAAAATGAAATAGAATCTTTACCTACTAGATATGATGGAATATATCAGAAAAATACAAGTTCAGCTAAGCTTGTTGTGCAAAGACCTGATGAAACTCATGGTCCTTTATCTGGTAATATATACTACGAAACATTAGACGATGCTGGAGTTTCTACTACTGATAAACTTTTATTAGCTACTTGGGATAAAACTAAAGGGGTTAAAAAAGTAGATAGTGACTCATATACGGCCTGGAGTTCTAATGTGTATACGGATTTAGTTCAAAATGGAACAGACTTTGCATCTAATTGGACTGTAAGAAGTGCTGAAGATGCAGGTGCTAGTGATGGTGACGGATGGACTTTAACGGGTGGTAAATATGTTTGTGACAATGATGAGGAGGCTTCTATAATAGGAGCTTTAGCATCATCTATGAAAGCTGGTCAAAAATATCAACTTCAATTTGATATTGATGATGCGGATATAAATTTAACTATAGGGGGAGGAGATGCTAGTGGTGTGAGTAATGGTAGCGGTAATGTTGCTCAGGAAACTCTAGTACCTGCTGCATTGTATGGTGCTGATACAACTAATGTAGTAGAGTTTACGGTTGGATCTACAGATAGAAGTCATTTATGGATATTTGTTGATGATGATGCTACTGGAAGTGGCGCAGGTAAGGTAGACAATGTAAGTCTTTATGCTATGCCTCAGGTTGAGATATCATTTGATAATCCACCTTTAGGCTCTACGTATACTTTAGAAAGTGGATTTCCAGATGGTACTGAAACAATTAATACTTTATTTAAATGTTCTGCAGTAATTGGTAGACAGGTTTATATAGGTAATGTGGCTGAAGAGATTAATCATGAAACATTAGATACTAGTTCTATAAGTTTAGATTTTCAGTCTGCCTCTACAAGCAAAATGAGAAGAGGAAGCGGTAATTGGGAGACCCAAGGATTTACAGCATCTACTGGATATGTAGTCATACAAGATGCAACAGATGCGACTAATAATGTGCTTCATACAGCAGGAGCTTTTTCTGATGGGGCTGGAACAAAAGACGATTGGGCAATGGCTGTTGCGTTTGCAGCTAATAGAACAGAAAGTGCTAACCAAGTTAAAATAACTCAATTTGGAGAATTTGACGGTTCTAAAATATTAAAAAGCGCATTTGGTAAAAATGCTGGTTTTTCTAACATAGAGTATATAGATTTAGACTTTGGTGGAGGCATTATTCAAGCTATGGAGTCTAGTGGAGACAGGCTTTTTGTATTTTCTGCTCATCAGCTTGCTATAATTAATGTAGCTCAAGATATTGAGTTTTTAGAAGCTCAGTTACCAAATATGGGAGTAGATGGACACAGATGTGTTGCCAAAGTAGGTGAAGGACTTGCGTGGGTAAATGATAACGGAGTTCATTTATTTGATGGAGAACAAGTTAAAACTATTAGTGATGAAAAAATGCGAACAGCAGGACTTGCAAATCAAGCTATAGTTTATTGGCCTAAAGATAAATTAATCATAGCTTGGAAAGATACAAATGAGGCTTATGCATACTCGCTTATAACTAAAACCTGGGTATCTCATATGCCGACATTGGCTAATGTGCCTGAAACAAATTCTGTCCCTCTCGCAGACGGATCTACTGTTTTCTACGAAGATGGAGGGAGTGTTAAGTATATAGGTAGGGTATCCAGCACTAGTCAAGATATGGAGCTTAAAACAGGAAGGCTTAGCATGGGGAATATAGCTCAAAATAAAAAGTTTCATAAGGTTATTATTAGGGGGAAAGAATTAGATGGGCTTAGATTAATGTATACAACTGATAAGGTGTCTAGCTCTACTTTAATAGGCTCATGTACAAGCAATACAACTGATACTTCTATAGGTGAAGATGTATTTAAGCTTAGTGGAGTAATAGGTAAATGGATACAGATAACAGTTGAAGATACTAGTAATAACGGCAACAGCAATGCAGAAATAAATGATATATCTGTAATATATAGAAATAAGGCTTTAAAATAATGAGAAATAAAACAGAAAGAAAAGCGTTACATACGTCAAATTTAAAAACTACTGTAGGCCATCGTTCTACAAAAGGTCTTAACAGGGAGAGAGTTTATACTAAAAATCAAAAAACGTATAAACAAATAAAAGCAAACGGTCAAAACTATTTTATAAAATTAGATATTAAGGAGAAATAATGGCCTCGATAAACAGAATAATGCAAGCACATGCTAACGCTACAGATACCATAAGAAGGAAGGTTGAGAATAAGAGATCTAAGTTAGAGAACTTAGCTACTATAACCTTACTTGGTGCAGATGTTGCTGGTACACACGCAGAAAGCTATGCAGAAAAACAAGATACTATACAATTTGCTGAACAAAGCAATCTTACCTATAGTAAAGAGCATAATTTATTTTATGGCCTTACTCCAGACAAAAAAGCTTTTAGAGTGCCTTTTGGAGTAATAAAGGCTTTAGAAGGCTCACCAGCTGTGCTTGGTCAAAAAGATAATATTTTAGAATTTTTTTACAACAAAATTGAAGCTAACGACGGAAGTGTTGTTTATGATATTAAAAAAAGCTATACAGCTACTCAAGATCAATATTTTACAGAAATGCCTAATAGCTTAAAAGAAGAGCTAATAGGGTTTGATATGAATCAAATTTCAAAATCTCTTATAATGCCTCCTATAAAAAATAAAGAAGGTCAATGGAAAGAGTATAGCTATCCTTTTAATCCTATAAATTTCACAAGTGAAGGGCTTACTAAAAATAACATAGCTTATTATATGGACTTAGAAGGCGTAAATTTAGGCAATATGCTTGATTTTCAATGGGGAGCTGATAATAATGTCGGAGTAAGCATGATAGGGCAGCAAATAGGCGATATACCAAACTCTATAAATGCCAGTCCTACTCTAAGTCTTCAAGGTTTTCAAGGGAAATTTCAAAGACTTAAGGAAAAAGAGTTGATTGATAGAAATGTTGTTATGAGTAATGTTAAGAGGGCTTTCAAGGTATATACTAGCGGAAACCAAGAAATTAAAGTAAGACAAGAAGACGGTTCTTTCAAACCATTGCATGAAGACTATAAAAAAGAAGGCTATTATCAACCTGAAGACTTTTTTAATACTTCTGAATATTCTTCTATAGACGAAGCTTTAGCTGCAGAAGATATAATTTTTCCAGAATACTTTTTAGATCAATTCCCAGAATTTAGTGAAAACATGTTTGATTGGAGTGCTGACAATCCTTATGTAACTATAGGAGGAGATACTATTGGAGATAAGTTTACAGCTATTCAACAAATGTACTCAGATAATGATGAGCTAACGCAAAATAGAACTCATGTTGCTAATTTGCAAAACTTGTTAGTAAGAATGGGTCTTTTGCCACAAGAAATAGATGGCAAAAATCAAATAGATGGCGTTTGGGGTGAAAACACTGAAAATGCATATAATCGTGCTAAAGAAATACATTTCGGGCAACAAGCACAGTTAGACGATTTTATAACTTATTACGATGATTTATCTAATAGTGGATTTATGCCTGTTAACTTTCTAGATATGCTTAGGTCTTATAGCAATATAAGAGAGGCTGGGATAGATATTAATAATCCTTATACTTTTATAGACCAAGCTATAGTAGAAAGTCAGGCAAAAAATAAAACTATAATGGAATTAATTAATAGCCCTGATCAAAAAATGTTAAACGAAGAAATGCTTTTAGCTTCAAATATTTTAAATATGGATTGGAAAGACATAACTTTAGCAACTTACAATTCAGATACAGCTATGGCTCAAAACGCTTTAAAAGCAGAAATAGAAAATTTTGAAAACATGCCAGACTCTTCTAAACACAATATGATATCTGTGGTTAATCAAGATAGACATCTAACATTACAAGACTTGCTATATACCCAACAAGCATATGAAACAATGATGAACAATGGTAGTTATGCAGATGCTCTAGATTTTATTGAAATATATGCAGATATCGGAGAGCATTATGACGATAATGGTATTCTTGTTAAAAATAATCAACGTATTAGAGTTAACCCTTGGGAATATCATGTTTTAAAAACTTATGGAGAATCTGGTCCGCAAGCTAAAAATAAAGCTGTAAACACTTTGATAGAATATCAAAAAAATCGTTTTGCTGACTACAACGATTCTATGAGCAAAAAAATGAAAGACGTGTTAGTAAGACTTGGTGTAATTAAACCTGAAGATAATCCTAAAAAAACATGGCCTTATCGTGACGATACAGGAAGAATTGCTTTAATAGACTGGACTAACCTTGCTACGAATATAGGGAAATGGGCTCCTACTGTAGGTCTTATTGCTAGCGGAGTAAGTTGGTTAGTAGGTGCTGGGCAAGAAGCTGCAGCAAATAGAGCATTAATGAAACAAATTGAATCAACTAGAGAAAGTTTAAGAGGTGTAGCTCAGGATACTGTAGCAACAGGGTACAAAGATATTAATAGATTAAAAGATAATTATGCTAGCTATATACAGAGTACTCAAGCTGATTTTTCTGCCCAAGACACAACTCTTATGGATAGTTTAGATAAAACCCAGAAATTTAGCAAAGGACTTAAAATGGATTGGGAAAGCACTAAAAAAGATGCTTTAAAGGCTTTAACTAATCAATTTGATGATAAATTAAAAGATTTTAGATTTGGGTTTGATAAGCAGTCTGATCAAATAAAGTCTAAGTTACATAGCGATATAAGCGATATAAGTAGTCAGCATGCAACTTTAAAGCTGCAATATGATGAAGCTGCAGAAAACGATGAGTTTTTAGAAGCATTATTTTAAATTAACTAATAGGATATAATATGAGTCGAGACTTAATGGCATATGCACTGCAATTTATGAAAGAAAAAAAGCAGTTAGAAATGCAAAAAGAACAAAACGAAGCACAAAATGCATTAGATGTTATAAAATTAGAACTTCAGGCAGAGGAAAACGAAGCTCAAAATACTAGAAAGTTTACTTTCGATATTATGAAAAACAAAGAGCTAGAGCTTCAAAATTTGAACAAAAGCTTATTGCAACTTGCAAACCTTAGCGAACAAGATGTCAGTTCTGGCATAAAACAATTAAGTACTGATATTTTAGAAGGTGGCAAAGCTAATGTTAAGACTATGAAAAGTAATATTGATACTTTAGATACAAGAATAGCTAATGTTCAGGATGCTATATCAAATATTAGTGCTCAGCAAAGAGACTATGATATGATGTACGATGAATATGCTGGTGATAATAAAATCTTAGAAGGTTTGGAATTTCAGAATTTATTAGCAGAAGGTATAGCTAGAAAAGGATGGAAGTATGGTGGGGCTGGAGCTATATCAGTTTTTAATAAAGTTCCAAAAGAGCAAAGAGCTAAAATGGGACTTGAAATGACTGGAGCTATTATTAAGCAGGAAGGGCTAAACGAAACAATAAGTGCTCAATATTCAATGTTGCAAAGCATGTTTGAAAGACAAAAACAAACCGCTGACAAAGATTCCGATCCTATTAGTTGGTCAGAGCATGCTGAGCTTAATCTTTCATATCAAAATCCTATTGATGGAAAACTGACAGTTCCTAGCGATAAAGTTGTAGAACATTTAGCAGCTATGGCTATGGATCCTGATGCCGAATCTTTTCTAATTAATATTTATCAATGGCCTGATGAAAGAGGTGGTCAAGAAGTTAGAGACTTGCTTACTTATAATCCTAAATTTAAAGTTTTAATACAAAATATTGAAAGGGCTATAGGTAGAAAAAATCAACTATTAAGTGAAGGTAAAAAAGATTCAAACTTCTACGAATCTATTTATGATGAATGGCAATTTGATTCACAAGGAGTTAGCGATATAACTGAAGCATTCGCTGTTTTTCATCAAAATAGGAATAAATATACTTTTGACGAGCAAAAAGAAATTCTTAAATTTATCTCTATTGATTGGAACGCTGGAAGGCCAGTTGACAAAGATTATGAAGATTTTTATTACGATTTTTACGGAGACCCTAATGACCCTAATGCTCCATACAGACAAAAAGAAAGACTAAAGAATCTTGGAGTAAAAACAGACGATTTGGGAACAAAGAGATACTATAATGTTGATGGAATTAGGTATGAGTATGGTGGAAATAATATAGGTAGCGTTACTACCACAATAGATGGTGAAGATATTGAGACCTTTGCCGCAGGACATTTTACTGAAACAGCAGGAAATAAATCGCTTTCTGAGTTGATAGAAGAAAAAGAAAGAGAAGACGCTAGGAAAGAATTAGAAGAAAATATTTGGCAAATGGGTGCAACACCCCCTATGCTGTAAACTATATTTAAAGGAATATTAGAGTATGAGCGATTGGAGAGATAAAATATTACAAGATACCCAGGATCGTGGTTTTAAAGGGCCAGGACCAGGGGGTCAAAATCTTTATTGGTATCCAGATGTAAGCCCACCAGAAGAAATCGATCAAGGTGGATTATGGGATTTCTTTGAAAGCGGATTTGAGGGATACGCATCTGGAATAACATGGGGAGCTTCTGAGTTAGCTACACATGATACTCCTTGGGAAGATATGAGCGCCTGGGCAAAAACTGGATGGGTTTTAGGTGAAGGTGCATCTTTATTTAGTCCTTTTGGGCCTTTTGGGCTTATGGCTAAAGGTCTTGGAAAAGCTGCTAGAATAGCTGGCAATACAAAAATTGGAAAATATACAGCTAAAAATATCGCTAGAACTACAGGCGAATTAGATGGAAAAGAAGCTGATGCTTTTACTAGATTGGCAACAGAAAGAGCCTCTAAAATGTGGGGTGGCGCTACTTCTAAAAATATCGCTAGAGCTAAAGATAAGTTAAATACAAGTATTAAAAAAGAAGTTGATAAGACGGTTAAAGGCGATATTGGATCTTCTTGGATAAGAGAAATTAATATAGCTGGGGCAAAAGGAGTAGAAGCTGCGGACCAGTTGGAATTAATAACAAGAGCTGCAGTAACAAATGCATATAAAAAAGCTGGTATTGAAATAGGTGAGGATGTAGCGCAAAATGCAAGTAGGCAAATTGTAAAAGATTTGACGGGAGGAAAAAGATTTATAAATGATTTTGCAGATTTAGTAGAAAGAGGTGTTGGAGGAGCTATGCCAGGGGCCATTAGAAAGAATTTTGCTAGATATACTGGTATGGCAGCACAAGACATGTTGATGATGACTACACACACTCTTGTAGCTAATAGATTTAAAACTTGGGCTAATGGTGAAGAAATGAAGCCTATGGACGATTTAAACCATTCTTTTGTAATGGCTCTAGCTTTTCCTTTAATTAGAGCTATACCTGGTGGTGGTAGAGATTCGTGGAAAAATGGTGTTGGTAGTATGTTTAATAGATTTAAAAAAACAGACTACAATACTATGGACCAGACAGATTTAGGGAACTTAGCTATTGTTATGGCTAGAGGAGCTAAATTAGATTTATGGAATCATAGTGCTATTGGACATGCTACTTGGAATGTCGGTAAAAGAACTATAAACGGTGTAGACGATTTTATAAATAATGTTAGAGGAAACAAAGCTTTAGGTATTGAAAAAATGACTAAAGAAGAGCTTGTTATTCTTAATAATAAGATTAGAAAAAAGGTTGAAAGCGAACTTAGAAGTTTTCACGGTAGAAGGCTTTTAGAAGATATAACTTACTCCTTACCTAGAATGGCTATAGGTGTAACTGCTATGAATTGGGAAATGTTTAATACTGGACTATGGAAAACTTTAAGTGATCAAGAGTTAGGCTCTCACTTGTTTATGAGTCTTTTAATGACAAGACATAGAGGTCATTGGGGTAAAGATGGTACGGTGTTTGGAGGACAGAGCAATAGTGCTTATTTAGCCGAATATGGGCCTTATAAGAGAGCTTTAAAAACAATGGGGTCTTCACCTGAAGTAATTAAGAATCAAATCACTGCAATTGAAATTTTAGACCCTACTATAGCTATGGGAGACTATATATCTTCTGGAAGAGTAGGTCCTGAAATAGTCAGAGCATTTGATTCAGTATTAAACGATCCCAATATTACAGCTGTAGGAGTTGGGGACTTTAAACATAGCGACCATAAAAGAGTTGCTAAATTCTTATCTTTATATAATGCTCAAAAAAGAGCTGAAGTTGGACCCGATTATGTTCCTATAAAAGTAGAAAACATGTCAAGAGAAGCTTTAAATAGAATAGCAGATAAAGTAGATAATATAGTAGTTGAAAAAGGAGAAGGTACTACTCGTGATGTTCTTATTAAAGACTTAGGTTTTGCGGGCACTCTCCCTAAAATAACTAAAGAAGGTCAAAAAGATGTAATTGATATATATAAAGCGATGCTAACAGAACTTAGAGATAGGTTTGGTTTTGAGGTAGCTATTGATGAGCAAGGCAATATGTCTGCTTATGAAGTAAGAGGTAGAGAAGGTCAAGATTTAGGGCAAGCTACAATATATAATGACGTTATTAGAGCATTAGATAGATTAAATATACTTACAGTAAGAACTAAAACTCAACAAAAAGACTTAGATGTCTTAAAAAAAGATAGCAAATTAAGTGATAGCGAGTTTGACTTACAGACGTTTAAAGTTATAGAAAAGTATATGGATATAATGTCTAAAAAATTCGGAAATAAAAACATTGTATTAGAAGCTAATGATAATAGCATTCTTCACTTTTTAGAATATGCTAGAGATGTAGAAGCTAATGACAGGTTGTTTAAAATAGTAGAAGGTTCTTCAGCTGATGTTCAGGATAGCAATATGACTAAAATGTTAGATGAGCTGTTCTTACTAAAGAATGGAAGATATGCTAGGGATATAGCTGATTATAAAATAATAGGCTATGAAAAAGATTCTAAAGACCCTAATCAGCAAGCTAAGAATGATAAAGTTGATGAATCTATGGCTTTCTTAAGGTCTATATTTAGTATGAGGTCTGTACATCTAGGAAAAGAAGCTGGACCTACAAGGGAAACAGAGCCATCTACAATACAAATAGATGCTAATAAAATAAATCAGGTAGCTGAATATTTTAAAACTATAACTAGAACTATGCCTAAAACTAAATTAGGAGAGCTGTCTATAGTAAAAGAACTATTTATAGAAAGAATGTTAGAGACTCAAGGGTTAGATAGAAGGGCTGTAGGACTAGCATCTTATTTAATAGAAAATCAATTAGCTATATGGAGAGATGGTAAACTGCAAATTCCTGAAGCAGAAGTTTTGGTTAAAGAATTTAAGCTTAGAAGAGGAGAAAGCGGAGTATCTGCTCAGGAAGAAGCTGACTTACTTAGAGCTATGAAAACTATAAAAAATACTCTTGGTAGCACAGCTGAGACTGGAAGTATCATATTGTCAGATAAAGCAGAGTTATTTAAAGATGTTGTTAATATAGAAAAATATGTAGATGCATTTAAGCTTTTAGGAAACGAAGCTATGGTAGATGTTCTTAATAAAGCACAAACTGCCCTTGATAAAGTTTCAGGACAAGCTACAGGCCTTAGGTCTGATTTAAGAGAAGTTTTTGCTGATATAGAACTTTTAACTAAAAAACTAAATGGTGACGATATAAAAGGTATAGATGACCCTGTTCACAAATTAGGGGAAATGAATGAGAAGATAAACAAAATTATAGGTGCATCTGAAGAAGGTGGTAAAAACTTTACCGACCTTGTTTTAATACAGCAAAAAATTACGCAATTAATAGAATATCAGAATGACGGGCTTCAGGCTGTTATAGACAAAAAAACCAAATTACCTAGAGAGGATGATCCTTATGGTATTTTAGAGTATTATACAGAACCTATACAAACTAAGATAAAACAAATAGCTGAGAGAGAAATGGGTGCTGTAGATAA
>CEQB01050581.1_pt1 | contig 16444 bp, 20 predicted proteins | sample 530581 | NCBI WGS metagenome assembly CEQB01 (sample SAMEA2620588, study PRJEB7988) | marine metagenome | biome: marine biome (ENVO:00000447); feature: deep chlorophyll maximum layer (ENVO:xxxxxxxx); material: "saline water (ENVO:00002010), including plankton (ENVO:xxxxxxxx)" | depth 75 m
ACTTACTTGCACGCACGCTACCGTTTGTGATTGAAGCCAGCCCGCTTGTACACGCACATGAGAGTGCCGCTACTACGTAGCGTCACGCTCATCACATGCGCAAGACCCTCGGTCTATATGGAAACGCCCCTTTGGTTATAGAACGATGGACTGCGGACTTGTGCCAGACATTTGTGCCCAACATTTGTGCTGGCCCTTAGCCGGAGGCACACATTTGTGCTAACATTTGTGCTCCTTTTGGCCACATACAGCGCTGTGACAATTTTTGACTGGAAGGCTGTTACAAAATTTTGCAAAAAAATAACCCCGTTGTCGGCACATTTATGGTTCTACGTTTTATCGCCCCATCATGCGCGCTCCAATCGACGTTGCTTGGACGCTATTGAAAAATTGGCAACCAACCCCAGCAGAAATAGCCGAAATGGAGGCTGGTCGGCAATTGGGAATGGACCCTGATGCGTCGGTTTTCATGCCTGTGGAAGATGAGCCTCAGCCTCCTCTGCCTTACGAAGACATAGGTGAAAGGCAACGTGGAAGCCCGGATGTACGTACTTCGCAAAAAGACAGAGCACGCTCTGAGCAAGCCATGGACACTCAAGAGAACCGTATGGCTCAAGATGTAAGGAATCAAAGGAAACTAGATGAATTCATGGCTCGGAGAGCAGCGAAAGGTCGCCCCCCAGTTTGAGGTGTAATTTTGCAGCCTTTTGACATCGCTTGGACGATTTTGAAAGACTCTGCTCGTTACCGACCTGAATTGGATGCTTTTTCATATCTTCAGAGTGGCGCTCAAATGTCACCTGCTGAAAGAGGGCTAGGGCCAGTAGTTCCAGATGAGCCAACTGAAATGCCCCCACCCCAAAACCAAAAGCCAAAATTACCAGATGTAAAGAAGCCATTTATTGCTCCACGGGCTGAAGATGCACCGGGTGGACCAAACACATTGACACATGCGCTTTACAATCCAGTACCAGTTGTAGCACCACGGGCCCCAGCCGGTGGTGAGTAATTGAGTCCTTTGCAAGTAAGTTGGGACTTACTTCTCAAAGCGTATCATTTTCCGGCACAATTTCGTGACCCGAAATATCATGATGCTCTGAAAAATATTCTAGACGAAATGAGATGGGGGCACACTGAATTCGTTGACCCAAAAGCCACAGACAGAGGGCATTATGAAAAACGGCTGGAAGAAAGATTTGCGCCTAAACAAGATATGCCTAAAGGGTTTGAAAACAATACCCCTGAAGAATTGGCTTTGGCTATGGCTGAATTGACTTTACGTAATCATCCTGAATTATCCGATGCTTTGTCTATGGGAGAAAACCCTAATGAATATCCTTCCATGATTATGGAGGCTTTACACACAGATGAGCCTCAAGAATACAAAGATGACAGTGGGCAAACAAGAACAGCGCACACATACACTCCAGTTCTAGTAAGAGATGAAACTGGTAAAATTGGTGTCAAAAGTGTAGTTGGCGGAATGGATAGTACGACAGGTAAAGGTCAGGGGACTCGGCCTACTATCAAAGTAATGCCACAGAATAGCCTAAAGCCTCAAGCGTTAGAGAATCGAGGTATTCATCATGAGTTACCCGGATTATTTGACATGGGTAATCAATTTGCAGCAGAAGAAGCCACAGATATTCCCGACATATCAACACGCGCTTACCGAGACCAAATAATTGACGAAGCAGATATAGCCACTATTACACCTGATACGATGGCATCATTGGGAATTAAAGTACCCAAAAAAAATTGGCCACAGCGCGGAATGCCTCGTTACGAACAACTTGCGCGGAAATTGCTTGAATCTTTAGGGAGTTTTTCAACTGTCGAAACAAGCCCTGAAAGAAAACTACGATTAGAGCAAGAAGCAAAAGACGCAGAAGAAAGACAGCGCTTACAACAAGAGGAAGAAGAAAGACAGCGTTCTCTTATGGCTGCTCAAGTCAGCCCAGAAGTGCAAGCCCAAATTGACCAACTTGCTGCTTTAGGGATTATTGGGGCACCTAAACAGCAAACAACTCAACCGACTCAAACTATGTGCATGGGTTGCGGCTCTGCTGTAGATACAAATTTATCAACTTGTCCTTCTTGTGGATACCAGATGAAAAGCGAACCCATGGACCTTGCTTGGGGGTTACTCAAGGAGAAGAAACCTGACCCGCGCCTAAAGGCAGCGGGAGTAAGTGGTTACAACAAACCAAAGCGCACACCAAATCATCCAAAGAAATCACATGTGGTTGTAGCAAGGTCAGGCGGTAAGGTCAAAACAATTCGGTTCGGTGAACAAGGTGCAGACACCGTTACAGAAGATAATCCAAAAGGTAAGAGAGCAAAAAAGCGTGCATCGTTCAAAGCCCGACATCAGAAAAATATCAAACGAGGACCAATGAGCGCTGCATATTGGGCCGACAAGGTCAAGTGGTAATATGGAACCAATGGACCTCGCTATGCGATTGCTCAAGGATGAAGATAGAATGCTCCATCCCGGTCAAGACATAGATGAAGATGAACTTTCACCGGAGTGGAAAGAGGCCATTGAACATGGCATAGCAGGTGCGGTGCATCCATTGAGATTAAAGCGACCTTTGACAGGAGTAGCCACACAGACCCTTCTGGGGAAGCCATCATTCAAGGACACACCTTTCAACGAAGAAACAGGCTTTACTCGTAGTGAACCAATGAACCTCGCTTGGCGATTGCTCAAGAGGCAAATGTCGTTAGGTGATTTCGATACTTCATCTGGTTTAATGCAGACAACGCCAGAAAATCCGCGACATCGTAAATGGGCAAAAAGAGGTGGAACCACAAAACTGCCAATTAAAATCACTGACCCACATAATCTGTATTTGACGCATGATAAGGGCTTGTATAGATTAGTGCACCCGGAACACGGCCCTGTATCTTCTGTCATGACTAGTGGAAGTTCAGACCCTGATTTTGATGTGGTGCCACCCCAACCCGGACGAAGAAGGCTCGGTAGCGACAAAAAACCGAGCACAGTGTATATTGAACAAGGTACAACTTACCCTCAATTCCAAAGACAAGGTATGTATGAAAAATTATTGAATTCGGTGATAAATGCATTGCCAGAAAATACTTCATTAATGTCACATGCCCGAAATGAAATGTCTGGGCCATTTCACATGAAATACAGTAAAAATTTACCACGCGGTGTAACTATGTCTGAGCCAAAGGATAAGCGAGGTCGCGACTTGTGGGCAAACAGAATGGATGAATTGGCTGATGACCATGAGGGTATCGGCGAGATGTCTGATTCTCACAGAACCATGAGATTCGCACCGCTTGCTTACACAAGAGACCTTTCACAACCAGAGTTTGGTAGTTTGCGGCCTATGGTCGAGGGTGCTGCTTGGATGCCACCTAATGTGGCTCCCGGGCGGTTGTCACCAAATGTTAGACCGGGTTGGGAACCAAAATCAAAGCAAACCCAATTTGACACAAAAACAGGTCAGGCTAAAGGCTATGAAAGCAAGTACGGTCGATTTTTACCTATGCCATGGGGCGATGTCGCTGTTAAAATACCACAAAATATGCCGGGTGTAACACGCCCGGCACCTTTGAGCGCCTTTGCTGACATGAAATTACGGCAAAGTGCATTTAATGTAGGTGATTTAACAGGTCATGATATGACAACTAATCCAATACAACGTCCAGCAGATTATCGTAACGCTTACGATGTCGCTCTCCAAATGGAGCGCACTCGTGCCGCTGCTCAAGCCGAAGCCGATGCCATTCGTGCAGCCTACGCCGAGGCCAACGCTCTACCAACGCCGCCGACGGCACAACCGGCCTATAACGCTGTCATGGGTACGTCCACCGACCCTAATCCTTCTGCGACAGAATGGCGACTCTGACATTAGTTTACCTGAGTGCACTTAATGTAGTTAATGTAACTTCTACACTTATGGACTGCTTCAATCTCCCTTAAATCGTGCTTTCGGACATTAAAATCTACGAAGTGGGCCCCCGTGACGGTCTGCAAAACCTCAAAAAGCGGTTTTCGACCTCCGAAAAAGTCCATTTTATCGGTTTATTGGCGAAAAGTGGCTTAAATTCAATTGAAATCGGCTCTTTTGTGAATCCACGTTTTGTGCCCACTATGGCAGACTCTGAAGCCGTTTTTCGTGAAGTTTTACCTTTTTTTGACAAAAAAATGGAGTTTGGGGCCTTAATTCCTAATGAAAAGGGTCTAAAACGCGCTATTTCGGCAGGTGCGACCCATTTTAACGCCTTTTTCTCACCTTCAGACGAATTTAACCGAAGAAATCTCGGAAAAAGCCGAATTGAAGCCGTTGAAATGTTACAAACTGCTTTTTCGGGCATTCCAAAGGAAAATATCCGTGTTTACGTGTCTTGTGCCTTTGGTTGTCCCTTTGAAGGCCCTATATCTGATGATAAATTGATTACTTGTGTCCAAGAGGCAGCATCTATTGGGAACACAGTAGTTCTTTGTGATACAGTTGGTAGCGTTTATCCTGCTCTTTTGCGTCACGTTCTGAATATTTGTGGTTATATTCCTGAAAATTTGGCCCTTCATTTGCATGAAGGCCCCAAAGGGCGCACAGGTTTGTTTGAAAATGTAAAAATCGCGTATGATTTTGGTATTTGTGAGTTTGATTCTAGTATTGGCGGGCTTGGTGGCTGCCCGTTTATGCCTAACACAGGTGGTAATTTGGCTACTGAAGATTTGGTTGAATGGGCTGAAAGCAATAATATTGACTGTAATATCAAATTGACAGATTTAGAAGCCCCTCTTAATTTCCTTAATGGTATTATTGGGGGATTATTGGTATGATGTGGGTTGTATTTGCTGCGCTTGTATGTTTGATAGGAATTTTTTGCTTGAACACTTGGATTGCTCTCCGAAGTTTCGGCGAAATCGAATTGGAATTTTCGGTTGAGGACTTTGTGAACGATATGTACGAAGGTCATCGCTATGGGCGGGATGACTAATTGTACGCAGAACACATAGCAATTTTTCTTGCTTTGTGGTTTCTTTGCTATACAGCAGGAATTATTTTTGCTGAATTGATGTTTGGTGGCGAATAAAATGGATAATTGGACATTTATTTTCTCCCTTTGGGCGTTTGGTTTTTTTCTAGGAGTATTTTTAGGAAAATATCGTTCTTTATTCACAGAATCAAAGGCATTTGTCATCCACCAGAAAAAGTAGTGGCCCCACCGGGTGAGGATGGATGCCGAAGCCGTGATTACCGAAGGTGAGAAATACGGAAAACCCGATGGGAGCCGGATTAGCCGAAGCACGTTCACTCCTTGAACTTTTCTTTACGGTTTTAGAGTCCCACGCTCTTTGAAATGACGAGCACGATTTGCGTGTGGGCTTTCTGCGACAAGAACTCCTCGCTTAGTGTGACTCATATCAGGTCCCCCTTGACCCATGATACCTCTTTTTCTTCGTTCAGCATTGAGTTCTTCACGATAATTTACACGTTCAGGTGTAGATTCGTACTGTGTATCGTATTCTCTTTTGTGTCGCAATGCTTCAGGAGAAGTAGCGCGTTTCAATAAACGCCAAGCCAAATCCATTGATTCACCTGTTTGGACTTGTGCGTGTTGTGTTGCTGCTTGTCGTGTTTGTTGTACTATTTGGTCATCTGCATCAGCCGCTGCATTTGCCATTTGTGATACGTTCTGTGTTCCACTTGCAGATTGTTGATTCATTCCCATGATTTTTTTGCCCATTTTCATAGGCGAACCGATGGCTCCGCCCACTACTTTACCCGCTGCTGATATTAGCATAGGTAAAACAGCGAGTAATGCAGGGTGCGCTTTCTTGAATGCAGGGTTTTTCCTGATATGTTCCTTTGAAGGAACAACAAGAATGCTTCCATGCTGGACGCTCATTACCCTCTGGCATAAGTAGCAAGGTATTCAGGTTTACGACCGAAAACCTATTTGTTACCTCTTTGTCCCAACGGATGAGGCATAGCCATGGGCATCGTCAGAATCATCAAACAAGATGATGATGAATATCAAGGCCCACCGACTATAGATGTACCACCTCCTGTTGATTTTAGCGACCCTCAAGAACTTCAAGACCATTTTACAAACCTTGGACTTCCGGCGATTGATGAAATTCCGCACATGACGGAAGCAGAACTTATTCAGCACGCCAATCTGTTCGCTAACCTATTCCCCCAAGACGCTAATCCCTTCATCATAGAAAGAAACAGAAGAGTCACAGAAGGAGTCTCTACTGGGCCATCACCAGAATATGCCATGCATCCTTTTGGACATGACCATCCTTTCAGCCCTGATGCTGATTTATACGAAAGGACTCCTTCTGGCATTCAACCCGAAACAGCGGAAGTAATTATGCTGCAACACGAATTAGAGCGAAGGCAAAAGTTGCAAGAAAATGAGGCCCCAGCATTAAGAGAGGCTTATCACGAGGATACACAGAATCCAGATTGGTCTCTCTTTGAAGGGGCCCCCGGTGCACCAACCAGTGTCCCTAATCCTAAAGCAGATGTAGGTCCACATCCAGATGTAGATACTCTTGAGGCGCGTATCAAACAAATGTCAGAAGAGGAAATCATGAATCGACTGTATGAACTCATGTCGGATATGAATCCGGGTAATCTAGAGCCACAGAATCTCGATGAAGAAATGTCATCTTCTGATTTTCGTGCAAGCGAACCTATGGACATCGCCATGCGGTTGCTCAAAGTAGACTTGGATTATACAGGCACTCATACAACAGGGCCGCTGAGGAATCAGCAAGAACTTGGCGAGTTTATGCCATTTTGGCCATCTTCACAAGGTGATGTCGTTGCTTATCACGGAACAAGGCATACTCGTGCTCCACAAATTGAAGCAGAAGGACTGACACCCGGTGAATTTCAAATCGCAACAGGACGGCAAAAGGTTAGGCCCGGAGATATTGTGGAGACCGTTAATGAAGATATTCCACCTGCTGTGTTTGGGACAGGGGACCTCTCGACAGCCGAGCGTTATGCAAATTATGGGGCCCGAGAAGCCGCGATGGCCCAACGTAAAAAGCAAGAAGAAGCAGGTTTTGAAAATCCAAACCAAGGGACACAAAGAAAACCACTAATGGTTGGCATCAGAGAACAATTCTTCCGAGATATGGCTGAACAAGGTAACCCAGTTGAACCGCTATGGGACCCAGTCATGAATGCACATACATTTGCGCATTACGGGGATATACCAAGGCAATATCTGACAGCCCCTCAACCTGCAATAAACTATGTGACTAATTGGACTGACGCAATGGCTGACAGTCGGATGGGAGAAAACCCCATACCATTAACATCTGGGGAAGGATGGCTGCAAACAGGTGAACCAATGGACCTTGCTTTCCGTTTGCTTAAAGAAGATGAAGAAGACGAAGAGCCACATCGTCCTTACACACATCAAGAGTCAGTGAGTGTAGAAGATTTGAGAGCAGAAGCAGAATTATTACAAGACTCTGGTCACACTGCTGCTGCGAGAAGATTTAGAAATATGGCCAATGCAATGGAAAAACCTGATGAAATCAGAAATCGCTATATTCGTCATTATGCACAACCTTTGATGGATATGTTAGGCCACACTTTAGCGATGGGTGGGCCTGAAGAACTCTATGAGGACCCTGCTGAACAAAGACGCATTTTGAGAGTTCCCGGTGAAGAAGGTGGTCACCGAGAAGATTTGGACCCAGAAACAAGAGCCAAAGTATTTTCATTATTGCGAAGATTAGAGCAAGGAGCAGGCAGAGAACAGCAAGCCCGAGAAATTAGCAATCAAGGATTTTTGGATTTGATGCAAGAGGACCCGACACAATTTTTCAGAGACAGGCAGATGAAATTGTGGGAAGAAGAAAGACAAAGATTCCCTGAATTGGCCATGGAGCCGTGGGATGTGCACAACGACCAACAGCAAGCGGCGATGCAAGCAAGATTGAAAGAAGAAGAGCGTATTGCTAATTTAACAGGCTGGGATTTACTTGCTCATCAAGAACAACAAAGAATGGCACAAGGCAGACCACCTTTGTATCCCGGGGATGAAGTTACTCAAGTAGGTAAATCTGAAACACCAATTGACCATGCTTGGGAATTATTGAAAATAGACCCTGTGAGTTTGCTTGAACAATTGGGTCTTGGTGGCAGTATTATTCTTCCTGCTGGCACGATATTGGACCAATTGAGACAACGCTTCAGACGTAAATATCCCCAAAAGCCTCTTATTGACCCAGAAAAATATGGTGGTGAAAATAGTATAGCGTATGAACTGGCCGCTCGACAAAGATTTACACCACAATGGTTCGCTGAACGAGATAAAGCGGCTAATTTAGATGAATATCATTTTGACAGAGCATCTGGTCTCGCTATTCCATACTTAACCCAAACAGACCACCAAATGATGGATTTGGGTATGGGCCCATCTTTATCAGAAAAATTAATGGCAATGCGTCAAAGTGGCCGGGAAAAAGAACAAGAAGAACACCAAGAACAAGAGGCACAAAGAATTGAACTTTTGAACGATGCTTTCAATGAACGAATTCGCCAAACAGCAGAAGAAAGGTTAGGGCATGCGACAGCAAATCCAGAAAAAAGCACAGCGGCTGCATGGGCTTATGGTGCCCCAGTGGCTGTAATGCATAGTGCATTTCAGCCCACAGCCTCACAAGCAAGAACAGCCGAAAAGCAAGGTAGGGAAAGAGCAGAGAAAGACCATGGTTCTGATTGGCAATGGATGGCCGGTAGCCAAGTAGGCGTTCTACCGCCGACAGAAATGCCCTTAGACGAGGCTTTAAACATCCTTCAGTGAGATAGGCAACCTTTATCTTGCCTCCTCGTGTGGCCTCAAATATGGCAACTGATGCTGAACAACAAGCCGAGATTCGTTTGATGGGTCTAATTTTAGCGCAGTCTATTTTTGTCGGCGTGGCTGTAGGAATTTTTGATGCAGAATTATGGCTTCGTCTAGATGGCGCAGTTATGAATGGTGTCACCTACGCAATGGGCGGTTTTGCAATGCAAGGTCTTGGGTATTATGTATTTAAGATGTTTTTCCAACAAAACATGGATGAACGTATGCATTTGCAAGAAGCAGAAAGGCGCAGGCAAAATCGTTATCGAGAATTGCAGCGTGGTTTTGATTCGCGTCGTGAGGACCTTGAATTGAGAATGCAAGAAGCACAATTAGAGTCTGAATTACGATACATGGAACAAAACCCCGGACGCTCGCCAACATGGGGGGCACTAGAAAATGAAGATAAGATTTTCAATCCATCACCCCCAGACCACAGAGCCTCTGCTCAAGAAGCAATGTCATTAGGTGTTTCTTTCGATGATGATGATGAACCTAACAGAGGCGCTGATGGTAAATTCAAAAAGAAAGAGTCGTGAGGTATTCTCATGGGTTGGCTGTTTAAGACGCCGAGTGACGATGCTACGGAAGCCACTTTACGGGCTATGCATATTGCCAACGAATTAGACAATGCGTATGAACGTGTATTGGGCTGGGTTAAAGTTTTAGTTTTCGGGACAATAGCCGTATTCGTTGTGTCTGCTTTTGAACATTATACTGATTGGAATCTTTGGGAGAGCACTGGAGATTGGCTGAGTGATTGGGCAATTAGGCAATTGGAAAAGTTGGTCTAGATGTCTGCTATTGCGGGTTCTGCCCTTGTCGGCGGTATGGTTTGGGCTAAAGAGTTGTGGAATTATTGGAAGCCGAGGCGTGTGGGTATTTACGGTCCATCTATGGTGGGTAAAACAACTCTAGATAGATACATGACAACTCCGGGTGAAATGGAACCCATAGCAGAAGAAGATAGAACCGACCATTTCAAAATCATGGGTCATTACATTTTACCCCGACCTACTCGGAAAAGACTGAGTTGGAAGGGCGAGAAGCGTGTTGTATATTCTGCCGATTTAGGGGGAGAAGAGCGATTTTGGAATCTTTGGATTGATGATATGGTGAATCGTAAAGTGGAAGCAGTTGTTTTCATGTTTGACGATAGAGCGATGAAAGGCGGCGATGATGCTATCCAAGCCGTTGGTGGATTCAAATATCTAGTCGATTGTCTTGTCAATAGACAATACCGCTATCGAAAATTATCTACTTGGTGGAGAGGAAAAAATTATGCTCCAAAATTGATTGTTCTTGTGGCCAATAAAGCCGATAAATGGTGGGATGACAATGCTACAGTTTTGTGGGGGCAGGACAGAATTGGTGAACACAAAGTGTTCGATGCTTTTCGCCCAGATTTAATTCGTTTGCAAAAACATGGCATCCCTACACGCAGGGCTTTTATGGCTACTCGGATAGGTTGGCAAGTAGAAAATACTATGATAGACCTATTGTCTGGGTAGGGCATGGGCCCATTCGATTTGGCGTGGTCTTTGCTCAAAGCACGACCTGTTTCTCCTGCTGGAAAAGAGTACACTCCGGCTGAATTACAGAGTTTGCGCTCTTTCGTAAATGCCAATATTGAGAGCCCTGACCCCGCACTTCGGGAGCAAGCAGAAGGTCTTTTGCAAGAATTGACGGCTGCTATGTCTGGAAGTCGTGGTATGGAGGCTATGCCTCCGATGCCTCCCGCTGGCCCAGAAGCCGAGGCTGCTCCTACAGATATTATGGCACAAGGAGTGCCCGCAGGTAAAATTGGTGTTAAGCGACCAGAGATGATGGACAGTGAGTAATATGAATAGCGCTTTTGAATACGCTTGGGCACTACTAAAAGCAGACCCACAGCAGCAATTGGTTAGGCCAAGACTAGTCGAGACTCGGGGACCGAATTGGGTGGAAAGGTCAAGCCGATTTATGCCTGAAGGAGCATTACATCCTGCCATTACAGGAATGATGGAAAGGCAAGGAATTAAACAGCCTAGAATTATGCAATACGAACAAGGGACTTATGCACAACACCCTACAGAAAATCCTGTCCAACGTATGCCGCAAGATTATGATTTAACTGGAAGGCTGAAACCTGAAAACCCAAAGTATAATCAAGCAGAAACACACACCGGCCCGGTTTTTCACGGTGCAGAACAAAGTTATTTTGGAGAACCGGGGGCAACACAACCCCATTGGGGCCCGGCGGCGATGGACCCAAGTGTAAGAGGCGCTCCACCTGTCACTCTTGAATCACTTCAAGGAATGGGCATACCTCAACTCCCGCAGATGTAAGACTGAATTGCCTCCATGAGCAACCTTTATCCTGTCCTTCCTTGTGGGAGGTTCATGGCTTACCCCATTGACACTACTTTGGTTGTAAAAACTTCGGCCAAAAGTGATTCATTGAGAACCACAATCCCTCGTTGGGCAGTCAGGCAACTAGGCTTGGTCGCAGGTCAGAAAATTCGCTGGGAATTGAAGCCAAATGGTGACTCTTTCAAACTAGTCGCTTACCCTGTGGAGGGAGATTAATGAATTTGTTAGGAACAACAGCGGCAGGAGCGCCTCTTTCTGCTGCGAACCAAGAACATTTGCTAGCATTATCACAGCAAGGCAATAAAAATTTGACTTACGGTGAATTATTGGAACAACAAGTTGCGCAATCAGAAATGCAACGCGCATCTAAAGAACAGAATATCGAAGTACCCAAGGTAAATTTTTACCCAAGTAGACACCCCAACCCAATCAAAGCCAGAAAGCAGGACATCAAACAAGCCTATCGTCTTTTGAGGCCTACTAAGCGCGCTTGGTGGTCCCCCCGTCGTTGGTGGTTTGGTGGAAAATATCGTCATAGTAAAGATACAGGCACATGTGTTGTCGATGGTTGTGATGTCAAAAAATTGATTCAATACGATAATCTTTACATGCGTATTACAGATGAAGAAACTGGGCGCAGTCTTTGGGATATGTATTGGACTAATCCAGTTACTGGCGAAGCGGAAGCGTTTATCGCTAGAGAAGGTGTAACTAGCGGTCGCAAAATGCGAGGCACTTATTGTCCTGAACATTTGCACCTATACCATTTACTCACCAAATGGGAAGCAGAAGAAGAAAAAGAACGTCTTGAAAATCCTAAATCAATCCGAGAAAGAGTCAAAAAAGGAGTCTCTACAGTTGCTGTACCTATTTCTTCTATCAAGAAAAAAGACAATACCCCTCCAATGTTGCAAAAATACGCAGAGTTCTTCACTCAATTGGAAAGAGACAGCAAGAACACAAATGGTATTGACATCTTGCATTATCAAAACCCAGTAACTAAATTGAATGATGTCACGATGATAATCTTTGATTTGCGGATTTTTCAACATGAATTAGAAGCCATGGAGCAACAAGCACAAGAGGCTTTTAACAGCATGTTACAGCAAAATAGCATGGTAGTGCCCGCTCAAGTCCAACAGGTAAATGAACCTGTGGCCCCACAGGAGGTATGATAGCATGGGTCTATTCAACTCTAAACCTGCCACCGCTGGGCCTACTTTGAATCTCGGAACTACTGTATCTTCTGGACCTTCAGTGACCAATCCTTGGGCACAACAAGCCCCTGTCGGCGGTGCGTTTACTCAAGGTTTGGCTGCATCTTTTGGGCAGCAGCATTTAGTGCAACAGCCAGTTGCTCCTCCTTCTGAAATGGAATTGATGGTCGCTTTGTTGAATGCGACATATCCCATGGAAAGATGGGTTTCTGGCCATGGATTCCAAGCCTATGTAGAAATGATGTCAAGCATGATGGAATTGGTCATAGTTGAATTTTTCAAAAACGCAAAGTTCGCTGTTGATGAAGATACAGGAACCATGAGTTTGGACACTTCATCTCTTCCCAATAATCTCCAGACTATTTCTAGTGAAAATATTGTGAGCGAATTCGCAAAAGTAAGAGCAGATGCTGAAAAGGTCAAGACTGACGCTTCTGCTCTTCAAGACCAAATCATCAATTTTACCAAGCAATCTATGCTAGGGACAGCATTAGATTCAGCGCTCGCTGACCCCGGCTTCCTCCAAAGAGCAGGACAAGGTGTAGGAGCGCTCGGTAGAGGACTTATTGGGATGAAGTGATTAGGATGAAAAACAAAGGAACAATTATGCCGTTTGGCTTAGAACGCTCAGCAATGGATGTCTTGAATCCACAGAAAAAAGTAATCATTGACATGATTATGGTGCAACTTTTGAGTCTCATTATTTTGTTTGCTTTTGTCTTAGCGTTTGCCCACGGTAAATTGAGTCAAAATGATTTGACATTCGTAATGGGTGGTTTGTTTTTGAGCATGCTTATGCTCACAAATGTCTATTCTCGGATTGCCCGATAAGAATCCCATTTTCCTAATGGGCAACTGCTACTTTGAAGTCCTGTTTTGACTCTCATTTGGCAGCCGCATTCAAGGCACCGATGTGAGTTTTCGTGCCAACGGTCACAACCACGACAAATTTCTATTCTTTGTTGCTTGATTTCTTCAGGGACAAAACGCCTTGCAGTGATGTCTTTTGCTGCCTTTGCAAGGTCGATTGCAGTTTTTGCCCGGATGGGCACTCCCAGAATTTTCGGCGCTCTCGATAATCTCCTCATCACCCCCTCCTAGGCCGCCTTTCGCCTAAAGGCTTATCCACTGTACCACTCTCATAGAGAGTGATGGCTGAGCGAGAGCGAGTTACAAAGCGCTCCTGCGCGTTTTGTCAACACAGCGATAGAGATGAATTAGAAGAATCTCTTTTGCAAGGTGTGAGAACTTGTAAAGACCTTGACAAAGAAATGGGTTGGAGAGCAAATACAGCAGACCGTCACTTCCGAAATCACATGGGCGATTACATCCACGGAGCCAATCCATCTTGCCCTGTTTGTTCTCATCCGCAAAGAGCAGAAATTGAGAAGGCATACTACGAAGGCACCACTTCTAGCGAAGAAATTGCCAACGAAACAGAAATTCCAGAATCTACAGTTTACCACCACATGAGAGAACATTTCCAACCTCTTGTTCGCCAGAGTGCTGCGTTAGAGGTCGCACTGTCTGCTGGGACAGAAGTCAAAACATTGAGACAAAATGTAGAAGGCCTAAATCATAAACTTCAGCAATTAATGGCGGAAGGCAGTGTCCACGAAGAAGGGTTTGTTCGCGATGCTGTGACACTTCACAAAGAAGTCAGAGAGAGTATCAAGGATTTACTCAAAATTGAAGAGAAGTGGACTGAACCCGAAGCACAGACTGTCAATCAAACAATCAATATCATGAAAGTTGAATTGGCGCAAGAAAGCCCAGAAGTATGGCGGCGTGTCAAAAAGAGGCTTTTGGAAAATGAAGATGTGGAGGTGTTAGATTGAGAGGTTTACGCATCCCCATGAATATTTTGCTTGCTTACGGTACTCCTTACACGCATCTTTTGCACGGAGAAGGCCCATTAGAAGATGATGAAATTGAGCCTTTTTTTGATGGCGTGCACGAATGTGTATCTCGTTGGATACATTATTTGCAGCAACAAATCAGAAATCCAGAAATTGAAAGTTACAGCATGTCAGTCGAAAATTTGTATGACTGCTTTGTAGAGTTGTTGGAAGAAGATGGCCCTGATGTTTTTGCATTGAGGAATGTAACGTATCACGCCTTGATTGATTTTGAGCATCTATGCTCAGATATGGCTCGTTGTTTTTCGCATCCCCCTCGTATCAAGAATTTTTACCATAACTTGGCTAGCCGTGCTCGGGCGACTTTTGAGTATTTGACAGGAGAGGAGTAAATGCCTAGCGGGACAGGTGGTATGGGTCGCGGGTCTGATACCCGTATGTACAACCCTCGTTCAGAATCCACACGCCTGTTCGGTTATGAGGATGATGAGACTGGTTATGCTCATGGCTACGGTGACCCCGAAATTGCCGCTGCTAAGAATGAAAAAGATAAGCGCGAGAAAGAGGAAACAAAAAATCGCCAACGCCTCCATCATATCAAAATTAAGAACAAGGATGTCATGCAATCTGTTTTACCCGGCGAAGAATTAGCCCCCGGTCAAGAAGTAACGCAAGAAGGAGATGGCGAGGCTCCTCCTAAAGATGAAATGCAGGCAGAACTGTCACAATTGACAGGAGCAAGTGGTTCTCGTGGTGCTGAACTTGACCAAGCGGTTGGCGCTAAGACTGGAACTGGTTCTGCAATGGGTGGTATTCCCCCTCTACTTGGACCGCAGGGTGTGTATCGTTCTCAATTCTTAGAAGAGGCTTGGTCGGAATTACTGAAAGCACCTGCCGATGTGACGCCGGGAAGTTCTGATTGGTTCATGTATCAACCCGGTGGGCCGGGTGAATCACCATATTGGGATGATGAAGAAGATGATGATTTCGTACCAATAACACCGGAATCTCACCCTGAATTATTCAACCCAACGCTGGAACAAGCAGTAGAACAAATCCAATATGCAAATGAAAAGAATGATGAATACTATGCTTCCATAATGAATGAAATGTCACCTGAAATGTTGCATAATCATTGGTATGAGGATACTATGGCAATTACTGATTGGGATAACCCTGATTTTTGGAATTACATAACCGATGAACAACGAGATAAATATGAAGACTTACTTGAAGAACAAGGTATTCATACATACCACCAAGACGGTATGTGGGCACCGCCATCATACAGAAAACATTACGACCTGTGGCAACAAGGTGTCCCTGTTCACGAATGGGATAATGCTGGTGATGACAATATTCAGACAGGCGAGCCAATGGATTACGCTTGGTCTGAATTGTTAAAATATGATAATCCAGAACAACCAATCATCACTTGGCTCACGCCTGATAAATCAATGGCGTGGGTTAATGGTCATGGTCCTTATACCAGCGAATCTATTTATGCAGCACTAAAAGAACAAGGGACTTGGGATAACCGAGTAGAAGAAATTTCTGATACTTACTACACACAGCACGGATTAAAGAATCCAAAAGGCGAATATGAGATGCCACCTATTGATGCGAATCTCCATGAACAGCAAGCATTCCAAGAAGAGATGTTTGACGAAGAAGGGAATTTGAAATTAAGTGAACCAATGGACCTTGCTTGGTCATTGTTGAAGTCTAAGAAAAAGGATAAAGGCGAAGGAGCAATGGCCGCTGGTGAAATTGGTTCAGCCGGAACAACTACTCAACGCCGAAAAGAACACGCAAAAAAGTGGGCCCAACCAAAGTTCCATGGGCCACCCGGTGGACGCCGTCCATGGACTGGTACATCCCGAAGAGCCAAGGCTCGTAGCCGGACTTTGTCACCTCGTCATCGAGTCCACAGTATCAAAGGTGGTCTGATGGGTGCGCCTCTGGCAGTGCACATGTCTCACCTTGGTGTGCAAACTAAGCAACCAATGAGACAATTCCCTGCATCATACAGACAATACTACGGTCAACAATTGCGACGACGACTTCAGGGTAACGTGCCTTTACCTTATTCGCCTCACGCTTTGTTTGGTGAACGCACTCAATACCCCGGTCCTACTGGTGGCGGGCGTC
>CEQB01009879.1_pt1 | contig 16111 bp, 21 predicted proteins | sample 530581 | NCBI WGS metagenome assembly CEQB01 (sample SAMEA2620588, study PRJEB7988) | marine metagenome | biome: marine biome (ENVO:00000447); feature: deep chlorophyll maximum layer (ENVO:xxxxxxxx); material: "saline water (ENVO:00002010), including plankton (ENVO:xxxxxxxx)" | depth 75 m
GATGATATACCTACTGATAGAAAGTATGATGGTGTATTTTATGATGGATTTGGAGATATGTTTAATAAAAGATATTTTCCTACAAGAATAATGCAACATTGTAAAGAAGGTACTATTTTAACTTGGTATAACAACTATCTTGAAGAACAAAGTCAATATGATGGTGAAGTTAAAACAATGAATAGATTGCATAAAAACAAACCTTTAGGAGATTTAGAGCAGTTTGGTAGGCAAGAAAGAATTGAGTATAGTTCAGTTACTTTGGAAATACCAGAAGAAGCTAGAATTAAATGGTATTTAAAGGGTGATGGTAATACATACTATGCACCTAAATTAGTGGTAGATAATAATGATTTATAGTAGAAATGAGCACATATTTATCAATAAATTAAAAAGGATTAAATTATGAGATTCTCTAGAGCACAACAGAGTAAATTAGACTTCGGTACAACAAAAGCAGAAGATAAAGCTGCTACTAGTACAGCTTTGTACAACATTGGCATACAAGATGCTGCTGATAAAGCTATATATAATATATTTGGAGAAGAATTAAAAAGAGAAACAGAGAGAGTACAAAGAGAGTTTAAAAAACGAACAGGTTTAGCAGACACTTTAGCTAAAGCATCTGGTACAGTATTGCCTGCAGCTGTAGATTTTTTAGCACCTGGAGTAGGTACAGCTGGAAGAGCTCTTTTAGCAACTGCTGGTAAAGAAGGTTTAAGGTACGCAGCAGGTGGTTACGAAGGTGCTCGAGATGAAAGACTTCGTAGTTTAGGTATGCCAAAAACTTTATTTAGAACAAAAAGTGTAGGTGCTCAGTTAGTAAAAAATCAAGAAGCTATACTAGAAGGTTTTGAAGATATAGAATCTGCGAGAAAGACTAACCTAGCTATTGGTGCAGTGTTAGACACAATCACTACAGGTATAGAAAGTAAGCAATATATGGACAGAAAAGTAGAAGGTTCACCTTTGACAAACAGAGAGTTATTAATGGCAGAAGGTAAAGATAGAGAAAAAATGGGAATGGGTGATTATTTGAGCACTAGATTTACTGCTAATATTCCAAATGAAAAGTTTTTTGAGTTTTCTTTAGACCAGTTTAATCTTAAAAACCCTGGTGCTTCTCAAGAAGAAAAAAATACTTTTTTAAGAAAAATATATGATATATATCCTGACATAGCTATGAGTAGAGGGTATAACCCTTTTGAAGATGCTGCTAGTGTTTATGGACAAGGAGAATAAAATAATATGGCTTTTGAAGATATAATGAAAATGAATAACTTGCCACAAACATTCAGTAATAATCCTAATACTGAAATAGCGAAAACTGCTAGTCAAGGTCTTGGTTCTGGTAATGGTGTCCAAAGTGCTCAAGCTGTGCAAAACAATATGAGCACCAATAGAAGTAATGTAGACTTTACACAAAATCCATTAGATATTCTTACTAGTTTATTTCCCAATGTAAATCCTAGCACCTTACAAGATTATACGCCTTTTATTGCTCCTATATCACAAGAGCTTTATGATGCAGCAGACCCTAATAATGCTATGTATAACATACAGTTTCAAGAACGTGCAGGTTTTGCAGGCGACGTTTTAGATATGAGAAGAGGAAAAGCTATGAATCAAATTTATTCAGCAGCAGATAAATTTAGAGGAAGTGCTGGTAAAAGAGGAACAGGTCTGAATATAGGTAGAGATTTTATGGGAGAACTTAGTAGAGAAGCTAGTTTCTTGTCAGAAGATATGACAGGAAGTTATGGTAAAAGTTTATACGATATTACTTCAAGCATTGTAGATGAAATAAATAGAAATAAATTATTAGTATCTCAAGCAGAAGCAACTCGAAGACAAACAGCTATGCAACTAGCAGGTCTAGGAGAGTTCTTTGTACCAGACCCAAATGCAGATAATAACCCTTATAGTAACTTACCTGAAGATATGCAATCAGATATAATGACATACCTAGAGGAACAAGCAGGAGATAGAAGATATGGCTGAAGTAGATATGAAGTTAGCTAACTTTGCAATAGACAAGTTAAATCAAACAGTAGAAATGAATAAAAGACTTCAACAGCAAAGTGATATTGCTGTCAGAAGTTTAAATAGTACAAGTGAGCAGAACAGAGTAAAAAATTATCGCAATCTTGTAAATGATGAAACTGATGATATAAAACAAATGTTTGAGCTAACCAAGGGTTTAAATTTAAGTGATAAACAACTAGCACAAATGTTTAAAGCTAATGGTTTAAATTATAAAACAACAGAAGCACAAAATGCTATTCAGATGTTCTCAGGTGCTTTAGAAACTTCTGACACAAACAATCAAGCTATTTTTACTGACTTTAACGAAAATGTAAAAGAAAAATCTGGAGATGATATGTATGCAGGTATTGTAAGTATTAGAAATAATACTTCATATGACAAGACTTCTACGGCTTACAAAAATATAGAAACACAAATGGAGAATAAGGAAAAAGGATTTATTTTTGACACTACTAAAGAAGCAGGTCAACTAACTTTAACTTCTATACCTTTCTTATCTGAAGAAGAAAAAACTGCTTTTTCTAACAGGCTAAAAGCTACTAGCAATGTAGGACAAGTAGAATCAGTTTTAAAAGATGCTATGAGTAGAGCAGGTCAAATATCTAATAATCAAGCTGAAGTTGATAAAATAGTCGCAGAAAATTTGTTAAGTGGTAGTGTATTTGATACAATTACAAAGCTTAATAAACTACAAAAAGATGCTGTAAGCAATGACGTAAGATTTACTGCAGATGCAGGTTTAAATGTATTCAATAATATTTTGGGCTCAGTTCCTTTTGGTATGGCTGGACAACAATTTAATTTAGATAAAAATAAACCAGTAATCTTAGCTCAGCCTGATGCAAATGAAACTTTTTCAATAAACCTTGGAAATAGACAAGCCGATAGAATACCACTAAATGCAGCAGGAGAAGTTATTCCGTCTCCTAGTGCAGGTATTAGCAAACAAGATGCAGAAAGAATTAAACAACATTTTAAAGCAAATCCAGGTGACTATAAAAGCTTTAGAGATAAACTTTTAGAAGCATATCCTGATATGCCAGTTCCTGAAACAATAAACTATTAAGACATATGAAATTTGTTCCTGTTGATAACATAGAACAGAACGAAGAGAAACAAGATTCTCTTTCTTTTTTAGATAGACTTACTGGGTTTTTTAAAAAAAACATAGAAACTAGTAAGCAAAGAAAGATTGAATTAAAAGAAAGACAAAGACAGCAACTAAAAACCAAAGCACCTGATTATTATTTTTCCCAAGTACAAGAAAAACCTAAAGTAGATGCTACTGTAAAAGCTGTTACAAAAGCAGTAAGAGAGCCTTTACAAGCAGGTTTTGATGTAAAATTCAGCGACAATCCTGAAATAACACAAACTTTTTATAATGCTCAATATAATATGCCTTACTCCAATGAAGAACCACGTAAACGTAATCCAAAAGTTGTAGATGAATATTTCCAGGGTTTTGGTAGTGCTTTTTTTATTGAACCTGATGTACCTATAGTTGAACTAGGTTTGGGAGATAAGGCTGCGAGAGGTGCAGGGTATGTAACTGGTATGGCTACTATGGCAATGTCTATCTCAGCATCAACAATTAGAGGACTAATTACTGGTCCTATGTATGCATTAAATGGTAAAAAACTTACAGATGCAGCTAACTTATGGAACACAGGTAAAAGAGCTGAAGCCATAGCTAAAACAGGAATAGGTGTAAAAGGTGGTGGTTTAGGTTCTAAGCTTAGACCTGGTGGACCTTTAGAAGGTAATTTAAATAGATTTTTTGGAGATGTAGCAAAATATGGACCTGACAGAGCTAGAACCTTAGAATTTTTAAGAGGTGCAAACAGAGAAGGTTTTATATGGTCTTCACTAGGACAATTATCTGCAGATGACCAAATTAGTATGCAACAACGAATAATGAGATTGCCTGTAGACTATTTAGCAGGTGGATTGTTTGCACGTTCTCAGTATAAATATGCTCAGATTTTATCTCCTGGTCATACTTTTAAAAACAAAGCAGGTAAAGAAGTAATAGGTTACAAGCCTAGTCAATTATTCGAACCAGTTGCCACTTCAGCTATAGCAGGTGGAATAGCACCAATGATGACATCAGAAGGTTCTACTTTTACAGATAGGCTTATATCAGCTGGTGTAACCACAGGTATTTCAAGACTTGCAGGAGGTTTTCAGTTTCAAACAACAAGAGCAGATGTTAGTAGGTCTTTACAAATTGCAGGTATGGAAGACCCAGTTGCAAGAAGTTTGATAGCAGACAATATTTTAGTTAAAGTGCATAATGAAATGCCTAAGCTTTTAGACTACTATAGTGGATTAGAGTTTAAAAATGAAAAAGGTTTTAGAGCTAAACTAAGAAAAATTAACACAGACAAAGATGACCCAGCAGGGCAATATAGTGTAGTATATGATGTCTATTATCCTAATGGAAACATAAAACAAAAAAATGTAGTATCTAGAAGCTTTGAAGATTTTTTCGGTCTTTATAGAACTTCTGATTATTTAGACAATATAGAGCCACTAAAAAGAGGTGTAGAAAGAAGAGTAACTGTTAAAGACGGAGAAGAGATTGTAGAGGAAGCACCAATACCTACATTTCAATCAGAGAAAGATATAACAAAACTAATAGAGAATGGTAAGTATGGAATATTAGGTGCTCAAAACGGACCTAATAGAATATTAGTAAATGCTAAACCTGGTTATGATTACACAGATTTATTGCTAGAAGAAATACTAGCTTTAGGATATAATAAAAAAGACATTTTTGTAATAAACTCTATGGTTAACGGTTCTTATCAACCTAGAGTGCTCGTTAAAGGTCTAAAACAAAATGATGCTTTTGAGTTAAGCAGAAAATTTGGTCAAGAAGGTTTTGAAAATCAAAGTGGTTTTGTACAAATCAAATACAATAAAGGAGACAATACAAAAGCTTCTAATGTAGAAGATGTAAAACTATTTAAAAGAGAGCCTGGTATGTCTATGACTACACCAACTGTTACAGTAAAAACAAAAAAAGGTGGTGGAGTAAGAATTGTAGATGACGGAGAAGGTGGTAAAAAAGCAGAGATTATGACAGAAATTATTACTGACGATTCACAGCCAGTTCCTAAAATAGCAGAGTTTTATACAGCAAGAGGTGGAGGTAGAGTAAGAGACCACAACCTCATAAAGTTAAACAATGGTAATACTGTAGCTTTCAAGATGTCTTATGATATGGGTATAGCAGACAAAACAAATATACCAAAAAACTTGATTAATGCATATGGAGATGATTTACGTTCTGCTGCATTCGGAAGACCTGCAATCACAGGAAAAGATGTAGATGGTTTGTTTTTAGCTACACGTAGAGCAGATGAAGATTTTGGTATACAAGGTGCTCAGGCACGAGCACTTAGAAGAAGTTTGTTTGGTAAAGAAAAAAGTAATCAACTTACAGCAGATGAGCACATTACATATCAAAACTTATTATATGGTTTAGAATCATACGGTAGTGATAACTCTAAATACTTTAATAGAGCATATCAATTAAAAATTAACACAGCAGAAGATAATACCTGGGGAACTCTTGGTAATATTATAAATAGAGTAGGAAAGGTAAAAGACGGTATAGGTAATCAAATTTTACCTATGTATAGATTTTGGGATTATTCTTCTAGAAAATACAACTCACCAACAATGAGAAAAATATCTTATATATTAACTGATAAAGTAAATGAGACTTTAAGGCTTAAAGAAGACGGAAGAATACATATGGAACAAAACTTTTTTAAGTTGGCTGAAGATTTAGGTTTTAGCAGAACAAAATTAAATGAAACAAATATGATGGCATTAATTATGCCTGAGGTGTTTGGTCCTTTGAGCACCTTAACAAAAGCAGAACGAAGAAAGCTCAAACCTTTAGTAGACAAGCATTTTGAATTTACTGATAATGCTTTCAAAATATTAAAAGACTATAATGTAAAAGAAAAATACATAAATCCTAAAACTAAAAAACCTGCGTGGAGAGATATTACAAAAGTTGATAACTTTATGCCATTAACAGTAACAGATGACCTGGTTTCTTTACTACATAACAATCAAAGCTTGAAACAACAAGTGCTCAGGGATATACAATCTGATGCTGCTAGAAGAGGTAAAAAACTTACATTACAAGAAGCTTTAGAAAGATTCGAGCAAACTACTGCTCGTTCTGAAAAACACGGAATTTACGGAACTCAGTTTTCAAGAGTATTTCAGTTACAACCAGTATACTTTTTAGACGATGCTGGTAGAGTTATAGCTGCAACTGCAAAAGATTATAAAAAACAAGTCGGAGATACGATAGGAAGGTCAAGAATTAAAATTGCAAAAAGAATAGAATCTTATGATATGAACTATCAAAATTCTATGGATAGATATATTTCTAGATATGCTAATATTGCACCTAATACAAAATACTTTGGATATGAAGGACTATGGAAAGCTGGAGACAAACCTGGTTCACCTTATGGTTCTGTTGTTGCTGGATTTATGAATAGAATGAAGTTTGAATTAAGTGCTCAAGATTATAAATATTACCAAAGTTATTTAGAAGATGATTTAAAACAGTTGATGGGGTTAAAGTCATCAAGTCCTGTAAAACAAGCTTTTGCTAAAGGAGCTAACAATATAACTGGTTTTACTGCTACTGCTATGCTTTCAGGATTTATCTCACCTATTAAAAACTTTGGGCTGGGAAGTGCTCAAAGCTATTCTACATTTGCAGAAGAAGCGTTAGCTCGTGGTGGTGCAAATTATATATATGACCAAGCTATGTATCTTGGCAAAGGAATTACCACTAAAGATTTTGAGCAACTTCAACGTTCAGGTGCTAAGTTATCAGGACAAAAACTTATAGATACTGCAACTAATAATTTTTTATTTGAGCAAGGTGATTTAGGTAAGCTTGCACAAAGAACTGCTACTATTGGTATGCAAGTTACTGAGATAGGAAATAGAAATGTTGCAGCATATACTGCAGCACACGCTGCTGATATGGCTTTAGAAGTGCTCAAAGGAAATAGAAAAGGTTTGACTATTTCTGATGAGCAAGCAGTTGTAAATGCAGAAAGAATGCTTAGAGAAACATTACGTATGAATGATGAGAGTTATTATCAGTTAATGTCTAAAAAAAGATACTTTGATAAAAATGGTAAAGAAATTTATTTGACTGCAGATGATGTAGATTTAGGTGCTGGAGTAATGAAAGAGTACAAAGTAGGTGATAAGATTGGTAGCAAGGTTGTAGCAGAAGCTATAGACGACCCACAAGAGTTTACAGAAGTACAAAGAATTATGATTATGTCTAGAGGTCACTCTATGACTCAAGGATTAACTGAGGCTGAATATCTACCTAAAATATTTAACAACGAATTTTTAAAGCCTTTAACTTTGTTTACTAGAATTGCAACAAGTGTTACAGACAATGTTTACAATAACGTATTTAGACCTGCAGTAGAAGACGGCAATGTAGGTGGTATGTTAAGATATTTAGCAAGCTCTTATACTAATGGTGCAGGTATAGAATATATGTATCACGAAGGTCTTGGAACACCAGTTGAACAATTCAGAACACCTATGCAAGTTCATATGGATAGACTTTTGACTGGAGAAATAGGTGGTATTTATCAAATCATAGCTGAAACTGCAGGTAGAGGTGGAGTTACTAGCTTAGCAAACTTTACACAGGCAGAAAACATAGCAGGATTTTTAGGAGATAGTTTAAGACTTCCAGGTGCATTTATTACTCAAAGATTATATAGTGACCCTGAAAACAATCCTGTTCAAGCATCTTACTATGATTTAAATGCAAATCAAAGATTAAAACTTTGGGGGGAAAGTTTAGCAAAACTTACAGCTTTAAGTGCTCAAGGATTAAAAAAAGCACAACAAAGTGCTCGACCAGAGTATCAATTATATCAAAAATTTCAAAAATATCAAAACGACTACAGAAGAAATATACTTGCAGAACCTCAAAGAAAGAGAAGCGACAGAGCAGAATCTTATTTCTTTGAAGACAAAGGAAGATATATTTATGATATTTTGGAAAAAGAATTTTATTCTGATATAGACATTAACAAAGTTGCAGTTGCAGTTTTTGCAGCCGTTCAATATGAGGCAGACCAGGCTTTATCCAAATATCAAAACGATGCAGATAATCCTGATAGACTATGGAATGATATGTTTGAAAAAGTAATGGACTCTAATGTTGGTGGTCTAGACCCTGTAAACTTGAGCACTAAAGAAAAACCTGGTGTAAGAGGAACTAATTATAAAGATTTTTATACTAGAATGTCAAGCAAAGACCAACAAGATTTAGAGAAGGTAAAACAATTTCATCAAAAAAGATTGTCTGAACTCAACAATCAGATACAACTAAAAAGAGCACAATATAAGAATGCCTGGTTAAGTTCTTTAAAAGATATGGAATTTAATATGGGAACTATTCAAATAGATTTATAGCTTCTTCTTCTTGAGTAAGTGCTCGGTCCTCAGAATGTGCTCGAGCTTCTGCTGGGGAGTCTAATATCAGAGCACTATCTCCGTCGTAACCCATATCAAACTTACAAGTTGTACCATATCTGTTCTTAGCAATAATTATTTGTTGACCAAATTCTCCGTGCTCGGCATTGTCATACTCATAAACATATGGATAATAATTGAAGATAACTATCTCTGCATCTTGCTCAAGATTTCCAGACTCAGCAAGGTCGCTGAGCCGTGGAATCTTATCTACTCTATGCTCGATGTTTCTATTAAGTTGAGAAACTAGAATAACTGCACAACCAATTTCTTTTGCAAGCCATTTATATCTACGAGTAACTTCTGCTATACGATGTCTAGTATCTTTTTTATCATAGTGAGGAAACTCTATAAAACCTATATGGTCATCAATGATAACGTCAGGTCTGACTTTTTTTGCTTCGTTGATTGCTTCATCTAGACTTCTTAAATTATCAAATAATGAAAGCGATTTGTAATACTTTCTTATAAAATCTAAACCTTTTTCTATTTCTTTTCTGTGATTTTCTGCATTACCACGCATATCTTTATTTTTTACTTTTGTGTGCATAGCTAAAAGCTTTTTAATAATCTCTACCCTTGGCATTTCACGTGAAACGAACATTACTTTCTTGCCGTCGAGCACCATATTTTTTGCAATATTAAGTGCTAAGGTACTTTTACCATTACCAGGTCTACCTGCTATAATAGATATTTCACCTTTTGTCATACCGACAATAGCTTTATCTATTTTTGTTAAACCAGTTTGTACTAAATTCTTTTTAGCAAATATACTTTCTATCATTTCATCTGTGATGTTTGAGATGTCACCACTGCCTATATCTGCTTTTTGAGCAAAGTTACTTGCTATCTTTTCTAATAAGTTTATATCTGATGATATGTGTTTGTATGAGCTTTCAACATCTAATCTTTTTAAGAAGTTGTGACATTTTTTGTAAAGCTCTCTACGAATGTAAAGATTATAAATTATTCTTGCGTGGTGCTCAACTCTTGATTGTAATGTTCCGTCAGTTACCATACCGGTTAAATAAAACGTAAGCTTATGACCTTTCTCACCTAGATAATTAGCTACCGAGCTTACATCAATTACTTCATTTTTTTGAGATAAAGCATAGATTGCAGACCAAATAATTTGGTGGTCATCAAAGTAAAAGATTTGTTTGTTAACTAAAAGCTTTCTGACTTTGTGTAAGTTGTCAGAGTTCATTAAGATAGATGCCAGGACTTCTCTTTCCGATAGACCACTATACATCTTTGAAACTTCTAAGTTATGATGTCTTTCACTCAAGGTTGGGTGGTAGCTCCTCTAAATTGTTTTTTTCTAGCTTAAGTTTTTCGTCAAACTTTTTGCTCTCGTTTCTCAATATACCTATAAAATAATATACATCAAAACCTTTTTCTGCTAAATTGCGATTAATCCACACATTTATACAATGTTTCAAGACTTCATCCTCAACATCTTTGGCAGTGTGAAGTAACGTGTAAGCATTTAATGGTTCTAGTTTTGACAAAAATAATTCTTCTAGTTTTTCTAATAGTTCTGGATTTAAATGTTTTTTGAGCACCAAGTTTTTTCTTGGATAATTTTTTAAAGTATTAGACCAACCACAAGAAGGACATCTCATATCAGATACTTTGCCGTAAGTTTAGAGTGAACTTCTTCTGTGCAAGAGGAACAATATTTTATATTTGTTTGTTTGTAATAATGTTTTTGTAAATAGTTTACAGGACTACTGATGGGCTTTGAGCACTTGTCGCAGTTAGCAATTATTTTTTTATGCAATTTAATTCTTTTGGACATTCTTTTTTCTCCATTGGCACTCCTTTACCGAGGAACTCTCTGAGTGCAACTTTACCTTTTGGCATTGTATAATATCTCCAAGGCTTTGAGCACCTTGGGCAGCGATAGGGCTGGAACTTAGATTTATTGCTATAAGCAACTTCGTTTTTCTTTCTCTTTTCGCTTTCGATGTATTCGTCATCAAACCATTCTTCTTCTTTAAAATAGTTTTTTAACGTTTCTTTTGAGTAATTAGATTCTCTAAGATAAAGTAAAGCTTTCTGAACAAGCCTAACAAACCTAGTCGTCACATACTTCACAATTAGGATTTACCTGAGATAGTTGTAATTCTTGAGCAGTGTAAGTGCCTTTAGGTTTTTCTTTTTCAACGTCTTCACAATATAAACCTAGCCTCATACAAACAACTGACAAGTGTAAATAGAAAGTTTGTATGTCTTCTTTACTTATTTCTTTTCCGTCTTTTCTAGTGATGTTGAACTTGCTCATTGAGCACTCTCTTTATCATAACTATACTCGGCAATAGATTTTCCTTGAGGTGTAGTTATATTTCTAGTTTTAATTGGGTGACCTTGGTCTCTTAAATCCCATATACGAGCACTTAAACGTAAACAACCAAACTTTTCTAATGCAGATAGTTGTGTAATTTTCTCACCATTTTTTAGTGCTACCAATATCATATCATTTTGTACCATTTTTTCTCCTTGGTATGTTAACTTCCCTTCTGTTAATAGTAGCCAACCATATTGTATTTGCATTATATTATAAGGGTAAGTAGGGTTGATTACCTACGAGCATCCTTTTAATGCACATTTTGAAGGGAAGTTAAGTTTTAAGCTTTCGCTTTTTTCTTTTCTTTTTCTTCTTCTCTTTTTAGAAGCAAATCGTTAATAGATGCAATAGCCCCCATTAAACGTTGTTCTGACTTTTTAAGCATATCAAGTTCGCCTACGTGCAAGTTAATCGATTCTTGCACCTTTTTAAGCTCTTCTTGATACGTTTCTAGAGTTTCTTTTGCATATTTTTCAAAGTCCATTCTATTTTTCCTTTTCTTTTGTACATTGTTTTATCATAGCTATCAAGCTCAAATAATATTCTTGAGACATAATAGCTAAATCTTTTCCTCTGTCTTCTCCAACAAATTGAACGTGAATTTCATCGATGGGTTTTAGGTGCTCGGCAATTTTTTTTCTTTTCTTGCACTGAACATAAATACTATCTTCTATAACCATATCTACTTCTTGGTGTAAACCTCTACTTCTTCCGTCTGAGCCCCAAGTTCTTTCTGCTTTTAAATCATATTTTTCACAAGTCTCTACGCACTTTCTTTCGTAGTACGTTCCTCTTCTTTTATTTTTAGCCGGCATAATTATTATCCTTTAAGTTATCCACATAAATATCCACAAATTGTGTATAAGTAAGGTAGCTAGCCGTTGACGATTAACAACTAACTGAGAGATATATGAGAAAACTAGCTACCTAACTACACGTTACCTTAGGCAATTAAAAAGGTAAATCATCATCTGCAATATCTTCAGTTACTTTTTGCTTTTGAGCACTTGTAACATTTTTGACTCTTGCAGTTTTCATAAGGTTGCCTTCTCTACCAGTCCATTCTTCCATAACTACATCAACTTTATACTCGTATTGTTTTAACAATTCGAGAGTTACTGGTGGCAACATCATTTTTCCGTCTTTCTCTTCGACGACATCTAATAGTTTTACGAACGCAAAGTAACCTGAGTTACTTCCCATATCTGATTGAAGGTGTGGATATAAAGCTTGGTCAGGCTTTTTAAATCTAAACAAACCTTTATGCTTTACCTCTCTACCTTTAATCTCAAATACTGGTTCATAAATATCTGCCAAGAATTTACCTTGGACTTCTTTGTCTTTCTTTATGACCAAGTCTGTGACTTGAGCACTATAAGAACCTTCTTCCAAAGGTGTTGACTTTGCTTCTGAAGGGTCAAACCACGCGTCTGCTCCTCCTATCAATTCATCAATCGACATTTTTCTTCTCCTCTTTTTTAGTTTTCTCTGCATCCTTCATAAGCTTTTTAAAGTACTCTTCGAAGTTGCTAGAATTTATTTTCTCTTGTTTGATTGCTTGAGCAAGTTGTTGTTTATACTTAGCACTTTTGTTTGCAACAAGACTCATCATTTGCTTGTATTGAGAATCATTAAGTGGTTTTGGTTTATCAACCTCAGGCAAATCTTCTCCTTGATAAATATAAAGACCAAGACCGAATAAAGCAAAACACTTTACCAAACAACGTTTGATAGAGTTATTAATCTGAACGGCATTAGGTTCTTTGATAGATTTATTGAAATTATCCATTACTGCGTGAATCTCAGTTCTCGTGATACCTTCGATAGTCACGGAAACTTTTACAAAGCAACCTGCATCGGTGCTCATATATGGTTGAGAACCGAAACCTTCTCCATTTGAAAATTCGTGAACATCCCAAGTTGCATCAGGGTATTCTTTTAGAATGTATGCTAAAGCATCACTCCAGGAAAGGTAATCGTATCTTCCCTTCTTTTCTTTAAACTCATTAGCATTAATAGCAAACAAGTTATCAAAAACACTTTTTTTCTTTTCAGGCATTGTTTTCTCCTAGTTAGTTAATGTGAGGACATAAGTGTCTAACTTCACAATAGTTTCTACATTTATTGCCTTCCCAAGTCTCTTTATCCGAGCACTTTTCAGGCAAAGTTTTTTCAGACAAGTGTTGTAACAATTTGTCTCTCTTACCAATAAAATACGGAATTAAAATATCATTGTCAATAAAAGGAATATCAACAAAGTATATATTTCTAGATACTCCTCTATCTTTAGCACTATAAGTTCCGGCATCTCTTATGTTCATTTGAAGTTTCATATGCTCAACTTCGTGACCTTGTTGTTCTAATAAATATCGATACATATTTACTTGAAATCCCCAGTCACCAAAATCTTTAAGGTTCTCATCCTCATAAAATTCTTTTACTTTTTTAATAGTTCCGGCTTTTCCCCACTTACCTGAACGTTTGTATTTGCTTCCCAGAGGGTCTGGAACTAATCGGTGAGCAAGTCCGAGCACCTTCGATGCTTTAAAGCTTCCAGTGTTTTTGTAATCAATTAAAGTTTTTGTTTCTACGTCGTAGAAATCTAGAATACCGGTGATATTAAATCCCTCTAGCTTTTGTTCTTGTAAATATTTGTCTTCAGGTAAATCATTGTGCTCAAGTTTGAGATGGTGTATTGTTCCCATAATTGCAAATGCTCGTTCTTGAGGGTTGATAAAATAATCTTCGGTTCTTTTAAGATAGCTTTCACAAGTTCCTGATAAAAGCTCTGTAGTGCTCGGTGGTCTGTCGTTAGGTCTTTGTTCTGCCATAGCTTTCAAAGTAGCTACTGACATACATCTTTCTGACATTCTGCAGTGCTCGAAACAATCCTTGAATGATGTTGTTTCTTCATCAGGACAAATAAAACCTATGATTGACATAATTAGAATATAAGCATAAAAAAAAAGAGAGGCAAGTGCTTACTATATAAGTTACTCACCTCTCTATCCCAACACCACGAAAGGAACTTATCGAATGATAAGATGCTAGAATCTAGCAAGCTAGTACTAGCAATGTCAAGTAATATTTTTTTAACTAGCTAGCTAGAAAAGCTAAAGCTAGAAATAATGTTTGTCAAGTTTTTTTTTAAAAGAAAGGGGGAAGATAGAGATTTTGCGTTACGAGACTTCCCCCAGTGATGCACAAGATAACCGATTATAAGTGCATCTAATCTTCAAAGACGTAGTCTTTTTCGAAATCAACATTTCTGTTTCTTTCTGTGCTCACCTTGAGCACTGCGTCTTTTAAGTTTTTAGCAAAGAATGAGCAAGTAACGTAACCTTTTACTGCGTGCTCATCTTTAAGCATAAATGTAAATTGCTTTAGTTTGCCACAACTTATTTTTTTAGTAGTTTTCATATCGAGCATATGTAACTCCTCATATTGTTGAATATAGCAATATTTACTAACTTAATAATAAACTGAGCACAATTTCAACTTGTTTCTTTTTTGAGCTTTTCTAGCTCATTTGTGAGTCTTTTTAACTCTTCTTCTTCGTGTGCCAAAGCAAGAGTAAGTTTTTCTACTACAACATTTAAAGATTTAAGTGCTTTGAATAGTTCTTCTATTGGTTCTTTCACAATACCTCGCTTTCTATAATTTTATCTCTGTTTACCCACCTATCATTGTGCTCATCAAATTCCAGGTCGTTGGTCATTGAATCGTTTGCGTGGTCTAAATTTTTCTCTCTTTGCCCTTCATACTCTGCCTCTTCTTGAGAAATATTTCTTTTTTGTCTAATAGAAGAGATGTTATTAAAGAACATAAACTCATACCCAAGCTCATCTAGCTTCTTGAGCAACTTTTTTATAAGCTTGTGAGTCTTAAGTGCTCGTGTACTATTATCTATCATAATTTAGCTCCTTTATCTTTTCGTTTGCTTTTAGTATTGCACGTCTTAGTTCATCATACATACTTTCTTCGTCGATGTGTACTTCTCCATAACAATCAACGTGCCAATAAAATTTTGGTAGTAAAGGTTTCATTCTGTTAATGTGAGCACTAAAAAGTTGCTCACGTTCTTGAATGACTGAGTCGTTGACTCTTTTAGATTCTTTCATAATTTATTTCCTCTCGTGTTCATATTCACTGACTACTCTATTGTGCTCATCAACGAGACATTCATAGTCTTGTTTTTGTTTTATTAGGTCTTTGTGTTGTACTGCATTGTAAGCAATACTAATGATTAACAAAATCTCTAGCATCATTCCTCCATTACGTAAATTTCTATATCGTCTGTAAGCTCCATATGCTCGGCATCTAGCTTTTGGTCGTCTATGATATGATAATACTCTGTAGCTCCAGTTGGTTCGTGATGCCAAACAAAAGTAACTTTCTTATCTCCGTGTCTCTCTTCAAGCTTTTTTAGTTCTTTGATTAGCTTTTTTATTTTCATAAATATCTCCTTTTTCATAGTATATCCTTTAGTAGTATTTCTCTTTCAATGTCTCTAAGTAAATCTTTCAAGATGTCAATATCTTTAGTTGTATTTACTTGATAATACATTCTTCTGACTAGTCTTCTTGCTAAGATAATAGACTTAAGCACCGACTCGCGATTTAGTTTTAACGTTTCGAGTTGGTGCTCAAGTGCTTTTATCTGCAAGCTATGCTTGACCGACATTTTCGTCTTTCGCCATAACTCTTGGCAACATAGATACTGCTTTCTTCAAGAGCTTTAGCTCTTCGTCCATAGCATCTATAATATCCCAAGGTTCGCAAAGTTGTCTCATCTTAGAAGGTGTTACTTCTATACCTTGTTTTTCAAGCTCTTTTAAGTGCTTACCTTTATAGTTACATATAACTGAGTTTATAAAGTTAAGTATAGTTTTAACTTCGTCTGAGTGACTATTTCTAAAACTTTCACTTAAGAAGTCTAAGTCCTCTTCTACTGCTTTATTAAAGTAGAATGGTTTAGTCTCATTAGAATCTGCATTAACAACGCATTTGACGACGTTTTCGTAGTCCATACCCTTGTCTTTCATTGCCTTTAGAACACCATTAATATCTGATTTGTATTCATTAAATGCATCTTCTTCTGACATTCCTGTAGACATAGACATATGGTAAACTGACATTCTCCACTCGTAGAGTGAGAACTCTA
>CEQB01050615.1_pt1 | contig 16107 bp, 7 predicted proteins | sample 530581 | NCBI WGS metagenome assembly CEQB01 (sample SAMEA2620588, study PRJEB7988) | marine metagenome | biome: marine biome (ENVO:00000447); feature: deep chlorophyll maximum layer (ENVO:xxxxxxxx); material: "saline water (ENVO:00002010), including plankton (ENVO:xxxxxxxx)" | depth 75 m
TGGAATGCTGATGCAGTATTAATAACAATGTACGGAATGTACACAGAGATGGAGGGAAACAATAATGTCAGTTAAGGAAGTAAAGGCAAAATATAAATGGAGAAAAGATTATTCACCATTAGTAAAAATAGACCATTGTATAGTTACAGCTTTTATAACTCAACATATAATAACAATTAACTTTTTCTACAATATGCTTTGGTTTGAATTTCTTTTCTCAAATCATTTGTCAACTTTTAAAATAGGAGTAGGTTCTATGTATTTTATAGTTGGTGGAGGAATAAATGAGTAAGAAAGAAAACACATACATAAAAGAAAAATTATTTAAAATATCGGAACTATTAAGAAAATTAAACGAAGAAATACATAAACTGAGTAAAATATTAAGCTAATTCACTCCATGGTTAACGAGTGCGAAAAAGGTGAGTGGCAGTTTGGAACGCTGTCACTTGCCTTATTTTTTTTTAGTCAACGAACTCATCAATTATTTTAGATGTTTCTTTAATAGGAGTCGGTAAATAAGGTCTAGCTCCTTTAAATGCATTTTCACCAAAGTCTTTTATCCATAAAAACATTGCAAGAACTTCAGCTGAAAAAGGCATATCTCTTAAAAAATCCTCAAGAGTATCATCCTCATCATCCAAACCTCTAGTTCCCCATTTAATTGCCAATGCAACCATCATAGACATTGTTATCATTTTACTTATTAACGGACTTTCCAATCCAAATAGCATTCTTTGATTTATTTTATTTCTACCTAAAACAGCTTTAGGAATTTTCATAAAACTTCTCATAAAAGTATATGGAGCAAAATTTAAATACATCATTTTACCTAAAATAGCAGCTAATCCTCTTGTTAAAAATAAATTAGTAGCTTTATCCAAATTCTTATCGTCAAGTTCTTTATTTACTTTAATAAATTTAGTCCAATATTTAACTTGTTCTTTTGATAATCCAAATAACCTAGCTGCTTGAGAACCTCCTCTAATTATTTTTTTCATAATTTGAAAAGTTATTCTTGGAGGCAAAGCGGCTACTCCTAAAGATGGATATTTTTGAGCAAATTCTGGAGATAATGCAGCCCCTCTAAATATTTCATGCTCTAAAATAATTTGATTATAATCATATTGTCTCCATTGTAATCCAGTTCCACCAACAGCGCTTCTAAACATTTTAGGAGCTATTACTTTTGTAAACCCAAATAAATTGTAATATACATATAATCTAGCCATATCTACTGCATCATCTGAATCTGTGTATTTCCATTTTCTATCTGGAGGTGTATTTACCCTTCCCATATTAAAAGCTTCTCTCATTCCTTGATAACCACTTTCAAGCCTCATTTGTTCTTCACTTCCAGACATAGTAAGCAATTCTTTACCAACTCCCAAAGGAAACCATTGTAATTTCCATTTTACAAGTCTATTAATATTTACTTGAGTTAATCCAATTCTTAAATCTTTAAATCTTTTTGATAACCTAGATATTTCTTTTTTATTATCTTTAGTAGGTTCATGCATTATTTTATATAATTCTGTTTTAACTCTTTGTAGTTCCTCTATTTGAATCTTCTCACCAACAGCTCCTCTTGATTGAGCTGAAGAAATAATCTTATCCCAATTTTTACTATTATTTAAAAAATCTGGTAAAGAAGTAGCTTTCCAAAGTCTTGCAGTATCTACCAAAGGCATAAGCATTTCTTTATACTCAGAACCAGCAGCCATGTCTATGCCCATAGTTAGCATATCTATAAATGCATTGCCTGGGTGTAAAACTCCAGTCTCTTCTACTTGTTGTCTTATTTCTTCAGATGTAAAATTTTCATCACCGTTTCTTACCGCTGTCATAGATTTCCAAGTAGATTCAAATCCATAGTTAATAACATTATTAACTCTTTGTGTATTATTGGTAAGAGATGTCCAGCTTCCTAAATTAGCACCTGTTTTATATCCCCTTATTATTAAACCTCTATCTCTTATCCCTTCAGCTGTAATATCATCCCCAAACATATTTGCCACAGTTTGGTCGCTAAAATTTAAATTTAAAAATCCAGACTCAATATCAGCGTGTCCAGAAGATGCTTTAGTTTGGTCTATTAAATAGTTTACTAATTTAGGATTATGTTGTAATGCAAGAATTGTTTTTAATAATTGAACTTTTAATTTTGTTAATTCATTTGCTCTTGTAGATTGGTCAACATATTCTCCCCATATACCTCTATCTTTTCTTCTTCTTTTATGGTCAGTAAATAAAGTTCTTCCTTTAGAGGCTAAAATTCTACTGACTAGCATCATATCTCTTTTATCTAAATCTGTATCATTTTCACCATACAATTGCTTTTCCATATTTTCCACCATAGAATCATAGTATTGTTTTTTATCTTCAAATTCAGCAATCCTTTCTGTCGATTCAGATATTTCACCAACAGTTGACTCATCACTTTCTAATATATTATAATCAGTAGCTAATTGAGCTTCTATCTCTGGTAAATAAGAGCTTTTAATAATATGCATCGCTTCTTCCATCATTGATTCATACACAGGTCTTTCAAACTTTATATGACCATAACTCCATTTAGATGCTTTTCTTACATAAGAATTAGAAGACATAAAGTTTCCATCTTTATCCTCATGTACATTAAATTGCATACCACCTATATCATTTACTTTATCTAAAGCTTCTTGTATAGATTCTAGACTCCATCCTTGCTTTGTTAATTGAGAAATTGCTTGTTTTCTATATGATTCATATTCATTTATTGATTCTTTATAATCTTTTTTCAATACTTTTTCAAAAAATAATTGATTCCATTCTCTTTGCATATCAATAGATTCCCACATTTCTGGCATCCAACCATCTGGTGGTTCATAGATATTGTCATTGAATTTTACACCTCTTTTCCAGTTAGCATATTTTCTTTTTGGACTCATTGTATTTGGAATGTTTTCGTATTTATATACTTTATGTTCTTGAGCTGTAAAAAATCCTTCTTCTAATTCAGAAGGTAATAAATGTTTTTGCAATGAATCTTCAGTTATTAATTCATTCTTTTTAATATCAGAAAAAAAATCAGATATATTATCTGGTATTCTATAAACAAGAAAAGCATTTTCTTTTTCGCCAGGGTCAACAGATATAGAACCTTCATTTAATTGAAATTTTCTCTGTTTCCTCATCCATTTAACACCAATTTTATCACTATGCAATGGTATCATTACATATTTTGATTCACCATCTCCTATATCATGTCTTTCAGATTCAAACTTAATCATTTCAAAGAATTTTTTACCACCCCAAGAATTTCTCCATTTAATAAAATCTTTAGGATTAGTGGGTATATCTCTTGGCATTATATTTCTTACTTCATTGTGAAGTAATTCTTCTGATAATTGTGAAGCCGCAAATGTTTTTTGAAAAGAATCTAATCCTTCAACATTTCCCCTAGCTCCTATTGCAGATATTTTATTATCAATAGACTCAAGAGATATTGGATTTTTTTGACCAGTTGTTGGGTCTATGATGCTAACTTTCCAAGAATATCCTTTTTGCAAATGAGTATCAAGTAAGGATTGCGTCATTCTAACAAGTTTTAAAGCTTGTCCACTAGTGTCAAGTGAGGCAGCTGTTAAATTAGGTTTTTTTATTGTATCTTCATACGAAGTTAAATCAACTTCTTTCTCAGCTCTTTTCTCCCATCTTTTAACTTTATTTAATATATATCTTATTTTTCCATCATCCCATTTTTCTGAATTATTTAAACCAGACATTTCTAAACCTTTGTCCCTTCTTGAAAATGTAGATTGACCATAGGCTTCTTGAAATATTCCTTGTATCCAATCCAATCTATTATCTACAAAATCATTAGGAATGACAAATGCATTACTTTCATATAAACTTTTTATACTTCCATCTAATAAATGATTAAATAATTTAGAATGTTCAACAAATCTTTTTCTTTCTTTTAATATTTGTAACTGTAAATCTTTTTTATTTACTTTGTTAGTAGCTGCTTTAAATTTTTCTTTTAACAATGGAGTTTTATCATAAGGATATTCCAACATATCAGCAATGCCAGATTCAAGTCTAGCTTCTAATTCAGCTCTAGCTTCTTGACTAATATTTATTGCTAGTTTTTTATCATCACAATAACTCATGGACAATCCTTTAATAGTTGTTCAAGTGTTTTAGTATTTCTTTCTTCATATCTAGAACCTTCAGCTTTTAAATTAATTTTTTCATTAGATGCTTCTCTTAAATTAGGCCCGAATCTATTAATAAATTCAGTCCATACACCTGGGTGCATCAATGGCATTGGTAATATTTTTTCAATATCACGAGCTCTTGAAAGTGATAAGTAACTAGTATGTTCATGGACTTTACTTAATCTTTTTTCAAGCACCTCAATTTTCTTTTGAAATTCTTCTACATTATCAGAATTTTCTTCATTATTCATTTTTTCTCTAAGGTTCATAATAGTATTTACCAATCTTACTTCTCTATCTCCAACTTTCTTTTGCACTTGTGGTGAAAATTTTAAAACACCTCTTAAAAATCTTAATGTAGCATAAGCTTGTTGCTCTTCTGATAATTTATTCCATGTGATATATTTAACTTTTTTATCACCTTTATTTAACCATTTATTAATAAAGTCAACTAATTTTTCTTGATAAGGATAACCAGAAGATGTAATCTTACTTTTATTTGCTTGTTGGTATACATTAGCAGCCATCATTATTGTATAAAATTCACGAGTCATTTCATTAATAAATTGTCTTGCAACTTGCTTGTCTTTTTCAAATTCTTTAGTTTCTGGATACCATCGCTCAGTTCCTTTTTGAATAGTGTATAAATCTTTCTGAGTTTGCATAATACCCCTTACAATTCTATTAGGATGATAACCTAATGGATGCTCATGTACTTTATCATTTGGATTTTTAGATTCATAATCAATTAATGATTGATGGGGAACTGCTAATAATTTTTCTAAAGAAGTTAATTTATTATTAAATGTAATGTTTTCAATTTCTATTGTATTTTTTGCAAGTTTACTAGCGCTACCATACATTAATCTTCTAGTATTTGCTTTTTCTTTAATTCTTTTTCCTCGTTCAACTCCACTCATTTTACTCATTTCCCACATATCTTTACTAGTCGCAAACATATCTTCCATTTTTTGTGAGCGATTATTTTGATTACTAACTCCACGTCTTGCTAGATTAGTCATCATTTCTTTTCTAATAAGAGATGTAATAGTATTTCTTTGTTTAGCACCTATTGGAGAACCATTTTCTTGGACAAACATTTTAGGAATTAAAAAATTATATCCATTGTATCCCCAATCTGCTAATAAAAATTCTTTTGCATTGTCAACAGCAGCTTGTAATAATATATGTAATTGTTTTATTGGAGTTGTTTTTAGATACTTATCTCCAGATTCCCATTTGTTTCCATCTATATCTGAAAGAGTTCCCATTTTAGCTGCGTCTAGCATTTCTTGAGTAATATCTTCTCTTAATTTTGCAAATTTAAGTATTTCAGTTTCCTTGTCAGGGTCTTTAGCTACAATAGTTTGTCCACCAATATCAGCTTTAAATCCTTTAAAATACATATCTTCTAAGAAACTAACAGAGTTCATAAGAACTCCTTGAGAATTAATCCCTCTTCCAAGTTTTCCACTTATAATATACATATCGGACTTTTTAGTTAACTTATATTGAGTCTCAGGTCTTGCAAAATATTCTAATCGAACAAAGCTATCCATTTCATCGAAAGCTTGTTTTGTAGATTCAGAGTTCATCTCTCTAATAATCGCTCTATCTCTATAATTTTTACCAAAATAAGGAGCTAATAAAAATGAATTATCACCATCGTGGTCTGCTTGCATTTTACCTACAATAGATTCTGGATGAAACCATGCGACAGCACCATGACCACTAGGAATTACTTTCTCAATTCTTGCTAAGAATACAGCACTAGGAGTATAAACAGGCCATCTGCCAACCATTAAATATTCCTTTCTTGTTCTTAATGCTTCATTAATATTTTCAATTAATTCATTACCATATCCAGACACATTTAATAAATCCTTTAAAAACCTTGTCATAGTAACATCATCAGCGCTAAGAACAACACCATCTTCTTTTTTAACTATGGTTCTAGATAAATCAGATTTAATTGCAGGGTAACTACCAAATCCTCTTCTTCTGCCACCATATGAATTTTCTTTTAACATTCTATTTTTAACAGGTTCTACCATTCCAGTTATTATATGAGGATGCATAAATCCATCTTCTATCATTTGACCAGACATAGGTTCAATTAATCTATCTACTTCATTCATTATAGAAAGACCATCAGATTTCATTTGACCCATTAAAGCTCTCATCACTTGAGGATTATCTCTAGTAGAAAACAATGTATCCATATTCATTTTAGCTACGCCTAACATTCTATCTGTTAATGCATTTCTAAGATTATCAAATTTTGAATTATGTAAATGAGACATCCAAGACCATGGGAAAGCTGCGCTATTATGACCTTGTTGTTTTGGAATCTTAACTATTCTTCTTGATTCTTCAGGCAATGTTAAAATATCAGTTGAAATTCTTCCATCTAATTTAAATACTCCACTGCCTCCATCAGGTTCTTTAGCTTCATCAAGAGTACCAAACATTGTAACTCTATTTTCATTTCCATCAAATATTCTTATGTTTCCATTAACATTAGATGTGTAAACAATAATATTATCATCTTTATCAGTTATGTAAATATCTTCTTCTGGAACAAATTCATTGTGCTTCATTGCTAAATAATGTGTTCCTTCTAAACCTGCTATCTCTTGACCTTCTTTTACATCATAATGTTTATTTCCAAAAGCATCATCTTTACTAATAAATCTTATTCTTGTTTTAATTTCTCTTAATTTTGACGAATTTGGTGATGTTGGCTCTCTTCCTATAACATTAGCCGTTTTATCTAAATACTCGCTTTCTACCCACAAAGAACCATCACCATGATACTTGTTATCTAATCCTCCGATATAAGAAGACATTGGAATCTTTTTTGTAGCACCTCTACTGCCAGGTAACCCTTTAGAAACAAATGTTTTTTCTTGGTCAATTATTTTAACAGTATAGTCACCAGTCCCTATTGCTACAATACCATCACCATCATCTATAGCTAATCTTCTACTATGATGAGCAGCGTTAGAACTTCTCATTAAGTAATCCCTACCTCGCAATCTCTTCATTACTTCATGCATTAATACATGCTGAGCTTCTACATAATCATTTAATTTTGATTGCTTTGATTCATTCCTCATAGAATCAATCATTTCTTTTTTCATTTCTTTAGTAATGTTTCCAGATTCTATTTCATAATCAAGATAATCCATTACGCTTTGCTCGTCAGATGCTATATCCATAATATCTTTACTTGCTTTTACAATAATAAAAGAAGGACTATTACCTCCAGACTTAACACTTATTATTGTTCTTGCAAATCCATCTTTTTTGGCAAATTGAGAAAGCTTAGCATCCCAATGCCTTACTAAAGAACCACTTAAATCAACAAAGTCTTGTTTAGAATAAAAACTACCTTTTTCTTGGCCTTTAAAAACTTTTACAATATCTTTAAGATATAGTCTTGAATATTTTAATTTTCCAAAATTCCAATCATATGATTTATTATCATAATCAAAGAAAGAAACATTAACAGTTCTTGGTAAATCTTGGTTATTTCTTATATCTTTACCATACTTAGGATGACCACCTATTTTTGGAACAAATCTTTTATCATTTTTATTATCTAACTTTACACCATCTTTTGTCAAGTTTGCCCACCAGAAAGCAGGTCTATCAGAAGCGTCTTGTCTATTAATAGGTTGATTCCTTACCCAAAAGTTTTTAACCATATTTTTATCAAGAACCGTTTCTGGTTTATATTTATATTTTTTATCAATGTATTCAAGAAATTCATTATAATCTCTAACGGAAACTTCTTCCATTAATTGAGATGTCTCTTTAGGATTTAAATATCCTTTCGCACTTGTTGATTCTAAAAATTTAAAAAATCTATCTCCTACAAAATCATAAGCATCAAATGTCATATTATTAGATATTTCTTCTACATCGCTAACATCAGATATAGAAAGACCTTCACGGCTAATATCGTGACTATCTTCAGCTCCTTGCTTGTCAAGAGTATTGACAATATTATCTATAACATTTAAATCTGATATTTGAGATTGCATTCGCTTTTTCTTTATACCACTTAATCCAAATAATTCTACTATTTTAAAAGCATCATTGTTGTCTCTCATTTTAGTTGATATAGATGGGTCAACACTAACAGCCCATTCAGATAATAAATTTCTTACCATATCACGTTGTTCTTTATTTTCAATAACTTTTAAAGATTTATGCATAGCTGGAACAAAGTCACTTACATCTATACCATATTTGTCTTTAATTTTTTTATAAGCTGCGTCAAAATATTGAAATGCTTTAGGTTGAGATGAAAAGTTTTCAATAGCTCTTGATAAATTAGCAGCGTCTTCTTGCACAGTCTCATCTATATCAATTGATTCTTGCTTTATAGGTCTTTCTTTTAACCAGAATCTCATCTTATCAGGCTTTACCATATCCCCATTTTCATTTTCAACTAACTGAGAAGATTCTCCATATTTTTCAAAACCTTGCTTTAACCAAAAATCCTCAGAACCAGGTCTTGCTATAATTTCAATTTTTGTCTTGTCTTTTGCTTTAAATAAATCTTTAAATGCATCTACTATTTGAGTGCCAAGTCCTTGCCCTCTTAATTTTTCATCTACTTCAATATTCCCAATTCTATTTTCATATCCAGGTCCTGTGGGAGCTCTTTCTATTGTCACTCCTTCCATTTCGCTAAGTTCTTTTATTTTCATCTCAGCTTTTATAATAGGATTAATTTCTTTTTCTTTTATTTCTTTTTTAACTTTTTCAATTTTCTTATCTAATACTTTTTCTTCTTTTTTAATTGATTTTAATTTTTTTGTATCTTTATCAATTTGACCTTTTAATTTACTTTTCTCTTCTTCAATTTTTTTAAATTCTTTATTTGCTTGCTCTTCAATTTTATTAACTCTATCTACATTTAATTGAAGTTCTTTTAATTCTTTTTTATTTAAAATTTCTTTTGCTTTTTCTGTTATAGAAAATTTTTGACTAGTCCAATCAAAATCTGATTTGTAATCTTTAGAGATTGTTTCAATTTTTACTAATTCATTTTCTGGTGGCAAATCTCCATTTTCATCATATAAATCATATTTTTCATATAATTTTGCTTCAACTTTTAATGAAATTGATTCATCACTCTCAAATTCTTTATCTTGTTTATCTGATAATTTTTCAACAACTTGATTAATTTTATTAACTTGAGCAGTTTTTTCTTTTGGTTTATCTTCTACAAATACATCTTCAATTTTTCTATCATCACCTATTTGTTTTTTAACTCTTGCTATTTCCCTGTCTATAGGGCCTGTATTGCCTTTATTTTTAACAATAATTTTTCTTCTAGCAAGTAAAGATGAATATCTATTTTCTAATTTAGTTTTATTATCTACAGGTTTTTTAACAGTAGCAGGAGTTGGTTTTAAAACTTTAGAAGGCTTCTCTTCTTGAATAATCTCTTCTTTAGGAGCAGGTTTTTGCACTTGTTCAGTAGGCATTTGAGTAAGAGCAACTTGAGATACTTTAATAGCAGGAGTCTTAGTTCCATCGTCTAATTTTAACTTAACAAGTTGTTGCTTTGGAGAATAAGATATAATCTCTCCACTTTTGCCTTTAAACTTACCTTTATCTATTAATGCTTTTTGTCCAATGACATTTTGTTCAACTTCAGTCTCAGCTTGACCTTTTTCAGGCATTTGCTGAAGTCCCTTCTTTTTCTTTAATTGTTTTAAAGCTTCTTGTTCTATCTGTTCTTGAACTTGTCTTTCAGCAACTTTTTCAGCTTCTTTTTGAATGCTTGCAGATACCCCACCTTTAACACCTTTTTGAATAGATTTTTTTATATCTTTTTGTAATTGCTTTTCTACATCGATATTATATTCTCTAGCTAAATAATTTTTAGTAGAAGTGGGAGTTGCTTCTTTACCAAGAGATTCCGATATTTCTTTTTCATATAATTTGACAATATTATCAATATATTCTTTATCTCTAACTTTTATTTTTCTATTCTTTGTTGATTGTATCGATGTTCCAATTTTTTTAGTATCAATAGATATTTTTTTATTAAGTATATCTTGAGCTAAATTATCTTTATCTGAAACAATATTAAGTATATCTTCATTTAAATTAGAAACAGCTCCTTTTAAATGTTGATTAACTTCTTCTTTTACAGAAGAGTCTAAAGAATCCCAACCTTTTTGACCACCTTCTAATATAGCTTCTGATAATTTTTCAGATATAGCAGATTTAGTATATTTGTCTTGCTTATGTATTAATTTAGAAAATGGAGATTTAGTATTTCTTTTTCTATCAACAATAACCCTTTCACTTCTTTGAGGATTTAAAAGTTCTTTAACATAGTTTTCTAAATTAGGTTCAGCATCACCTATAACAGTTGGTATATTAAATAAAGATTTTTCACTAAGGTCTGCATTTGGGATTCCAGTTTCTATTCCATATTCATCATTTAAAATAGTATTTGCTTTATTATTCGATTTGCTCCATTTACTACCAGCGTAACCAGCTAATCCAAAACCTGCACCAAATAAAGCTCCACCTATAACGCTTTGCTGAACTTCTTTATCATCAACTAATGGATGGTCTCCTCTTAATATACTTGCAATGTCTCTGCTTTCTCCTTTGTATCCAGCTTCAGATAATACACTACCAACATATTGAACATATTCTTGTAAACCTTCAGCAAATGGGTCTCTTAATGCTCTGTACATATATCCAACACCTTTGCCGGGTATAGTTTCTTTTAGCTTTTTTAATTCAGATATTCTTTCAGGTGTTGCTATATTTTTTTTATACAACTTTCTAAAAGGGCCAACCTTTGCACTATTACGAACTGACTTAGGTATTATCCTATTAAATAACCTCATTATACCTAAAGACTCAGTAGCAGCTACAAAAGTTAAATATTCTGCAGTTGACCAAGCTGCGTTAGATTTTGCTAATTCTTCATCTCCAGTATTTTCCATAGTCCAGTTGTAAGCTTCTGTATATTGTCCTGTTGCTTCAAGAGGAAAATGACCTATAGTACCAACTCCCACAGCTGCTAAAGCGCCTCCTCCACCTGCAGTAGCTACCGCAGCTCCCATAACAGCTACAGAAGGAACCATTCCTAATGCTAAATCAACAACATATTCTGGAGTTTGAACAGTTTCAAACCATCCTGCAGGTTTTTGAGCTGCATATTCTTGCCAAGCTTGGTATCTTAAATCCTTACTTCTTCTTTCTTCTAACTTTTTTATATTTCTTATAGCAGTTTCTTCAGCCCAAGAATTTAATCTATCAATTACTCTAAATGTTTCTTTGTCTGGAGCATCTTTTTCTTTTTCCTTATTTACAGCATCTATATATTTTTTATATTCTTTTGTATATAATTCTTTTTCTTCAGGTGTTTCAAAAAATAAACCAGAACTATCAGAAGCTGGCTCAACCCAAGACTTAGGAACTAATTCGCCATCTACTTCAATCATATCGTCTTCTTTTAAAGCATCTTCCTTTTTACCAAAATCTCTTTCGTAGCCTTCGTTTGCATGGTCTGTAAAAGAATCTATAGTATCTTTTATTTTTCTAGCTCCAGCTGTTTTTGTTATAGAAGCTATAACTGCTGGGATTCCAATAGCTCCAGCCGATTCTAATGCTTCATCAACGCTATATCTCCATTTTTCAAAAAATCCTATATTAAGATTATGTAATGCAGATTTTTCTTTTAAAGGAGCTAATGGAGGATATTGGTCTAATAAATAAGCTGCTCTTTCAGCTGGATTTTGCAAAACTTGTTTCTGTTCTTCAGTCCATTGATATGGGAATTGAGTAATAGATTTACCAGTTTGAGGGTCTTGTGTTCTTTCAAACCTAGTTACGTCAAATTCACTTGCTTTATCCCAAAGGTCAGGCATGTTTTGTTCAATAAGGGATGCAATTTCATCAAGAGCCATCATACCTTCTGGTATAACAGGTTCTCTTTCTTCAATATCTAAAGGGTCAGAAGTGTGTATCCACCAAGGTTTGTATAAATTTATAGCCATAATTTTTATTTATTTTAAATTTTTGGTTACGGCTTTTTAATATATGAATCATTAAAAGTTCATCCAATCTAACGATTCATCTGTTGCTGCATTGCCTACTCCAGAACCAGCTCTTGTGACTTGTCCGTAACCATAATCCGTTCCAAATCTTTGAGTTGCTTCTACATCAGCATCATATAATATTTTATATAAATTTAAATATTGTTTATATATATTTTTAACATTCGTATCTTTTTGACGAGTTCCGTAAAAATCCATATCTGTATCTAAATCTTTTAACATTAAATACAATTTATCAGATGCTTCAAAATCCCCTTTTCTAGCTAAATTCGCCAATTCATTAACAGTATCTCTATCTTTTTTATCAACTGCATCCAATCCGCTAGATTTTATAAGAGTAGCTAATTCTTTACCAACTTCATCTTTATATGCTTTTACATTCGCATCTCTTTCTAAGCTAAAACTTTGAAAATATTGGTCAGGTTTCATACTTAATTCAAATTTTCCGCCAGGGTTATATTCACTTGCTAAGTTCTTAGTTCTTTTTTCAAGTGTTCCTAATTTACTAGAAATAGATTTTACAGTTGGAGTTAATTTAGCTTTTGTAGTTCTTTCTAAAGACCTCCTTTCTGAAGATATTCTTTGAGCTGCTTTAGAATCAAATGCTCTTTCTTCAGTAATTGCTTTATTAAGAGATGAAAATGCATTACTTATTGTTTTTGGATTTTCACTAATAATTCCATCTTGGGCTAAATTTAATGCATTATCTAAATGAACTCTAGCTGCATCTGAATCAAGAGACTGTTCTTTTTGAAGTTTTTCAATAGCATTTAAAACGCTAAATCCACCCATAACAGTTCTTCTTTCTCTATCTAAATCATCAATTATTTTTTTATCAGCTTGAGTTAGATATGCACTGTTGTTTTTTACTATTTCAGACATTTCATCAATATATTGTAAAGACAATTCTCCATAATCATCCCTATTACCTTTAGCTTTATCTAATTTTCTACCATATTCAAGAACTGAATTGGAAAATGCATTTTGGCTTTCAGCTACATTTTTTTGCCTAGTTATAGAATTTTTTAATTTATCTAATCCTTCTAAAACAGTTGCTAATCCATAATCTTTTTTAACATTTTTTAAATAATCAATTGGATTAAAATCTTTAATCATTTCGGTATCTTCTTGAATAATTTCTCCAGCTTTTTCCACAAATCCAGATATATACGCAGAATCTATTTTCATTTGCTCTAATTCTTCAGCAGTCAAATCTTCTCTTGGAGTGCCAGTAGTCGATAAATATTTCTTAGAAAATTCTGGCATCTTTTTATTTATAATTTCTTCTTCTAGCATAGAAGTAGCAGTTTTCAAACTAGCTTCACGAGCAGGTTCTGACAACGTAGGAATAACTTCAGATACTATATTATTAATATCATTTTCTATACCTTGCTCAGCTTCTTCTAAAACTTTTACATCTTTATATAAATTTTTATTAGCTAATATGCTTTTTACATCAGCTTCTCGACCTCCAGCCGTAATAGTAGCTCTATTAACAGGGTCTTGCTTAATCATTTTATTCTGATGTACTTCTAATTTATTTAATAAAGGAGCAATTTTTTCTTTTACAGATGAGGGAGTTTTTGGATTATCATATTGTTGTTGGAATTGTATTATCGAATCTTGGACTTCTTCTGGATTAGACATTCCAAGTATTGTTTCAGTATTCATCTTAGCACCTTGCCAAAGATTAGACAATTCATTATTTCTTTGTTGCCTAGCTTGGTGAAACAAATCTGAAATTACACCTCTTAAAACAGTCGCACCAACTCCTTGCCATAAGTTCTTACCTGGTTGTTCAAGTACAATAGGAGCAGGTGCTTGTATATTAATTTTAGCCATTAATCGTCAAACCCTACATCAAAATTAGTTTTTAAAAATGTCATAAAATCCCAAAAATCATCTTCATATTGTCTTTGTTCTGATTCTATATCTTTTCTCAATCCTATATCCACCATAGCTCTGTCAGTTTCTAACATAGCTAATTGATTATCAAATTCACCCATTTGAGCTCCGTATTTAGCAGATTGCTCTAGACTTTGTAATCCTAAAGTATCCATTTGACTACCATATTGAGCCATTGCCTGAGACCTTCCCCTGTCTGATATATTTTGTCTTTGCCCTAAACCAGCACCAGCTATAGAAGATTGTTGTTGAAAAGCACCATATAAATTTTGCTCAACGGATGAAGCTGCCCCAAACATTTGCTTTTGCAATGATTCTTGACTTATGCCAAATAAATCTTCAGTTAATTGACGTTGCAATCCTATCCCTTCTTCTTCTATATTTAATCTTTGCAATCCTACTTCAGCTTCTTCTGCAGCGTATCCAGCTTTCCACGGGTCAAATTCAGGTACATATCCAGAATATTGGTCAACTTCTTCTTGAGTAAATCCCATATCTAGCATTATAGACGCAACATCTCTCGTAGTTAAATCATATAAAGTAGGAAAACCTCCAGATGGAGATGAAGAACCTGTTCCCGCTCCAGCCCCTACCCCCGCCCCAGAAGAGCTACCGCTATCATCCATAGCAGCTAATTCTAAATCACCTTCATATTCAAATCCTTCAGTATGTATTTCTACATACTTTTCACCATCCCATTGAAATTCTGCTTTAGTTGTTATAAACATTTAAATTAAACTGTATCGTAAATGTCTGGCATATCAAAAGAACCTGGTTGATTTCTTTGTTCTTGATTATTATTCCTACCCATTGCATAATTTACGCCAGCACCTATAGCTGATTGAGTTAATCCAGAACCTACAGAACTAGCTAATGTACTATATAAACTTTTATTAGAAGTAGGGCCAAATACTGAAGTAGAATCTTTAGATAATTGACTTAAATCTGGAATATCTACAAAAGAAAGAGTATCAGTAGAATAACCAGCTGAACCTTGTTGTAAAATGCCTGCATCTTTTGGAGAAGAAGATGTCCATTGACCTGTATCTAAGTTTAATCTAGTAGAACCTGCATCTGTACCAATAGTAAGAGGACTTTCTTGAGCTATATCAGCTCCTTTACCAACCACAGATGAAGTTGTTTGACCTACAGAATCACCCATATTTAATCCTTTTTTAACTAAATCACCTGCTTTTTTAAATGCTCCAGCAGCTTGCAAACCAGCCATTACACCAGATACAGCCATTTGACCTTTTATTTGTTTGTTAATATTTCTATCATAATCTTTAAATGTTTCAGTAGCTTCTTCAGCTTGTTTATTATAAAATTTATCTACTTTAATATCTTTTCTTTTAGCACCAGTTTCTTTAGCTGCTTTTAATCCTCCACCTGCTCCTATTCCAGTTCCAATTGCCGTAGTTGCGGCAGTTCCAAGTCCAGTTGCAATAGTCGCAGCTGCTCCAGTAAGAGCCCCTGCCCCAAGAAAACCTAAAACTGCTGGTGCCGCAGCTACTCCAGCAGCCGCTCCTAATATTCCACCAACTGTACTCCAAAGACTTCTTTTTTCTGCTTTTGTAGTTTCGTCAGATTGTTGAGATTCTAAACTTGCTCCTTGTTCTTTAATATCTTTAGCCAACATATATTGTTGTTGGCCTCTTGAAATTTTCTTTTTGCTATTCTTTGGTTTTGATTTAGACATATTGACTCCAATACTGAGATAATTTAATAATAAATATTCTTTTTTTCAATTAGTAAAGGTCTCTGTCGGTATAAAATACAGAGCAAACATATTGATTTTGTTGTATATCAGTACCGCTACTATCACTAACAATATATATTTTATCATCATCATAAAAAGTTTTAAAATCCCAATCATCATCACTTTCATCTTGTAT